>Ga0268264_10001440_pt1 | contig 22259 bp, 23 predicted proteins | sample KBSSwiS32_FD_190357 | JGI IMG/M metagenome (GOLD analysis project Ga0268264, IMG submission 190357) | Switchgrass rhizosphere microbial communities from Kellogg Biological Station, Michigan, USA - KBS Switchgrass S3-2 (SPAdes) (version 2) | ecosystem: Host-associated > Plants > Roots >...
ATTGTCGGCTACAGGGGCATCAATATCGACCGCCCCCCGTGACGATGGGCCGACAACGATCTTATCCATGTAGATATCGGGCGCATTCAGCAGGCCGCCGCGTTCAGCCGCAGCAAGCACGGCGATGGCGTTATTGGCACCGAGTGCGCACAGATTTGTACCCTCAAGCGGGTCGACGGCAATGTCGACTTCGGGGAATTCCGCCCGGGCCTCATCAGAAAAAGCCCCGCCGCCGACCTCTTCGCCGATATATAGCATGGGGGCTTCGTCGCGTTCGCCTTCGCCGATAACTATGCGGCCGCGCATCGGGACAGTATCCATTACCTCGCGCATTGCCTCGACTGCAACATGGTCGGAATGCTTGCGGTCACCCTGGCCCATGGTCTTGGCGGATTCGATTGCCGCAGCTTCCGTAACGCGTAGAAAGTCCAGGGCGAGTTCCCGTTCAGCTTTAGTGTTTTTCATCTGATGTTCTCAGGACAAACGACTTATATAGTTCTGTTTAATGAGGCATTCTACCATTTGTGTAACCAGATTTGACAAGTTATGCTCTGGGTATTAGGTTTTTATTTTGATTTTTTGACGAGAATCAAGAGGAGATTCCCCAGTTAATGACCTACATTGTTACCGAGCCCTGCATCGAATGTAAATACACCGATTGCGCGGCCGTATGTCCGGTTGAGGCCTTCCACGAATTGCCCGACCGGCTGCTTATCAACCCGGATACTTGTATCGATTGCGACGCTTGCTTACCTGAATGCCCGGTCGAAGCCATTTATTCCGATATGTCGTTCCCCGAGGAATACACCGATTGGTTGGAAAAGAATAAAGACGCTGAGAACTATCCGATAATCAGCACAAAAGTGCCGGCCCTCTTTGGACCGGGATGTAAAGGCCAACCAGAATAGACCCTGACAGTTTGAATTTGATCGAAGAAGGCGGTCATGGGCCGCCTTTTTTATTGCGGTAAGAATTTTGGCTTCGCTTGACTATCTCAAACGAAACAGGTGTATAGCTCGGTACTTGTACCTAAATCGTGAACATTACTAGTAAGAATCGTTTTTCGGTCGGAAGAGGGTTTCCCGCCTGGGGTGAAAGGTTTTTCCGCTTGGGGTGGAAGGTTTTCCGCCCGGGGAGAAAGGTTTTCCCCGTGGGGTGAATGGTTTTCCGCTTGGGGTAGACGGTTTTCTGCTTGGGGTGAAAGGTTTTCCCCCTGGGGTGAATGGTTTTCCCGCTGGGGTGAATGGTTTTCCACCTGGGGTGAATGGTTTTCGCCCTGGGGTGAATGGTTTTCCGCCTTGGGTAAATGGTTTTCCCCCTGGGGAGAATGGTTTTCCGCCTGGGGTGCGTGGTTTTCCGCCTAGGGTAAATGGTTCTCCCCCTTGGGAAGTAAGGTTTTCCGCCTAGGGAAGAAACACTTACGACGATGGAAGCCACGCGGGTTCATTCATCGACAGCTTTTGGAAGAAACGCCATTTCGGTTCTAAGATATGAATCGAAACCATTCCGCTATAAAGCTATGATCTCAGGCAAAGACCCCAAAATGATCGAAGGAACTCCGGTCCGATGTTCCGAGTGCGACCGGGAAATGAGTCATTACAACGTTTTTTTGGCCGCGAATGACGAGAAAAAGGCCGTTTGCTGGCAGTGTCTTTCGCGGAAGGAGAAAGGCTTTAATGCCAAGCGAGATTTTCGCCGGGAGGCTCGCTCCGGTTATATTCCCAGATAGCGATGGCGATCAGAAAAATCACCGAATACCCGGAAAAAGTCCTGGCCGAAGTCGGCAAACCCGTAACCAGTTTCGATAAAGAACTCGAAGACCTCTGTGCCGACATGTACGACACAATGTACGACGCGGAAGGCGTCGGTCTTGCCGCGCCGCAGATCGGCCTGAACCTGCGCCTGTTCGTGATGGACTGCGAAGGCGTCAAGCTGATCGCCGCAAATCCCGAGATAACTCACACCGAAGGCGAACAGTCGAGCCAGGAAGGATGCCTTTCCGTCGGGAAAGTTCCCGCCGTCGTAGTTCGCCCGATGCTCGCCCGCCTGAAGGCTCAGGACCTAAAAGGCGAGTGGTTCGAACGCGAAGCCACCGGCTACGCCGCCCGCGCATTCATGCACGAAACCGACCACTGCGACGGCAAACTCTTCATCGACCACCTACCAAAACTGCGACGCGATATGGTGGTCAAGAGATTTAAGAAAGAAAAGAACTGGAAGTGATCTGACCACTCGCTGTCTTTTAGTTATGGAGGCACCCCACGCATGACTAAGCCGAAAAATCCGATAAAGACATATGTCACCCTTTTCTCGTTTACGACGATCTTCACTCTCGCGGGCTGTCTGACCACGATGGCTCAATCGACCCCACCCCATTTCGATGCGAGGATACTACCCTCACTCGAAAAACTCGTCACCATTGGGGATGTCGAAAGCCTTCAGGAACAACTCGACCGGCTACAAAAGCAGGTCTTTAAGGATTCGAAACCAGACAAGGGTCGTACTTGCGAAGCTTTGTTCAATTTTGTCGTTTTTAGGTACAGGCTTCACCGCACTTCGACCTCTCTTCCTGGTCCACCAGGAACAGCTTCGTGGGAACATCAGAAAGAGGTCCAGGGTGTTATCCGACAGAATGTGTTCAAAGCTGAAGAACTGTATGCAAAGGGAGAGAAGGAATGTCCCACGGAAGGTGACCCGACTGAACCCTATCTGATGGCTAGGTTCGTAAACGCCTGGCTATTTGACAATGCTACCTCCGATTTCGGATTAGGTATTGGCTTTAAAAACAATAGGGCAATTTTGGCTAAACGCGCGGAACGGGTTCTTAATGATTACGATTACATTTTGAAAGAATACAGATCTCGGAGCGACAAGAGCTGGATCGATCCGGTTGTCCTTTGGTATTCATACGCAACCGCCCTGCTTCGTTCGGGGAATATTGAGGCGGCGGAGCTGCTCTTGTCGGAGGGCATTACCGTTGCGGCTAATAAATACGGAATGGATTCGCCCGCCCTGTTGCCACTGCTTCGCTACTTGTCCGCGATCGCCGCTTGCGCGGGCGACCAGGCCGGCAGTAATCAGTACCTGGCGCAGATAAACAGAATAGAGACCGGATCGGCCAAATCAGAAGAGTTATTTTTTGATCTCAGAGGGCGCGCGACTCCCGAATCAAAGCTCGTATTTGCTTTTGAACAAATGCTGCAGGTATCGGGACCCCGTCAGGAAATAGAAGGCAAAGAGAGTAAGCTCCGCAATGTAAACACAATAGGGGACCTTCCGTTCTCCGCTGGCGTTATCCTGAATTTTCCGCCAGATGGGAGCCTTTCGGTAACTTTCCCAATGGAAGTCTTCATAACAGTCAATGAAGCAGGAGACGTCACGGATGCTTCGGTCCTGGATCTCCCGGAAAAAGTGCGGGCCATTCTAAAGAAAACTGCACTGGGGTTGAAATTTAAGCCCCTAACGTATAAGGGCCGCGCAACATCAATGAGAGGATACGTAAAGATCTACATTAAATACAGCTACACAGACTAGACGTAACTCCGAACCCAATTGGCACGGTGCACTCGCAGACCCTTATCTTCGACCGCTTTTTCCCTTTCGGTTCTCACCGGGAATGGATTGGCGGGCAAACCAACTTCCCGCAGTTCAGGGCGAGACCGAAATAACGCGAATATTTCGTCAGCCAGAACCTCGATATCGGTCTGAACAAATACTTTGCCGCCAGGCGCGAGGAGGCGAACGATCGTTTGGACCATTTCTCCATTTACCATCCGGCGTTTGGCGTGTTTCTTCTTGAACCATGGGTCGGGAAATTGGATCGTCACCATTTGTAAACGTCCGGCTGGAACATCTGCCAGAAGTTTATCCAGCCAGAGCATTGCATTGCAGAAGGCGTAATGAAGATTCGTCAAATTCGCCTCGACCGCGAGACGATTGGCTTCGTCCACGAGCGGTTCGCGGATCTCGACACCGAGGAAATTCCAATCCGGCTTGGCCTCTGCCATTCGTAAAATAAACCTACCGCGGGCGCAGCCGATGTCAAGATGAAGCGGCCGGTCAGGATCGGCAAAAACGGCTGCTACATCAACCGGCATCGGCTCTTGCCGGTAGAAAGGCGACAGCGGATTGACGTGCTGATGAACGCGGACTCGCGGCATGCAAATTAAATCGTCCCGGTAATTATGAGAATGCTAAAAAGACATGCCCCCGCATAGATCGCCAAAGATAAAAGACCTAAGACCTGGATCGCCGCGCCGGCTTCGCGAGGATCAATCGTCGGATCGGACGGGATCTGGATAAGCCCGTAGATCGCTCCGGTTATCAGACCGCCGAGGTGCCCGAAATTGTCGACCACCTGATACAGGACCAAACCAAAAACGAACAGAAATCCGATATTGATCAACAAATTCTTTCGGAACTGACTGGAGATGAACTCACGCCGCCGAAAGGCATAAATAGCAAGATAACCGATCAGCCCTACTATGCCGCCAGATGCACCGACAGATATGCCCTGCGGCAAAAAGAACAAACTCAACAGCCCGCCGCCGATCGCAGAGAGCAAAAACACAATTGCGAGATGTGCCCGGTTCGCAAGCATCTCGAAAATCCTTCCAAAACTATAAAAAGCGTAGCTGTTCATCAGCACATGTATAACACTGCCGTGAAGGGCCGCCCCAGTCAGGATTCTCCAATACTCGTGATTCTTTGCAAAAGCGGGCTTAACAAATCCGGCAAGCAAGATCGACGCATCGAGGTTGGTTGTAAATTGGGTTAAAGCGACGGCGGCAATGCATCCTAGAAAAATATAGGTATAAACCGGCACCGTCATCGGCACGTTCGCTGGCTGAGTTTTCTGTTCGCCTTCCGATTCTTCCTCGTCGTATTGATATTTGAGAGACATGGAATTAAAGCCCTACATCGCGAGGCCGCCATCGGCCTGGATGACCTGGCCCGTTATATAGGCGGCAGAATCGGAGAGCATGAATACGGCGAGTTCGGCGACTTCCTGGACCTTGCCGAGACGTCCGAGCGGGATCATGGCGAGCGCCTTCGCTCGGTATTCTTCATTCATTTCGGCGGCCATGTCAGTTTCGATCAGGCCGAGCGCTAGTGCATTCACAGTGATCTTACGGCTGGCAACTTCTTTTGCCATCGATTTTGTCAGGCCGATCATTCCAGCTTTTGACGCGGAGTAATTCGACTGTCCAAGCATTCCGACCACGCCTGAGATTGACGAGATATTCAGTATTGATCCACCATTCTCATTCCGCATCATGGGCCTCAATACAGCCTTCGAAAAATTCCATGCCCCTTTCAGATTGGTATCTATGACGGCATCCCAGTCTTCTTCTTTCATCCGGAGGATAAGCTGGTCGCGCGTGATACCGGCGTTATTGACCAGGTAATCGATCGTTTCGAATTGCTCCTTCGCTTGCTTGACGAATTCCCCGGCCGCGTCCGTATTCGCAACATCGCACTGGGCCGAATAGGTCTTGACGCCCAGCACTGCGATCTCGGCCTGCAGCTTTTCGGCCTCTTCGGCGCTCTTTGAATAATTGAACGCGACATTCGCTCCGTTTCTTGCTAACTCCAAAGCGATCGCACGGCCAATACCGCGTGTAGCACCTGTAACTATCGCTGATCTGCCATCAAACTTTTTATTGCTCAAAATTCGCTCTCCTGGGAATTGATAACTTAATTCTACGCAATTAAGCAAAAAATACTAAGCCGTTTGAAAAATGCGTTTTGGCGGTTTCCCGTGCGATAATCTGTCCGCAATGAACGCTCTCGAAGAACTCGATCAAATTCCGAGAGGGAATACCGCCCCTGGTGTTAATCGCGCAATCATCGAATACCTGCTCAAATCGGGAAATACATTCGCGGGAGCCGCCGTTCTGGACGTCCCATGCGGTAATGCTGACCTTCTCGATGCGCTGAAGAAGTTCTTCCCCGACTCCTTGACCTTTGGCACTGATATCAACCCACCTGAAAAACCGGATCACCAGATCTCTAAGGCTGATGCTTCGGCCGACGACCGCCTGGGTCTCGATAGGAGATTCAAACTAATCACCTGCGTCAGCGGCGTTATGGAATTCGACAACACGCTGAATTTCTTTAGGAGCCTTCGTAAATGTATCGCTGATGACGGCGTTTTGATCGTCACCAACGACAATCTGCTCTCGGTACGCGATCGCTTGCTTTACTTTTTTTCAGGGAGGTTGAGGCAGTATCCAATGTTTGTTGATGACAATGCTCCAACCTGGAAAATACTGCCGTTGCAGAACCTGCTGAGGATCCTAGGAGACGCAGAATTTGAAGTGCGCGAGATCCGTTATGTTCCCGCGAAATGGTCTGAATGGCTTTTGCTGCCAGCTGCGTTGCCGATCTATTTGTTTCAGAGCATTGCCTTCGCCCTCGACAAACATACGTTATCTTACAAAGAAAAAGCGACGCGATATCCGTTCGCGTCGCTTTTTTCGAGGCACTATTTCATAGTTTGTGGGCCTCAGGAACTTTAATCGATAATGCTCAGGAAACTTGGCTGTGGCCGAAAAGCCCGCAAAGGAGCGAATCCGGTTGTCGCTTTCATCGTTCGGAAAAACGCTTTGCCAAAGTGATAAAATCTCCTGCCGCCAAGCGAGAGCCGTGAAAGCTCGAGATAATCACGGGCGACCAGATCATCACTGGATCGGGCGGGCACCGTCGTTACCGCCAACTGAATACCGTTTCGCTTAAGCACGCGTTTCGTGGTTCTGTTGAAGCTTCCATATGGATACGCAAACGACACCGGCCGCTCCCCTAGCTTCGCTTCGATCTCGTCTATCGATCGGCGAATAATAGCCTCTTGCGTTAATTCGTCATAACGCGCCAGGTGAATATGTTCATGGGCATGGCTGCCGATCTCCCAGCCATTTTCGCGAAGCGTGGCGAGCGATTTCCAGTCGAGCATGTCGGCCGGAAGATTTTCGCCTGCCTCGCTCCAGACCACATCATGCTTGCCGACGTCGCCCGTGATAACGAAAATGGTGGCGGGCGCACCAAATTTTTGGAGAATCGGCAGCGCCGCCCTCACATTGTCCATATATCCGTCATCAAAGGTGAGTACGGCGATTTTCCCGCCCTTGCCCGAATTCGCGATCGCATCACGGAGAGTAAGGAATCGGTAACCAAGGAATCTCAAAAGGTAAAGCTGAAACGAAAGTAACCTTGGCGTGATAAACAGACCGCGGATCTTTGCATTACGCGGCGGACGCCCGACCCGATGCAGCTCGAGTATCAATAATTGTGAGCTCATTCTTTTTTCAGAAAGACCGAACTGAAAAAAGAAACCTTTTTCAAACTTGAGACGTCTAATGCGCAGGACGTTTCTGTCTGAAGAGTTTCATTATGCAAACGGCTTATGCCTCCAAGCGGGCCGCTGCAGAGTGTGTTTCAGTTCTTTAGCCAGGAATTTCTAGTTGTTAATAGTCAATCCCGGATGTCCTGTGGTTTAGCGCAACAAACGTAACAGGTATCCGGGATTTCTCTTTTTTACACCCCTTTACATTTCTTTACAATAGTCTGCCTTCTGATTTTAGTATCAGATTTTGTCTTACAAGGTGGAATTAGCGTGGAACAGCCGATCGGCGTCAAACGATCTTGTGGTCTCGGCAATATTGAACGATGGCGGCATTTGTCGTCAGACCGGTCTTTTCGACAACCCGTGTGCGGTAGGTGCTGACAGTTTTGACGCTGAGGAATAGCTCTTTGGAGATCTGCGTCACCGTTTTACCTTGCGCGATCTTTCGGAAAACCTCAAATTCGCGATCGGACAGCACCAGATGGGGTTCCCCTGTTTCGCCGCGTTCGACATACTCAGCCAGTAACTCAGCAACATCCGGGCTTATGAATTTCTCTCCGGCAAAGGCCTTTCTGATCGCCAGGATCAATTCCTCAGGAGCGCTTTCCTTTGTTATGTAGCCCGAGGCACCGGCGCGGAGCACTCGAACCGCATACTGGTCCTTTGGATGCATGCTCAGAATGATGACAGAAACGGATGGGTGCAACCGTTTAAGTTCCTTAAGTGTCTCCAGCCCATTGCGGCCCGGCATGCTGATATCGAGCAGGACCACGTCGACAGATTTCTCACGGACGGCCTCCATAACCTCGACGCCGTTCTGTGCTTCTCCAGCAATTGTCATGTCCGCCTCGGCCGCAACAAGGCGCCTCAGGCCATCGCGCACAATAGTATGATCGTCTGCAATTAATATCCTGATCACGATTTATGCCGCCGCTTTTGTATCGTTCTCTTTCGCAGTCATCGGAATCGCCAATCTTACCTCTGTCCCACCCGTGGCCGACGGAACGATCTCAACCGAACCCCCGACCAATTTCGCGCGTTCGCGGATACCCATCAGACCGAGGGAGTGCTTGTGACGGAGACCATTCGGATCGATCCCGATCCCGTCATCAACGACCGTAAGGCTAAATTTCCCATTGTCGGTATTCAACTCAACGTCGACCGAAGAAGCCTGCGCGTGCCGTGTAACATTAGTAAGCGTTTCCTGGAATATTCGAAATACCGCGGTGCTCGCAACCGGATCGAGGTTTACGTCGTCAGTATCTGACTTGAGGCTGCACGGTATTCCTGCCATCTTCTCAAACTCCTTGACCTGCCATTCGACCGCCGCTATAAGTCCAAAATCGTCCAGGATCGAAGGGCGCAGTTCGGTCGCGATCCGGCGAATCGAGGAGATCGTAGAATCGATCATCACAAGCAATTCATCAAGCTTGGCCGAGACCTCGCCGTCTAAAGCATCATTTCCTTTTTCGAGGATCTGTCGGTTTAGCCAGTGGACACCCATCTTAAGGCCAGTCAGTGATTGCCCAAGTTCGTCGTGTATTTCCAGAGCGATCCGCTTTTGTTCGGATTCGCGTACCGTCTGCAGATGATTTGTAAGGGCCTGAAGCTGTTCACGTGACGTTTGCACTTCGTCAGTCGCCTGTCTTTGTGCGTCGAGGACCCAACTAATAATTACACCTTCCGTTACGAATAGAAAAAAACGGGTGACCTCTTCCCGACTGGCGATAAGTTCGTAGGTTGGTGGAACAAAGTAATAATCCAGCAAAAGGCCGGAAAGTATCGACGCAAATATCCCGGCGCGAAACCCACACAGCCATGCGCTCAACACGATCGCGACAAGAAAAAGCACAGAGCTGATCGGTCTATCAACGATCAGCCAAAGCCCAAAAGTCAGCAGTAGCGCAGCCATGACGAAAAGAAAGGCCGCGCCATAGCGCATCCAAACGGGTTTTGTAACAAATCGAAGCCTCTCAGAATGCATATGTTGCAATCAGAAGTCAGCCTACTGCGAAGTGTGCGCCGGATAACTTTATAGGCGCCGTGATTATATGTGAGTTTTTTGGACCCGGCAAATGCGCGATCAAATAGCAAGGGCAGTTCGCTGAACCACAAAGAGGTCGTTTATTCCTTTATCGGCAAGGCCCAGCATCTCATTCATCTGATCCCGCGTGAACGGTTCACGCTCTGCCGTTCCCTGGATCTCAATAAAACTTCCGGCGCCTGTGCAAACGACATTCATGTCCACTTCGGCATTGGAATCCTCCGCATAGGCAAGATCGAGAATCGGCGTGCCTTCGATTATCCCTACGCTGACTGCTGCAACTTCGCTCAGGATCGGCGATTTGGCCAGCAGCCCCTGCTTGACCAGCTTCCGGCAGGCCAACGCGAGTGCCACGTAGGCCCCGGTGATCGAGGCGCAGCGCGTACCGCCGTCAGCCTGGATCACATCGCAATCCAGAAATATTTGTCTTTCACCGAGTTTCTTCGTGTCAACGACCGCCCGCAAACTGCGGCCGATGAGCCGCTGGATCTCCTGAGTCCTTCCCGAGGGACGTAAAGTCTCACGCTGCGTCCGGGTACTTGTTGCCCTTGGCAGCATCGCGTATTCAGCGGTTACCCAGCCGACGCCTTTGTTGCGAAGAAAAGGTGGTACCTTTTCTTCCACCGTGGCCGTGCAGATCACTTTTGTGCCCCCAACTTCGATCAACGCCGAGCCTTCGGCATAGGACGAAATGTTCGGAGTTATCTTTGTGTTCCGGATCTGGTCGAGATTCCGGTTATCTGGTCTTTCGTAGGTCATAAAGGTAAAAAGTGGAAACGTGAACGAGGTAAAAATGAAAAGTTGTCATCGCGAAAACCAGGGTTCTCTTCACTCTCTGCCTTTTTCACTTTTTCCCTTCAATTCGTCAACACCATACAATTCGATCGCTTCGAGTTTCGACGGCTTTGTGCCGAGAAATCGTTCAGCCACGCGTGCAAACCGATCCGCCGCATCCGTCACATAAAAATGATCAAGATCATCGCATAGGGTTCGCGGGCCCGTCGACTCTTGTGTATTCGCAAGCTCGCGATCCCTGAGCAGTATTTTTACTTCATCTGCAGTCGCCTCTCCGGAATCAACAAGCTTAACATCATCACCAACCGTTTGTTGAATGACCTCACGCAGGATCGGGTAATGCGTGCAACCGAGTACGAGAGCATCCGGCTGAAATTCCTTCATTTCACGTAAGTATTTTTCAGCGATAGACCTCGTCTCGGGTTCAACGGTCCATCCTTCTTCCGCCAGCGGGACGAACAGCGGACATCCAGCCTGCAGTACTGCGGCTTCGGACGAAGCGCGTCGGATCGCCTCGAGATATGCGTTGCTCGAAACCGTTGCCTCAGTCGCGATAACTCCGATTCTTGGACCAGTCCTGTTTTTCGTGATCTCCACAGCCTTTCGACCACCGGGGCCGATCACGCCGACTACGTCCAGACCTATTTTTTCGCGAATCCTCGGAAGAGCAAGAGCCGACGCCGTATTGCAGGCTACGACCAGCATCTTGATACCGAGCGAGGCGAGAAATTGCGAATTCTCGATCGCATACCTCTCGACGGTGGCAAGCGACTTCGTACCATACGGCACACGTGCCGTGTCGCCCAGATAGACAAAGTGTTCGTTCGGAAGGCGATCGTGCAACGCCCTATAAACGGTCAAGCCGCCTACGCCGGAATCAAAAATGCCGATCGGAAGTTGGTTCATCTGACTCATCTTAACTTAAATGAAATGTTGCAGAAACTCCGTCGCTGTCTTTGCCGAAAAGCCTGTTTGTAATAGGATGCTTGGAGACTTGAAAGCCATCCCTAAATGGAAACGGAACAACAATATGCAGGAACGAGATAGCGTACATCACCCGGATGAGTTTCGCGAAGAGGAACAGCGCGTCGAAGACCGGAGCGCCGGCTTCAAAAAAGAACTCGGACTAACGGACCTCGTGCTCACGCAAATACTCTTCATCGTTGGTCTGCCGTGGGTCGGCGTGGCGGCGAAGCAGGGCCAGTCGCACATTGTTTTGTGGCTGACAGCGATCCTGCTGTTCTATCTCCCGTCGGCATTTGTGGTTATCTATTTGAACCGCGCGATGCCGCTCGAAGGTGGTGTATACCAATGGGCAAAACTCGGATTCAACGACTTGACGGGGTTTATGGTTGCGTGGAACCTCTGGCTTTTTGCGATCCTAAATACCTCGGAGGTCGGTCTCCAGGTCACCCAATATATAAGCTATGTTGTGGGCCCAAGCGGGGAATGGCTTAATTCAAGCGCGTGGTTTATCGGGGGTACAAATGTCGTAGTGCTTGGTACGCTCGTCGTTATCACGATTATCGGCCTCTCCATCGGCAAATGGGTTCATAAGGCCGGTGCGGTTTTGATGCTCGCGATCTTTGCGGCAATCATAATCCTTCCATTGTTGAATCTTGCCCATGGCTCCATTACCGAATATCACCCACTGCGACTGGAGCTGCCGGTCATGTCGATACTGACCTTCAACCTGCTCGGCAAGATGGGCTTCGGAGCTCTCGGCGGGTTTGAATATGTGGCGATCCACGCGGGTGAAGCCCGCGACCCCGTTCGCTCGATCGGGCGGTCGGTCATGATCGCTGCTCCGATCGTCGCCGTGATGTTCATTCTCGGAACCAGCTCAGTGCTCGCCCTGATACCGCAAAACGAGATAGATCTGATCGCTCCGATACCCCAAATACTCAGCGTCGGTTTCGGCCCTCTCGGGGCTGCTGCCGCTATCGTTCCGATCACTATCATGGCGATGCTGTCGATCCGGCTGGCCCAGTCGAGCGTACAGTTCGGCGGCAACACGCGCCTTCCGATGGTGGCGGGTTGGGACAATTTGCTGCCGGATTGGTTTACCAAACTCCATGTTAAATATCGAACTCCGGTTAATTCGATCATTTTCGTCGGAGCGGTAACCCTGACCATGGGAATAGTTGGACTGATCGGCGTCGGGAAACAGGAAGCGTTCCAATTACTGTGGAACGCCTCCGGTCTCTTTTATTCCCTTACCTATTTGGTAATGTTTGCAATTCCCCTTTTCGGTCTTCGCAATGTTACTCCACCACCGCCCATGTGGTTAAAACTCGCTGCACTTTCAGGATTCTTAATGACGCTGCTGTACGTTGCGCTATCGGTCGTGCCTATTATCAACGTCGAAAGCCGGATAGGTTTTGCGTTCAAAGTAGGCGGTTTGATTCTTGTCACCAATCTTATTGGTTTGTTGTTTTACGGTCTTGCTAAGAAAAAGGGGGCCGAACGTAAGTCTCAACCCCTGGAGTGATTACTGTTGCTGGCGATAGTAACCAACTGCCCTGAAGCCAGTTCCCTGAACTGTGTTAAGAGCGTTGATCACCGCGCTTGCGAGTATAGGCCGATCCTTGTTTCCCCAAGGATTATTCATCCAGCACATTCCGCCGCTTACAGCCGAGTCGAAGCCGGTAATGACCACCGCATGCATTCCTGACGTCATCGCGCCCCAACCTGTACCATACGGGAACCCGTTACAATAATGGCTAAGAATGAATGGCCCGCAGGTCTGCAACACTCTTTCTATCTCATCGTTAGTGGCATTTATGCCAAGGCAGGTAAAACCACATCGCTCCATTCGTCTGACGATGTCGTCATTGTCCGCTCCCGGATTCGGAATGGATGAACTTCCCGGGTCGAAGCCGCCGGTATAGCTTCCGATGCCGACGGAAACCCCACGACGCTCACTGGCAACCATCGCCATGCAGGCTACCCAGCAAATCGGACTCCATGCCCCTGGTGACCCCTGTGTTATTAACGGTACCTCGTAAACGACTCTACCCATATTTCATGCTCCTTAGGTTAAACTCGATTTCCAGCCAATGTGCCGGTAATCAATCGACGTTTTCGCCATAACGCTTTTGCCGAATGGTTCTATTAGGTCGTTCGCGCGCTGAAGCTTATCTTTTCTTTCGATAGAGAACCCAGGAGTTGAAGTGGTGGAGGCGGCGGGAATCGAACCCGCATCCAAAGGTTGCGACCAGTGAAATCTACACGTTTAGTCAATTCACTTTATCTCGCCGATGAAAAGTAAGTGAACTGACAAGTCCTCCTCACCGGCAAACCCGACTAATATTTGAGGCCCGCCCGCAGGTGGTGGACGTGCCCGAGCCTGAACTGAGTTATGCCTATCGGGATCGCATCAGGCGGACTTACCCATAGACATTGCTGTTGCTAAAGTTAATTAGGCAGCAAGAGCTAATTCTTGATTAGCATTTGTGTTTTGCAAGTTTTTTTAACGAGCTCACCTACAAAAAGCCCGACGTGCATTCAAAGATCTATACAAGCCCCTGTCGAAGCCTGTCGCCCCCACTCTAGGGATGCCTAGTTTACGGTATTTAGATGTCAAAGTGAAGGTGGGTGTTCGCTTTGAGTTCGCAAAAGCCACGGCCCGACGACTGAACGGCTCGGCCCGCCAACATCTTCGCCTCTGACTTCGGCCGGGCTTGCCGGGTTTCGCAAGGCTGATAAAATCGTTTATGGTGAGGAAAGTATCCCGGATCTGGAACAGAAAGCTGGGAATTCTCGTATTTTTTCCTTATCGGAAAAAGGAGCGTGTTTATGTATTGTCCGAAGTGCGGATCGACTCAGAGCGAGGAATTGAAATTCTGTAAGGCGTGTGGTGCGAATCTTGCGGCGGTGCGGAAAGCTGTCACCGCACCCGAATCGGTCGGGAAATTTAGTTGGGACAAAACCTGGGTGGCCGAGATGCTGCTCTCAAGCGAGGAGAATGTCCGCCGGGCCGCGGAGATCGAACGGCTTCAGGGCATCACGCCCGAGACCAAGCGACGGAACGAGATAAAGGCCGGCGTGATCACCGCGAGCGTCGGTGTCGGGCTGATGATCACTCTTTTTGTTCTGATGCAGGCCATAGTCCTCAATCCCCGGATCCCACCGGAAACCGCGGTTATTCTGAGCAGTCTTTGGGTCGCGGGCGTTATCCCTCTGCTGGTCGGGACGGCCCTGATCGTTAATGGCGTGTTCATTAGTAAGAAAGGGACGGGTAACGCATTCACTGAATCCCGCTCCGATGATCAAGCGAAGGAGATCGCAGAGCCCCCAAAGGCAAGCTTCCTGCCGCCCCGGGCCGACACCAATCCTCTCGAACGCGATGTTTTCAGCGTAACGGATGAAACTACCAGGCATCTGGAACAACGGGTGGAAGCTAAAAAGTCTTCCGGGAATTGAACGACTTTGCTGAAAGGGTTAGGTGCCAATCCGCATTCCGGCACGTGCAAAGTCATTTTTCCAACGGCCAAAGTCATTTCTCCCCCGGCCTAAATCATTTTCCCCATGGCCTAAGCCATTTCCCCCACGGCCTAAACCATTTCCCCCACGGCCTAAACCATTTTCCCCACGGCCTAGATCATTTACCCCACGGCCTAAACCATTTCCCCCATGGCCTAACTCATTTTCCCCACGGCCTAAACCATTTTCCCCAGGGCCTAAACCATTTACCCCAGGGCCTAGATCATTTACCCCACGGCCTAAACCATTTTCCCCAGGGCCTGGATCGTTTACCCCACGGGCTAAATCATTTACCCCACGGCCTAAGTCATTTACCCCAGGGCCTAAATCATTTTCCCCGCCCGCAAAATCGTTTCAGCAAAGCTGAAAATGACCGGTCCTCTTGGCGATCTGCGGCTCGTACCAGCCTCATCAGTTGCCTCAACGGTTGAAATCGATCGATTATGAATTAGCGGCGGCCGTCATGCCGCCTTTTGATTGGCGATGAGAGTTGGATAATTTCCGCTCCAGCAGGCGTTGCAGGTTGAGGCAGGGTCGATCCCGATCGCCGCAAGCATTCCGTCCAGCGACAGATAACCGAGGCTGTCGGCTTCAATATAGCCGCAGACTTCTTCGACCGTCATCTGTGCGGCGATCAGGTCGCCGCGGTCAGGGGTATCAACGCCGTAATAGCATGAATGAGTGGTCGGCGGGCACGAGATACGCATATGCACCTCTTTCGCACCGGCTTCGCGGACCATCTGGACGATCTTTTTCGAGGTTGTTCCGCGAATGATCGAATCGTCAACAAGAACAACGCGTCGTCCGTTTATCAGGTCCTTGATCGGATTTAGTTTAAGACGCACACCGAACGAGCGGATCGACTGCGTTGGCTCGATAAAAGTGCGGCCGACATAGTGATTGCGGATTATTGCTTGACGGTAATTGATCCCGGACTGATGCGCATACCCGATCGCTGCCGCAACACCCGAATCGGGTACCGGCACAACCAGGTCAGCGTCACACGGATGTTCGATCGCAAGCTGCTTGCCCATCTTGTGGCGGGATTCATTTACCGATCTTCCAAAGATCGTCGAATCAGGACGCGAGAAATACACGTGCTCAAAGGTGCAGACGGAGCGGGGCTTTGCCGGAAAAGGTTTCGACGAATGAAGGCCATTCTCGTCGATGATCAGCATCTCGCCCGGCTCAACCTCGCGAACGTATTCGGCATCGATCAGATCGAACGCACAGGTTTCGCCGGCGACGCACCATGCATCGTTTAACTTACCTAACACTAAAGGGCGAAAACCGCGTGGATCGCGGACAGCGATCAGCGATCTGGGCGTAAGAAAAAGGAGCGAAAATGCTCCTTCGGTATCCTCCAAAACCTTCTTGATGGCCTCGACGACATTTTGAGCCGGCGTGCGGGCAATGCTGTGGAGGATCGTTTCTGTATCTGAAGTCGACGAAAAGATCGCTCCCGCTTTTTCTAGCTCCGCACGTTTCTGCCCGGCGAATGGCAGATTGCCGTTGTGGCAGATCGCAATGTCCCCGTGCTGGCAGGTGACGGAAAACGGCTGTACTTCCTTGATCGTATTGCGGCCGGTCGTTGAATAGCGCGTGTGGCCGATGGCGCTCGCACCGGCGAGTTTTTTGAGAACTTCTTCGTTCAGCACGTCCGCCACCAACCCGACCGAGCGAAATTGATGCAGGTCCGCGCCGTCACTCGAAACAATGCCGCAAGCCTCCTGTCCGCGATGCTGTAGGGCAAACAGGCCCAACTGCGTCAGCGTCGATGCCTCCTGATGGCCGAAGATGCCAAAAACACCGCATTCTTCGTGAAATTTGTCGAGAATCAGATCCATCCTTAAATATAAACTACTTGATTTTCCATCTCGTCGGCCGTCATAAGGTCCAGAAAATGGCTCAGTCGCCGCGCGATCTCGTAAGGAGAATCCTCAGAGACAAGAATGATACCGGCATGTTGCTGCCCCGCGTAAAAATACTCTTTCGCAAGCAATTCAAAATCCAATCTGTCCATCGTCACGATCGCATATCCATTTTCAGCACAGTATGCCAACTGATCCGCGTCGCTAGCACCCCTTCGTCCAACCTCATGAGTAGTCAAGGCTGCGAAACCTCGTGCCCGGAGGACCTTAGCAATGCGGACATCCATGTTCTCATCCAGAAATATCCTGATAAACAGTTCGCTCACAGGTCTCTGACTGCCGGATGGATAAGCTCTCTGGGGATCTGGTTAGACTCTATGTATCCGTTGATTTCTTCCTGATTATCGCTGTAATAACTAAGGGCCTCAAATACCTGGGCAGCGGTTAAATGTGGCAGCCCGATAGGAATTTCTTCTGGTGGAACGCCACGCCGCCAGGCAAGAACAATTGTCCTTACCGAGGTACGCGTGCCCTTTATGATCGGCTCGCCGCCGTGAATGTCGGGTACGGATGTGATATAGCGATAAGCGACCGTCGTATCCATGATCACGATTATAACCCAATATCAGTTCGGCAAAAAGAATCAGTACCGATGTGGGCTATGAGATCATTGTCCTTTAGTCACAAAGTTGTATTCAAACGTTCCGGCTATTTCGCTTGTGGGCTGGATCGAGATGATCAGTGACTTAGACGTCGGTGTCTGGCTTCTCTCGGCAAAACTGCGTAACGGGACAAGCGGATTTGCCTCGGGGAAATATGCGGCGGCGCAGCCTGCGGGAATTGGATACGGCACGACTATGAAGCGGTAAGCGTGGCGTTCTTCGTCTTCGAAATGGCTTGTCAGGTCAACAACCTGGCCCATCTCCAGTTTTAGCCTCTTTATGTCGTCCGGATTTAGGAAAACAACGCGGCGTTCACCCTCGATACCACGGTAGCGGTCGCTAAGACCGTAGATCGTTGTGTTGAATTGATTGTGCGACCTGATCGTCGTCAGCAAAAGCTGGTCTTCTTTCAGCTCGATCCTTTCCATCGGTTCGGACCGAAACTGCGCCTTGCCGCTTTTAGTGGGAAAGCTCCCGTCGTGCGGCGGATTCTTTAAATAAAAGCCTCCTGGTTCGCGGACGCGTTCGTTGTAATTCTCGCATCCATCAACCACGCGAGCGATCGAATCTCGGATGTTGTCGTAGTGCGCAACCATCTTGTCCCAATCAACCGTCGTGCGATCGCCGAGCGTCGCCTTCGCAAGCTGGGCAACGATCCATGGCTCGCTTCTTAGGTCCTCGGAAGCTGGCGGAAAGATCCCCTTCGACATCTGGACGTTGAGCATCGTGCTTTCAGTCGTTACGAACTGCTCACCATCGGCCTGCAGATCGATCTCGCTTCGCCCCAGACACGGCAGGATCAGCGCTTGCTCGCCCGTGGCGAGTGCGGTTCGGTTAAGCTTTGTGATCACCTCGACGGTTAGGCTGCATTTCTTCAGCGCTTCATACACGACATCCGTGTCAGGAGCGGCGCTCAGAAAATTACCGCCCATCGCAAAGAAGACCTTTGCTCTGCCTTCGCTCATCGCCTTGATGCTGTCGACGGTGCTGAAACCTTCTTTTCTGGAAACGGTGAAATTGAATTCTTTTTCCAGCGGGACAAAAAACTTTTCATTGACCTTTTCCCAGATGCCCATCGTGCGGTCGCCCTGCACATTCGAATGGCCGCGAACAGGACACACACCCGCTCCCTCTTTGCCGATCTGTCCGCGAAGCAAATGCAGGTTAACGAGATCCTGGATCGTCGCGACAGCCTTTTTATGCTGCGTCAAGCCCATGGCCCAGCAGGAGATGACCCGGTCCGCTTTGATGAACATCTCCGCTGCCTCGACGATCTGTTCCTGTCCGAGTCCGCTCTCGTTCAGGATGTCATCCCATTCGGTTGCGTCGAGACGCTCGATCAATTCGTCGTATCCTTCGGTCTTCTCTGCAATGAATTTGTGATCGAACACGGTACCCGCGGCGGCTCGCTCGCGCTCCAGAATCACTTTCATCATCCCCTTTAGCACGGCCATGTCGCCGCCGATCCTGACCGGCAGGTGAAGATCGGCAAGGGGCGTCGGCATGTTGCCAAGTATTGCCACGGGAAACATCAGCGGATTTGGGTAATGTTGCGGATTAGGATTTACAAACCCGATCAGGCCAGCCTCGGGCAGAGGGTTTATCGCGAGTATTTTTGCTCCGCTTCGTTTTGCGTCCTGCAGCGACGACAACATTCGCGGCGAGTTCGTACCCGGATTTTGACCGATCACGATCACGAGATCCGTTTTCTTGAAATCCGACAGGCGAACCGAAGCTTTGCCAAGCCCGATCGATTCGCTGAGTGCCGTGCCGGACGATTCATGACACATGTTCGAACAATCCGGGAGATTATTCGTCCCGAATTGGCGGACGAAAAGCTGATAGAGAAACGCCGCCTCGTTCGATGTCCGGCCGGATGTGTAAAAGATGGCCTCGTCCGGCGAGTCGAGGGCATTTAGCTCGCCCGCGATCAATCTAAAAGCGTCGGACCATTCAATTGGTTCGTAATGCGTCGCTCCTTTCCGCAAAACAACGGGAATGGTAAGCCTCCCTTGTGAGTTCAGCCAAATATCTTCTTTCTGTGCCAGTTCCGCGACGCTGTACCTCGCAAAAAAATCGGCTCCGATCCGTTTTGTTGTGCCTTCGTCGGAGAGTGCTCTCGCTCCACTTTCGCAAAATTCCGCAACGGTTCGTTTTTCGTCCGGGTCCGGCCAGGCGCAGGATTGGCAATCGATCCCGCCTTTTTGATTCAGAGCGAGAAGCGCCCGTGTTCCCCGTGCAACGCCCATCTTCCCGTAAGCGTTTCGTATCGTCTCCGTGATCGCCTTCAATCCCCCGGCGATCTTTAGAGGCTTTGTTACGCGAAGATCGGTCAAATTCTCTGGCGATCGATCGTTTTCTTCGAGTTTGGATTCCGCTTCCCTGCTCATTGTCTTCCCCGAATCAAAAGCCCTAACTTATCCTCGGCTTCCCCGTGTAAATATTAAAGCGGCCGTCGCGGACGAATCCGATGAGCGTCATCCCGAATTCGGCGGCTAGTTCGACCGCCAGGCTCGATGGAGCACCGACCGCCGCGAGGATGGGTATGCCGGCCATCAGCGCCTTTTGCACGAGCTCAAAGCTCGCACGCCCGCTGACCAGCAGAATTTTATCGGATGAGGGCATTTCGCCGGCCAGGAACATCGCCCCGATGACTTTATCCAAGGCATTGTGTCGCCCAACATCTTCGCGAACGATTGCAAGCTCGCCTTTTGTATTGAATAACGCTGAGGCGTGTAATCCGCCGGTTTGTTCGAATACATCCTGCGAATCGCGCAGCGATTCCGGAAGGGTGTGAATAAGCGAGGACGGGACCTTCGCATGATCTCTATCGACAACCGCTTTTACTCCGGTATGAAGAGCCTCGATCGAACTCTTGCCGCAAACACCGCAGCTAGATGTTGTATAAAAGTTTCGTTCGAGCCGCTTGAAGTCGATCTCTACGCTGTCCGCCAACTCGACGACAACCGTATTCTGCAAAGAGCCGCTTTTCGCCGGAATTCCGCAGTGTCTAATGGTTGTGATCTGATCGGGTGATTTGAGGATGCCCTCGGTAAAAAGAAAACCCGCGGCGAGTTCAAGATCGGCCCCGGGAGTCCGCATTGTGATCGAGATCGCTCGATGCTCGATCTTTCCGTTTACCCGCAAACCAACTCTAATTTCGAGCGGCTCTTCGACGGCAAGCACGTCCGAAAGATCCGCACTTAAGTCACCATCTTTTACTCGCGTTACGGATGTATGAGCTAACGATTGTCCGGCTTTCACAACTAGGATGTTATCAGATTTCAGCCTGCGGCAGTTTCATTCTCTCGTGCGGAAACATTCTCCGCAGCAGCGGAAATCTTCTCCGCCGTTGCGGAAACTTTCTCGGCAGCGGCGGAAGCTCTCTCTGTGTTTGCGGAAATCTTCTCCGCAGTAGCGGAAACCTTTCCGGCAGTTGCGGAAACTTTCTCCGCAGTTGCGGAAATCTTCTCCGCAGTAGCGGAAACTTTCCCCGCAGTTGCGGAAACTTTCCGCGCACGTGCGAAATCTTACCTGAACTGAATGCTTAAGTGCGACGAAGCGTAGTTTCTGTCAGTCTGCGGGCAAAATACGGCCGCGGCATTCGCCGAAGCCTATGCGCCGGAATCCTTCGCGTTCGCAATAGCCTTTCATGATTATCTCGTCGCCGTCTTCCAGGAATCGTCGAGTTTCGCCGCTCGGCAGATCGATCGGTTCCGTTCCCCGCCAACTTAGCTCGAGCATCGATCCGCGCTCCGATTTTTCCTTGCCGGAGATCGTTCCCGTAGCGATAAGGTCGCCGGTCTGAAGATTACAGCCGCCGGATGCATGGTGGGTAAGCATCTGCCCGATCGTCCAATAAAGGTCCTTCATATTCGAACGCGAGAGCATATGCGGTTCGACCTTTTCATCCCGCATTTTCTGCGTCTGGATATAAACCTCAAGATTGATGTCGATCCCGCCGAATTTTTGATCGTGCTCGTCGTTCAGATAATCCAGCGGTGCGGGATCGCCTTCCTCCCGTACAAATGCGTTTGTTCTGAACGGCGCCAGCGCCTCCATCGTGACGACGAAAGGCGAGATCGTCGTAGCAAAGTTCTTTGCAAGAAATGGACCCAGCGGCTGATATTCCCAAGCCTGAATGTCTCGTGCGGACCAATCATTGACGAGAGAAAGTCCGAAGATGTGCTTTTCCGCCTCACCGATCGGGATCGGCCGCCCTAGCTCATTTCCTTGTCCGACAAAAAATCCGACCTCCATCTCGTAATCGAGATTCTTGCACGGAATAAACACCGGCGGCTTTTCCCCATCGCTCCGGTTCTGCCCCTTAGGCCGCTTGATATCCGTCCCGCTGATCACAATACTCGAAGCCCGCCCATGGTACCCGATCGGCACATACTTATAATTCGGCAGCAAAGGATTATCCGGCCGAAACATCGATCCGACATTGGTCGCATGAAAGATCGAACAGTAGAAGTCGGTGTAGTCACCGATTTCAAACAAAGAAAAAAATTCACAGTCTTCAGCATTCACGAGGTTGCGTCGAATTAGTTTACGGACCTTCTCATCGGCGTTTTCACCAAGAACTTCTATTAAACGTCGACGAAAACCTGAAAACTCGTCAGCCGCAAGATACTCCACTGTCTCGTTTAAGTCATTACTGCTTTCGGAGTATAGTCCGACCAGAGAACCGTCGTCGGAAAACAGTTCAGAAAAACTTGCATAGCAAACGTCTAGTACACATTCGCCAATACGAACGCCTATTTTCGCCGCATTGGTGTATCCCTTTAGCCGGAAAGCACAAAACGGCAGATTCTGTATCGGGAAATCCGTATTCGGATCGTTGGCGGATTCGACCCAACTCTTGAGTTCAGGGTCGTGGGTTTCGTTGATCTCGTAGGTCATACATTGATGTCCCTGAAAGGGACAGATTCGATAGCGTCGGGTGAAACCCGACGTAAAACAACGTCGTGAGATCCGTCCCTGAAAGGGACGAACATCAGGACCAAACATACCGTTCGTCATACTCAACTTCGTACTTCTTCAAGAAATATCTGAAC
>Ga0268264_10001441_pt1 | contig 22248 bp, 24 predicted proteins | sample KBSSwiS32_FD_190357 | JGI IMG/M metagenome (GOLD analysis project Ga0268264, IMG submission 190357) | Switchgrass rhizosphere microbial communities from Kellogg Biological Station, Michigan, USA - KBS Switchgrass S3-2 (SPAdes) (version 2) | ecosystem: Host-associated > Plants > Roots >...
GAACGCATCACCGCCCGCTGCGTGGTGGGCGCCGACGGGCGCTGGAGCCGCGTCGCGCGCGAGGTCGGCGCGGAGGTCGTGGAGGAGGACGCGGTGCACGTGAGCACCGTGCATTACTCGGATTGGCGGAACGTCGCCCCGGTCGAGCCGGGCGTGCACGCCGGGCACATCTACACCACCGGGCGCGGCGCGGACGTGCTCATGCTCCCCATGCCGGACGGGCTGGTCTCGGTGAACACGCACGTCCGGGCGGACCGCGTCGACGACCGGAAGGACCCCAAGTCCCACTACCTGGACACCCTGCGCTCCATGCCCAGCGTGTGGCGGCGGCTGGCCGGCGCGGAGCAGACCAACCGCATCCACGGCATCCGCCGCATCGGCAACGGCTACCGGCGGGGCAGCGGCCCCGGCTGGGCCCTGGTGGGCGACGCGCTCCACTTCAAGGACCCGGTGGACGCGCAGGGCATCTACGACGCGCTGATCGAAGCCAAGCTCCTGGACGAGGCCCTGGGCGCGTGGCTCTCCGGCGCCAAGCGCTGGGACGAGGCGATGGCGGGGTACGCCAAGCGCGTGGCGGAGGAGACGCACGCCATGTTCGTCGCCACCTGCGGCCGGCTGAAGCGCGAGCTGTACGACGAGCCGCCGGTGCCGGTGATCAAGACCCTGATCCGCTGGTCGATGACGGACCGGCGGTACCAGGAGCGGTTCCTGCAATTCCTCTCGCGCGGCATCCCGGCGGAGGGCGCGATCACGCCGGGGTTGATGGCCGGGGCCGCCTTCCGCGGGATCGGGCGCGACCTCAAGCGCCAGCTGCGGCTCGCTCCAGCGTCTTGACGTCGATCTTCACCATCTGGAGCATCGCCTTCATCACCCGCTGGGCCTTCGCCTGGTCCTTGCTCTTCATCAGCTTGGTGAGCGTCACGGGGATGATCTGCCAGGAGACGCCGAACTTGTCGGCGAGCCAGCCGCACTGGCTCTCCTTGCCGCCGCCCTTGAGCAGCTTGCGCCACAGCGCGTCGGTCTCCTTCTGGTCTTTGCAGTGCACGTAGAGGGAGATCGCCGGCGAGTGCGGGAACCCGGGGCCGGCGTTGAGCGCCATGAAGTCCTGCCCCTCCAGCTTGAACTCCACCAGCATCACCGAGCCCTTCTTGCCCGGCCCGGCGTCTCCGTAGCGCGTGACGCTGGTGATCTTCGACTTCTTGAACACGGAGACGTAGAACTTCGCCGCCTCCTCCGCCCTGGTGTCGAACCACAAGAACGTCACGATCTTCTGCGGCATATGGGCTCCTCGTTACTTCGGTGATCTCTGCTCCAGGGCGCAGTGTTCTCCTTCGCCGTCCTTCGCCCCGCTCCTTTCGTGCCGCCGCCTTCGCCTTCTGTTGCCGGGCGAGCTCCCTGGCAGGATTCGCGCCTATGCTGGCGGCCGCCATGCCCGCACTCACCCTCCCGGTCAACGAGCTGAGCTCCTTCGATCTGCCCCCGGTGTGCCTGCTCACCGGCGAGCGCACCAACGTCTCCTTCCGCAAGGTGAAGTTCGCCTGGTACCCGCGCTGGGTGGGCTTCCTGATCCTCGTGCCCTACGGCGGCCTGCTCCTGGCGGCGATCGTGGCGGCCATCCTCACCAAGCGGGCGAAGGGCGAGCTGCCCTTCTCGGACCAGGGCTGGTCGAGGTGGCGGCTGGCGAAGATCATGATGGTCCTCCAGTTCCTGTGGCTCCTGGGCGGGTTGGTCGGCGGGATCGCCGCGGCCGCGGCCGGGGACGCGGGCTCCATCGCCATCCTGCTGTTCGTCTCCGTCCCGGTGGGGATGCTGGCCATCTACTTCGCCTTCCAGCGGAACAAGATGGTGGTCCCCACGCGCATCACCGAAGCCGAGATCACCATCAAGATCCCCAGCGAGCAGGCGGCGATGGCGATCCGCGAGCACCTGACCGCGGGCCACGTGGTGCAGGCCCAGCCGCTGGCGGTGGCCGGCGCGCAGTGAGCGCGCTGGCCCCGGCCGGGTCGCACTGCGCGACCCCCTCCCACCCTCCGGCGCCGGCCACCTGGACGTGCCAGCGCTGCGGCGGCTTCATGTGCGAGGCGTGCGAGCGCCGGACGCGCCCGGAGGCCCTGCCCCTGTGCCCCAGCTGCTGGTCCCTGCGCGAGCAGCGGGTCGCCGCCGCGCCGAAGGGGACTCGCCTGGAGAGCGCCGGGCTGTGGCTGGGCGGGCTCTCGTTCATCCCCCTGCCGCCGATCGTCATGGCCTCGCTGATCGTCAACATCATGGTCCTCGCGCGGGCGCCGCCGGGCGAGCGGACCAAGGGCCTGGTCGGGCTGGGGCTCACCTTCGGTGGGTTGGTGGTCACGATCTCCGTGCTCGCCCTCGTGTTTTCCCGCGACCTCTGATTGCGTGGGGCGATGTCCCTCGCCACGCTGCTGCTCTTCGCGCTGTCGGGGGCCCCCCCGGCGGCGGCGTGCCGGACGAAGGCGCAGGACGTGGGCGCGGAGTACGACGCGCGCGCGTCCGGGATCGCGCGCGAGCACGCCCTGGCCATCGCCGAGGTGGCGTGCGGGATGGGCGAGGTGATCGCCTTCCGCCCGGTGAACCAGGCGGCGGCGGCGTGGATCGCCAAGGGGTACGCGACCAAGGGGATCACCATCCACGGGATGAGCTCCGACAAGCCGCTCATCCAGGGGCTGATCCCCGTCGACCAGCGCCTGAGCAAGCTCACCGACGAGCAGCGCGTCCAGCACTTCAACGAGGAGAACCAGCAGAGCCTGCACCACCGGAGCGAGGGCGGGCGGCGCGACATCGTCCAGGGGCTGGTGCACCTGGACCCGGCGGCGCACCCGGACCGCGTGGCGTGCCGCGCCGCGGGCGACTCCCTGCAGGAGGCGGAGCTCACGGACGAGGCGGTGCGCGCGTTCTACGAGCGCTCGTACGCGGAGGAGGCGCCCATCCACCTCGGCGCGGCGACCGCGGGCGGCGAGGCGTGCGAGGTGGTCACCGTGCTCGCGCAGCCGCGGCCGGACGCGCCGCTGATCAAGGCCAGCCCCTTCACCGCCGACTACGACGTGCTCCTCCTCGCGTCCAGGGCGGGGGTGAAGCGCGGGGCGTACGCGGAGGGCCTGCCCTCGTTCGGGAACGGGTTCCAGCGCGACCGGGACGTGGTCGCCTGCCTCAACGCCACCCTCGCCAGGCACGGGCAGAAGGCCCAGCTCGTCAACCACGGGTCGGACCAGCACAACCCGGCCGCCGAGCCAATGGAGCGCGACGGAGCCACCAACGCCGCCAACCTGCCCGCGCTGCTCTTCGCGCCCTGCCAGCCTCCGGCGGTGGTGAAGGACCGGCGGGAGCTGGAGCGGGCGCTGGAGGGGCTCGCGCGCCAGGGCTTCTGCGTGACGGTGAACCCGGCCTGGGCGGTGACGCCACCCGGGTTACCGCCGTCATGCGAGGCCACCGGACGGCGGCCTGCCGGGAAGTGAGCGTACGGAAGAGCTCCTGACGCGGCGCGGGCGTTACACCGGCACCGGGAGCCGGACGTTGGGGTTGCGCGGGGCGGTGTCGCCGCCGGCCACCGTTCCCTCGTAGTGGCCGAAGCCGGCCACGCCCTTCATGTTGTCGTACGTCCGCTCCATCAGCGTCCCGTCGCCGTTGCCGGCCGCGCCGTCGCCGCCGACGTTGCCCTCGATGGTGGTGAGCTTGCCGGTGTTCGGGTCGTAGGACTTCACGATGCCGGTGTGGTCCATGTGGCCGTCGCCGTCGTAGTCGAAGAGCACCACGTCGCCGGGCTTGGGCTGGTAGCCGTTGCCCTTGGGCTGCCACTGAAAGCCCGGCGTCTCCTGGAACCACCGCTTCAGGTTGTCGCAGTGGGGGATGCCGTTCACGCCGGAGGCGCCGTGCGGGCTGGGGCCGAGGGGGATGCCCGCCTGCTGGTACACGTACGAGACGAAGCTGGCGCACCAGTCGGTCTTCCCGGTCTTGGCCCACCCGTAGTACTTGGCGCCCGTCTTGTCGCCGCCGGTCAGCTCGCCCTGCGCGATGTCCGCCGGCGACTGCGGCTTGGGAGTGCCCCCGTCCAGCGACAGCGGGCGCGACGGCGGCGTCCGCACGAAGTCCGAGCGGCCGGAGAAGTTCGTCGCCGCGGGCGCCGCGGCCGGCCTGGCCGTCTGGGTCGCGGGGTGCTGGGTCGTCACCGCCGGCTTGATGGCGTCTGCGGTCTTGGTGGGGCGGGTAATCATGGCCGTCGTGCTCCTCGCGCTGCGTCTGGTTCCGCGTTCGGTCCGGAGACACGGGGCGGCCTATTTCGGATGCATTTGCCGGAAATCCCGTGGAGGAACGGGTAGATGGCGACCTGCTACGCTGGGCCCATGCGGAAGGCCCCGACGGCGCTGATGTGGTCGCTGGCGCTGGTGATGTGCGCCTTGGCGGCGCGCTACTTCCTGTCACCGCCGCCGTTGCTGCACCCGGAGCTCCCGCCGGAGCTGGCGAAGGAGCCCATCGCGCGGGCCATCTCGGGGCTGGCGGAGCACCTGTACGTTCATCACCGGTGGACGATGCTCGCGCACATCGGCGCGGGGATCGGGGCGATGGCCGGCGGGCTCCTGCAGTTCGTGCCGGCGATCCGCCGCGCCCGCCCGCGGCTCCACCGCGGCGTCGGCCTGGCCTACCTCGCGGGGGTCACCCTGGGCGGAGCGACGGGAGTGCCCCTCGCCTTCCAGTTCCTGGGCGCCGTCCCGCCGGAGCTGCACCGGGTGTTCTACCCGTCGGTGGTCGCGTTCCTGGTGCTCTCCCCGACGTGGGTGGCGGTCTCGGCGATGGCCTTCCTCCGCGCGCGGCAGCGGCGCTTCGACGAGCACCGCGCGTGGATGGTCCGCAGCTACAGCCTGACCTTCGCCGCGGTGACGGCGCGCGTGCTGGCGCCGCTGTTCCTGGCGTTGACCGGCGACCCGGCGCTGCTCGCCAACGGCGGCATCGTGCTCTGGCCGTTGAACCTGGCGTTCGCGGAGTGGCTGCTCCGCAGGAAGGGCCCGGCGCGGGCGAGCGTCCCGGTGCCGGGAGTGGACCTCCCATCCACGCTCAAGCCGTCGTGAGCGCGCCGCCGCCGACGCGGATGACGACCTTGGCCCGGGCGCGCCCGCCTCCCGCGTACCGGAACGCGTCGGGGACCTGCTCCAGGGAATACGTTCGATCGATCGCCGGAGTCACCTTCCCGGACCCGGTGAGCTCGGCGAGCGCGGCCAGGTCCTGCGGCTTGACCTTCGCCGAGACGAGCCCGATCTGCTGCGGGCGCGCGAAGCGCGAGAGGACCGCCACCCCCAGCAGCCGCGCCACGACCGAGAAGACCCCGCCCTTGGGGGCGCCCGCCATGACGAGCGTCCCGCCGGGCATGAGCACGCGGCGGCAGTCCGCGAGCGGGCGGTGGGCGGCCACGTCGAAGAACACGTCGTAGCGCTCGGACCGGCGGGCGAAATCCTCCCGCGTGTAGTCGATGACCTCGTCCGGGCCGAGCGAGCGGACGAGGTCGACGTTGTCCGGGCCGGTCACCGCGGTGACGTGCGCGCCGAGCGCCTTGGCGATCTGCACCGCGAAGGTGCCCACGCCGCCGCCCGCGCCGTGGATGAGGACGCGCTGACCGGGCTGGACGCGCGCCCTGTCCCGCAGCCCCTGCAGCGCCGTGAGACCCGCGACGGGGATGGCCGCGGCCTGCTCGAAGGTCAGGCGCTGGGGCTTGGGCGCCAGCCGGTCCTCCACCGCCACCGCGTACTCCGCGAAGGTGCCCCGAGCGCTGCCGAACACCTCGTCGCCCGGCTTGAAGCGCGTCACGCTCTTGCCGACGGTCTCGACCTGCCCCGCCAGGTCCACGCCGCGCACGGGGACCTTCGGCCTGCGGAGCCCCATCATCAGGCGGACGGGGAGCGCGCCGTGGAGGAAGTGGCAATCCATGGCGTTGACGGAGGCCGCGTGGATCCGGACCAGCACGCCGTCGTCGGGGACGGCGGGCTGGGCGATCTCCCGGAGGTGCAGCACGTCCGCGGAGCCGTACCCTTCCTGGACGATCGCCTTCATGGGCGAGCAGCACGTTAGCCCACCGTTTGCTACGTGTTCCCGGATGACCTCCGCCCTGCTGCTGTTGGTCCTCGGCGGTGACCCGCGACCTTCGCTCGAGGAACGAGCGCTCTCGGCCTACCAGCGCCGTGACTATGCGGCCGCGTGTCGGCTCTACCGCGCGGCCACCAAGGCGCACCCGGAGAACGCCGGCCTGTGGGCTGACCTCGGGCTCTGCCTGCACCACCTGCCCGCGGCGAAGGCCGGAGAGGCGGCGGACGCGGAGCGGCGGGCGATCGCGGCGGCAAACGGCGACGCCGGGCGCGAGGTGCGACTCAGCGCGTACTACAACCTGGACCTGATCCAGGGAGCGCTGGAGCTCCCCACCCCTGGGGGCCACATCACCGAGAAGCGCTGTGAGACGAGGACGGACCGGAAGTGCCCCGGTTCGAGCATCCAGGTGTGCGCGGAAGATCGGTACGAAGGGGGGAACGGCACCGGTGAGACCGTCAGCTACTTGAGCTTCCGGGCCGGCGCGAGCGACAGCGAGGGGCCGACCTTCGATCTGGAGACCGGCGTGAGCGATTTCTTCGTCACCAGCCGGAGTTGCGAAATTCGAGACGTCGCCCGGTGTGAGCAATGGCTCTCGTCACTCTCCAGCGAGAACCGGCGCGCCTTGGACGGCTGGGTGGGCGCATGCGTGAAGGCTGGAGAGAACGACACGTATCCCCCCGATGAGAAGGACTGCACGCTGAACATCTGCCGGGGGGACTTCGCGGTCCCGGACGGCGGCGCGCCCTATGCGGCCGTCCTGGCGCTGCTCGGCCAGAAGGAGGACGAGTGCCTGGAGGACCTGCGGCGGTCCACGCAGCGGACGCTGGAGGAGATGCAAGCTCGCGGCGCGGACTGCCGCGTCGTCCACGTCGACGTGTGCAATCGCCGGGTGGGGCTGGTGTGCGATCGCGACGGGAAGAAGGTGGCGGAGGAGCACGACGTCCCCTGAGGTCGCGGGCCGTTCACCCCTCCAGCACCTTCTTCAGCAGCCCCAGCCCGACGCGCCAGAAGAAGTCCGCGTGCTCGGCGAGCGCCTCCACGGCGGGGAGGTCGTGATGGAAGGTCACCGTGGATCCGCCGCCGTCCGCGTCGGGGTCGATCCGGAGCGTCACCACGGCGCGGTTCGCCGGGGTGTCGGGCACCCGCCAGAGCTTGCTCCAGTGGTCGTATCGCAGGAGCTTGCCGGGCTCGAACGCGAGCAGGGTCCCGCGCTCGACGTACTTCGGCCCGAGCGGCGTCTCGGTGAGCGTGATGGGGCCGCCGACCTCCCAGCGGCACACCAGCCGCATGCCCATCCACTGCTTCTCCAGCTCCGGCTCCACGAAGGCGCGCCACACGTCGGCCGGGGCGGCGCGGATCGCCACGGACCGCTCGATCGATCTGGCCTGCGGTGCGCTCATCGGAGCGATGCTATGACGCGCTTCGAGAGGTGCCCATGCTCACGCTCGCCGCGGTGCTTGCCCCGGTCGCGCTCCTGGCGAACCACCCGCCGCGCTTCGACAGCACCCGCGAGCGGCGGGCCAGCGCCGGCGAAGAGGTGCAGGAGCTCTTCCTCGCCAACGACCCGGACGGGGACCTGCTCCGGTACCGGGCGGAGGGCCTCCCGCCAGGCGCGGAGCTGGGCGCGGAGGACGCGCGCTTGCGCTGGCGCCCCCGGGAAGACCAGTCGGGGCGATACGAGATCCGCGTCTTCGCCTCCGACGGCAAGGAGGAGGTGGGCCACACCTTCACCCTGGAGGTCATCGAGGAGTGGACGTCGTTCCTGCTCCCCGGCGCGCGCTACGGGGTGTTCCTGCCCGTCGCGGCGAGCGAGGTCGGCGTGCTGCACGGCGTCTCGCTGGAGCTGGCGGTGGCGGCGTGGATCCACCGGAACGAGAACCGCGGCCCCAGCCACGGGCGCGTCTACCTCCGGGCGGACCTGCTCTCGTCGACCGCGCCGGGGGTGCCGCTGGGGCTGATCTACGCCGCCGGCTTCGACCTCTCCTTCGAGCGGAACCCCCGGCGGCACTGGCTGATCCCGTTCTACGCGGTCGAGGCCGGCGGGCTGGTGCACCCGTCGTACGGCCACTTCTTCCAGGCCACCGCGCTCCTCGGCGCGCACCTGTGGACCAGCCGCAACATCTTCGTGGACGTGAGCGCGGGATACCTCGTCGCGCCGGGAGCGCTGCAGACCTTCCGCGGGTGGCGCGCGTCCGCGGGAGCGAACGTCACCTTCTGGTAGCAGCCCCTATCCCACCAGCAGCTTCTGCAGGGCGTCCGGCGCCACGGCGCCGAGCTGCACCGCCAGGTCGAGGAAGTCGTAGGAGCTCCACGCCTCCTGGATCAGACCTCCTCCATCCAGCGATGCAGCAGGGCGACTCCCTCGGCGCTCATCATTCACCTCTCAGTAGCGGACGGTCAGGCTCAGCGACGTGGGCGTGGTCCCATCTACGCTGACGGCGGGGAGCAATGACACCGACACCATTCCCAGGGGCCTGGCCGGCGCCGAGGGCTGCTGCGGCCAGAAGAGCAGGCCCTGGACGAGGCCGCCGACGAGCGCGCCGACGAGGGCCAGGCTGATGGCCCCGACGACGGCGAGACCGTCGCAGGAGAGGACGGTCCCACCGCTGTTGCACGAATTCTTCGCCAGGAGGTATCCGCCCGCGCCCCCGACCGCGGTGCCAATCACGACCCCTTGCCACGGAAACCAGAACGAGGACGGATTGACCGCCTCATCCGCGCGCGCGGGACCAGCGGTGACGATGGCGCAGCAGGCGACGAGCGCGATGAGGCGGGAGCACATCGTGGAAGCGGGTATAGGCCCGCCCTTCCACCGGCGTCCAGGGCCGAGCGACCGCTACCGCCGGGTGAAGTCGCCGCGCCGCCCCTGCTCGAACGGGACGCGGTGGTTCATGTACCGGTCGAAGCCGTGGGCGGGGATGCCCAACCCGTCGTTGAAGTAGTGCACCTGCGCGCCCCGGCCGCGGCCGGTCCCCAGGGGCCCCAGGCCCACGAGCATGGCCACGGGGTCGCCGCGGTTGACGTAGTGGACGTACTGCGGGCCGTTCGGGTACCGGGGCGCCGCGCCGCCGAAGGTCTCCACGCGGATGTTGCCCATCTGCGCCTCCGCCCGCCGGACCGCCTCCGCCTGGACGCGCGACGCCGACATGCCCGGGTTGGCGGCGCGGACCGCCTGGCTCTGTTCCCGGATCAGCGTGTCGCGCACGCCGCTCAGCGCCCGCGAGGTGATGATCGCCCCCTGGCTGTAGCCCACCAGGTGGACGGGACGCCCGGCCCGCATCTCGCTGAGGATGGTCTGCTGCAGGGTGCTCGTCGCCGCGTTGCCGCCCGCGCCGTTCAGGTCTCGGATCGACTGCAGGATGTCCCGCCCGAAGCCCTCGGTGGCGTTGTGGATGCCAATCACCCGCGCGTTGGGGTTCTGCTGCTGCAGGCGCGCCATCTCCGCCTGCTGCCCGTCCAGGTTGGTGTTGATGCCGTTGACCTGGATGATCACCGGGCCGTTCCCCGGCGCCACCTGGCTCAGCGGCGTCCCCGGCGCGTGGGTCCGCCCGTCCGGGCCCACGAGGCGCCCGTCGTGCTGGGTGTCCGCCCTGCCCTTCGCCGCGACCGGCGCCGCCCGGGCTGCCGTGAACGAGTCCGCGCTGCGAGGAGGCGGAGGAGGACGGTTGATGGTGGGAGAGGAGAAGGTAGACGGGAAGAAAGAGCGCGCCGTCGGAGACGCGCTCGCGCTGGGGATGCCCATGGCGAGACCTCGAAAAAGATGAGAGTGGCGTGAACGGGCGCGCCTCCCGCTCCAGGCCGGCGGCGCGCGACATTGAGTACATTGAGATGGTCTGCCGCGGTGGAGTGGAGTTGCTCCGCCCCGCAGTTAACGGTTTTGACGTTCAGCCGAATTCACCAGGAACCACCGCCGGATACGCATGCACCACCACGACTCTCGGCAGGAAAGAATCGAGCTGGGCCAGGTCGAGGCCATCTTCCGCTACCCCGTGAAGTCCATGCGGGGCGAGCCGCTCGACGCCGCCGCGCTGGGCTGGCACGGCCTCGAGGGTGATCGGCGCCTCGCGCTCCGCCGGCTCGACGAGCGCGGCGGGTTCCCCTGGCTGACCGCGAGCAAGCTCCCCGACCTGATCCGCTTCACGCCGCGCCGGCGGGAGGACGGAAGCGGCGACGCGCTGCCGACCCACGTCCTCACGCCGGAGGGGGAGGAGCTGCCGGTGTTCGGAGAGGCGCTCGCGGAGGAGATCGGGCGCCGCCACGGCTCCCCCGTGCAGATGATGCACCTGAAGCACGGCGTCTTCGACGACGCGACCCTCTCCGTGATCACCTCCGACACCGTCCGCGAGATCGGCCGGCTCGCGGGGGCGGGCGCGGACGTCCGCCGGTTCCGCCCGAACGTCGTCATCCGCTCCACGCGCGCGGTCCCCTTCGAGGAGGACGGATGGGTGGGCGGCCTGCTCACGTTCGGCGAAGCGGGCGACGCGCCCGCGGTCGCCGTCACCATGCGCGACGTCCGCTGCGTGATGGTGAACCTCGATCCGGACGGCGCGAACCCTGCCCCCCAGGTGTTGAAGGCAGTGGTCCGCGCCAACCAGAACAACGCGGGCGTCTACGGCACCGTCACGCGCGCGGGGCGACTGGCCGTCGGACAGACCGTCGCCCTCCACCGCTGAGGGCTCACTTCAGCCCGTCGATCTCCCACTGCGAGTCCTTGTGGTCCGGGTCGCCCTTGTGGGTGATGTACGGCGACTTGTCGGACAGCCACATGAAGTCCTTGCTGGACTTGTCCTTGAGCGACCAGCCCTTCTTTGCGGGCTGGACCTTGTAGCTGGTGGCGCCGTAGACCGGCAGCGTGTACGGGTTCCACAGCTTCACCGCCCCCGTGAGCCCGCGGTAGCTCAGGAATAGCAGCGGCGACTGGGCCACTCGGAAATACGCCTCGTCCTTGTCGCCCACCATGACGAAGTCGATGGGCGGCGTCCCGTTCTTGCAATACACCCAGGTGTCTTCCTTCAAACCGTCCGGCGCGGTCATGTATTTATCGTTGTCGACGCTCTTGATCTGCACGTGCACGCCGGTGTCGGCGGGCTGGTCCTGGATCTTCCAGTCGTTGGGCGGATCCAGCAGCTTCTTGGCGGGGCCGTTCCGCCACCGCCACGAGTACCAGAGGTGCAGCTGCGTATCGAACAGGTCCTGGTACCCGACCCAGGGGATGGCGTTGTACAGGCACTTCCGCTGGTCCTTCTCCAGCTGCTTCACGTACTTGTCCTGGTCGTCGGTCCCCACCTCCAGCGCCTTCATGCAGTCCTTGACCGACTGGCCCTTGCCGCTCGCCCCGTCCTTCTTCACGTAGGTGGGGCCGCGGTTGGACTCGTTGTCGTACCACCCCTTCATCTCGTTCTCGTCGTAGCCCAGCCAGTTGGTGACCAGGGTCGCCGCCTCGGCCTGCGCCGCCGCCTGGCGCTGGTCGCGCGGGGTGCCCATCACGCGGATGAACGCCGCCCAGAGGTCCTTCATCGCCTCGGTGGCCACCAGCGCGTTGTCCTTCATGTTGCTGGCCTTGTAGCTGGACCAGGCGGGGTTGGACCCGATGTCCGTCCTCCAGATCACGTCGCCGCTGGTGAAGTCGCGGATCGCGCTCCTGGAGTGGGAGTGCTGCTCGGAGCCCGCCGCGCAGATGTAGCTCTTCACCTGCCGCACCCGGACGTAGTTGTCGTCGGCGATGCGCACGGTGTGCTCGAGGCTGAAGGAGTCCTCGAACTGGTGCACCGCCCGGCCGAAGAGGAAGTAGTTGCGGTCCACCGAGACCGCGGTGGAGCCGGTGGCGCCGCCGTCGTAGGCCGACATCTGGTCCGAATTCGCCATCGCCGCGGCCACGAAGTAGCCGGCGAAGCGCTGCTGCGACGTCTTCGCCGCCGTCACGCCGCCGCCGTCGCCGCGGTCGTCGTAGCGGCGCATGAAGTGGTCGTACTGGATGTCGGCCGGCTCCTGCGCCACCGCGTCCCAGCACGTCTGGGAGGTGAGCGCGTTGTACCCGGCGAGGTCCACCCAGCGCTCGCCGACGATCGCGTCGTAGACCGCCTTGTAGCGGGACAGGTAGCGGGAGTCGTTCCACGGCTCCGACTTGATCTTCTTCAGCTCCGCCTGCGCGCCCGGCGAGGAGAGGTTGGTGTTCTTCGCCAGCCCCTTCGTCCACGTCTTGCGCGGGTCCTTCGGGTCCGGCACGTCGGGCACCGCGGGGGGCACGTACCCCATCAGCTCGACCCCGGCCATCCGGGTCACCCATTCGTGGCCCATGGGGATGCCGTTGCCGAACCCGCCGAAGCTCAAGCCACTCTGCGTGAAGGCGAACGCGGGGTGATACGCGCAGACGGTGCCGATGACGGCGACGAGTGCTGCGGACAGACGTCGGGACTGCCACTGCTGGGGCATGGACGCTCCTTGGATGCGAGGGGATGTCCACATTCCAACGCGCCATGAATTTCTTCTCTTGGGCGCCGGCGCTTCCCACATCGGCGCACACACGGTCGATTCGAGCCCCGCACCTTGTTTCGGAGCCAGACGCTCACGCCGACTTCAGCAGCACCAGCCCGGCGCCGAAGCTGAGCGAGTTGGCCAGGGCGGAAGCCACCAGCGCTCGCCCGGGGTCGCGCGGTCGCGACACGGCGAAATAGACGGCGGCCTCGGCGACCAGCGCGAGCGCCTCCCCGGCCACGAGCGCCGAGGTCCCGGCGGGCAACACCCCCGGGAGCACGAAGTGCATCACCAGGTGGGTGGCCGTCGTGGCCACCGCGCACGCCATCCCCAGGCGCAGCCGCTGCCCCGGGTACAGCAGCGCCACCACCGGCACCTCGGTGCAGAGCGTGATGCCCAGCGCGGCGAGGTAGAGGGCACTCACCGGCGCTCAGGTCACGGCGAACGCCGCTTCCGCGTCCGGAGCAGCAGGCCGGTGCCCAGCGCGACGGCGTTGAGCGCGAAGACGGCGCCGGCGCCGGTGCTCCTGCAGCCGCAGGAGGGGGCTCCGCCGTAGCCGCAGATCTGCGGTTCGTTGCCCCAGGGAACGCTGCCGGTGAACGCGGTGGGGCCGGTGAAGCCCGACGTGCGAATGCAGCCCCCCAGCGGCGCGGAGACCGTCGCCTCGGTGAAATAGTCGGTCCCGCACGACGACGAGTTGCACGCGTAGGGGCTCTTCAGGCCGTACCGGTACGTCCCCGGCGGCACGCACTCGTCCGCGAAGCAGGCGTTCGAATCGCAGTCGGCGAGCGTCACCACCGCGCCGGTGGACGGGTTCTGCCGCAGCAGCCCCTGGTCCGGGCACTTGCGGTCGTTGAAGTTCATCAGGCAGACGGTCACCGTGTTGCCGGTGACCGTCGCCTGGTAGGTGGTCGGCGCGGCGCAGTTGGCGAGCGCGCGGCCGGGAACGACCCCACCCAGCAGCAGCATGACGGCCAGGGATGCGGTTCGCGCCATGACGTGAACATAGCACCGGCGCGCGGCACCCCTACCAGGCGACGCGGATCCGCGCGGCGCGCCCGTCCGGCAGTGGGACTGCGGGGTCCACGGTGATGAGGTCCATGCCGAACAGGTCCTTGCCGAACAGCAGCACGCCCTCCCAGACCGCGAACTGGATCGGGTCGACCGGCTCGCCGTACGACACCGTCACCACGCCGCTCCGCGCGGTCTCCGCCTGGTATCCGAAGCGGAGGCCGCCGCCGCGCATGTGGAGCGAGCTGATCTTGTCGAGGTTCTTGAGCAACGAGACCGGGTCGAGGCCGAACAGGTTGACGAACGTCTTCAGCAGCGGGAGCGCCACCGGTCCGGTCGTCTCCTTCGACACCATGTAGAGGACGTCCCGCACCGCCCTGCGGTTCGCCGCGGCCCCGATGGCCTCGATGACCTGGTCGTGTGGCCGCGCCGGCCCCCAGGAGCCGTGGGGCGGCGGGTGGGCCAGCGCGTCCCGCGCGTCGCCCTGGAGGCGCTCCAGCACCCGCTCCGTCAGTCCGCGTCGATCGAGCTCCGCGCGAAGTCCGTGGAACACCAACCCGATCACCTGGCGCGACGCTCCCGGCTCCATCGCGCTGGATGGTAGCGGAAGCCGGCGCGGGGCCGCCCCTGGTGGAAAGCGGTGCTCCGCCTGGAGCGCTCCAGGAATCGTTTACCCCGCAGCCTCGAAAAGATGGATGATCCCGGTAAGCGCCGCATCGATGCGCGGTCCCGCCAGGTGGGACCGCCGGGCGCCGGGAGGGGTCTACACGTGAAGAAGTCACTCGCCGCACTCTTCGTCGCAGTCCTCGTTCTCCTGCCTCGGGCCGGGCTCGCCCAGACGACGCCCGCCGAAACAGGAGGCCCCCTGAACATCGACGCGGTGCCCGCGGAGCAACGCGATCAGGTGTGGGAGGCACAGGCCAAGAAGAATGACGTCAACATCAACCTGCTCCCGCCGGTGCTGGGGCTGATCATCTCGGTGAGCGCCTCCAGCTTGCTGGGTAGCGCGGCCGGCGTCATCTCGCTCCCCCTCGAGTACGAGCGCGCCATCAACCGCGGCTTCTCCGTCTTCGGGATCCTCCAGCCGTCGTTCGCCGCAGTCTCCGTCGCCGGCCAGTCCGCCTCGGCGTTCAGCTTCGGCCTCGGTCTGGGCGCTCGCGGGTACTTCTCCGGTAACGCGCCGAACGGGTTCTGGCTGGGTGGAGAGGCGGACATCCCCGTCTATCCACAGTTCCTCGGCGCCAGCGTGCGGGTGGAGAGCGGGTACAACTTCGCGTTCGCCAACAACCTGACGTTCTCGCTCGGTGGAGGCCTCGGCCTGAGCTATCTCTCCGTCACCGACCCGACCACCGGCGTCACCGCCGCTGGGTTCTTCCCCGCCGCCGGCCTGCGCACCGCGCTGGGATACGCGTTCTAGCGGACGGGTCGCTCTCCAGGGACGGGTCCTGGTGCCGCGCTTCGGCCCGGCGCCAGGACCCGGTCGGGCCGGAGCAGCCATGGCAAAGGGGAGACCGGACGAGCAGGGCTCCCTCGCGCGGGAGCGCGCAGAGCGCGAGTCCCGGGGGAAGAACTGGGCCGCCCGGCACGTCGCGGACCTGCTCCACCTCTCGGAGCTGACCGTGAAGCGGATGGCGCGCCGGGGAGCGATCCCGGCGGTCAAGATTGGTCGCAGCTGGGAATTCCCACCCCGGAAGGTGCGCGCGTGGACCCACGAGCGCGACCGAGTGGGCTGATCCGCCAAAGGGTTCCCTCGAGGAAACCAGGTTGGCTCCAGGTGCCCTCTTGTGGCGCCGGCGCCGGCCGTTAGAAAGAGCCCCTCACACGGAGGAGCTCATGAACACAAAAACGATGAAGCTGCTGGTCGCATTTCTCGTCGGCGCCACGGCCGCCCCGGCGCTCGCGGGGGAGGCCACCCATCTCCGCCGGCAGGAGATCCGCACCCTGGCCACCGAGGACTTCTTCGGGCTGCCCAACGTCGGCTACGAATACTTCTTCGGCGAGCAGGCGGAGCTTGGAGTATGGGCGCGGCTGATGGTGCCGACGCCGGCGCTCCAGGGCCTGTTCCCGACGGCCCCGAAGTCGTCCGGGGCGATCGGCGACGTGCGTTTCCACCACCTCTTCTGGCGGGTCGGCCCGGGCGCGTTCGCGTACACGGTGGGAGGCGTGCTCGGCCAGGTGACGCTGACGGATCCGGGGACCGGGATCTCCGACACCACGCTGTTCGTCTCACCCATCGGGACCGCCGGCTACCACCTGCTCCTGCTGGACGACGCGTTCGATCTCAGCCTCCACCTGGGAGCGATGTACGTGATGGCGGACTACGCCAATCTCCGGACGGCCGGGATCCGGATCCCTCCTCCGGGGACGGGCCCGGGGATGGTGTACGAGCTGGCGCTGGGGTGGCGGTTCTGACGGCCGCGTCACCGCGCTTCTGGCGGACGCCCAGGCCACCCGAGCGGAGCTGCTTCTGACGGATCAGGAGGCTGCAGGCCCGGCGCCGCCGGGCGGCATGGTGCCTCGCCGGGGTCTCCCGGTGGGCCTTGGGGTGGACCGCGCCGGTAGTCAGGACTGCCGGGGGCCAGGGCGGGCACTCGAAGCGGGTACACGAAGCACTGGATCATCTCGAACGTCCAGCCGTGGGCGCCCGATCCCAGCTCGCCCCAGTTGGTCGTGTAGAAGTGATCTCCGCCGTAGAGCGGGCTCCAGTAGCGATACAGCGGGACCGTACCGGGGGCCTGGGTGGGGAAGACATAGGCCTGGATTCTCTCGTAGCTCCATCCGTACGCGCCCGGCCCCAGCTCGTCCCAGTTGGTCGTGTAGAAGTGATCTCCGCCGACCGGGTTCCAGTAGCGATACAACGGGACCGTGCCGGGGACCTGGGTCTCGAACACGCAGCCCTCGATGCCCTCGTAGTCCCACCCGTCCGTGCTCCACCCCACGTCGTTCCAGCTCGTCGTGTAGAGATGGTCGGAGACGATGGTGTCGTTCCAGTACCGGTACAGCGGCACGGTCTGGACCGCGCCGTGAGCGTTCGCCAGCACGAGCGCGCCCGCTGCCTGCGATTCGTCCCCTGCCCCAGGCGCGCCACCGCACCCCAGGGCGAGCAACACTCCGAGCCCGATCTGGATCCGCAGCATCGCTTCTCTCCCCGGACTGCCGCGGGCCGATTGTATCGCCGCAGGAGCGGCCACGCTCCACCTGTCCTCTCCACCGAGTGGGCGGTTGTCGCACCAGGTGGTACCGTGCGGCCCGAGGGGGGCGGAAATGCGGACCACGATCCTGTGCCTGCTGCTGGTGCTCGGCGCACGCGCCGACGCCAAGTGCTTCCACGACGGCGACGACTGGGTCGAGTGCCACGACCTGACGCTGGCGGAGCTGCGCGATACCGACAACAAGCGTGACGGTCAGAAGCTCATCTCGCTCGACGTCTCTGACGGGCCGCGTTACGCCGCCGTGTGGATCCGCGATCCCGGCGCGCGCCAGGTGAAGCAGTTCGACCTCTCGTGGGACGACGTTCAGGACCTGGTCGACAAGTACAAGGATCACTTCGCGCCCATCGTCCTCACCACCGCCGACGGCCAGCGCTTCGGGGTGGTGCTGGAGAGGATGCGGGCCAGCTATGCCTGGCACTGGAAGAAGAACTCCAGGGACTTCGCCGACGAGAACGACACCCAGCGCGCCGCTGGGCGCAAGCTCATCTGGGTGAAGGCGTTCAACAAGCCGGCTGAGTTTCTCGGGGTCTGGCACGAGCAGGAGCACGGCGACTCGCTCGCGCCGACCGGATGGGCCTGGCAGTACGACGCCAGCTACAACGACCACGACAAGGCCTTCAAGGCCTTCAAGGCCGGGCACCTCCGGTCGGCGCTGAACACGCTCAGCCCCGGCGGAGACATCGGCACCGTGTTCTACGACTTCCCGCTGGGGAAGTGGACCGAGGGCTACAACTACACGGAGAGCCAGCTCGAAGCCGACATCCAGGCCTGGCGGGCCAACGGACAGGTCCCGCTGATGGTGCAGGCGGCCAAGATCTCCGGCGTCGGGACGCGCTACGCGGCCACCGCCGCCGGCAAGTCGCAGGTGCTGGACCATCCCAAGCAGCGCTGGACCGGCGAGTCGCGCACGTTCCGGGTCGATCCACCCAGCGAGCCCAGCGCGGGCGCCGAGCTGGAGCAGATCGACGGCAAGGTCCACGACTTCATGAGCCAGCACGGCGTGCGGGCGCTCTCGGTGGCGGTGGTCAAGGGCGCGAAGCTTCGGTTCGCGCGCGCCTACACCTTTGCCGAGGACGACTACCCGCGGACGACGCGCGACACCGAGTTCCGCCTGGCGAGCTGCGGCAAGACGCTGACGGCGCTCCTGGCGCTCCGGACCATGCAGAGCGATCCCGACCTCAACCTGCAGACCCCCGTCCTCTGGAAGTTGGGATGGGACCCCACGCCTCACGCCCCCGACGGCAGCAAGATTCAGATGCTGCACCTCCTGACGCACACCTCCGGGCTGGAGCACGACGAAGGCGGCGACATGGGGGCCGACATCGCCATCCAGAAGGGCCTGGAGGCGCGCGACCCCAAGAACCAGAAGGTCTCGTTGCCGCTGTCGACCGAGCTGGCGATGCGCTACGGCTTGTACTTCAACACCATCGACCAGCCGGAATTCACCCCCGGCGCCGACGAGCAGTACTCCAACCTGGCCTATTCGTTGTTGGGGTTCGTGCTGGACAAATACAAGAAGGGCAGCGGCGACGGCGCGCAATATCACGCGGCGATGCGCGAGATGCTGAGCGCGGTGGGGGCGCTGAGCGGCCACATCCACCACATCGAGTACAAGGACCTGCCCGCCGACAAGCTGCCCGACTACCTGGCGCGGCCGCACATGGAGAAGCCGTCGCTGAGCACCACCGTTCTCGACAACAGCGGCGACAAGGTGCTGAAGACCTACGGCGGCCAGAACTGGCAGCGCGGCTACGGCGCGCATGGGTACAACGCGTCGGCGGCCGGGCTGGTGCGCCTCCTGGGGACGCTGCTCGCGAGCGTCTCGGCCGCCAACCGGCCGGTCAACGACGCTACCTACAAGACGCTCCTCAGCCAGAAGCACGACGGCGCCAACCACTACACGCTGAGCGGCTTCCGCCTTCCGGCGGACGGTCCGACCTACATCTCCAAGAGCGGAGGAGAGGTGGGGACCACCTGCCTGTCATTCTTCCCCTATGGCACCGGCGGCGTGGACGCCGAGGGCAACGTGCTGGACGGCAAGCACAAGCCGAAGAAGGACGACAAGGGCAAGAACATCACCACCACCCCGCCCAAGGCGCAGTTCAGCGATACGGCGGCGGTCATCCTCGCCGACACCGACGCCGGCAGCCTCAGCACCCTGGGCGACCAGCTCTACTGGCTGTTCGTCGACGCCACCAACAAGGGCTCCTGGCCCAACCGCGACCTGTTCCATGACGGGTGGATCGCGCCCTACAAACCGTAGCCCCCTGGCGCCCGCGCCGGCAGCGCCGCGAGCTCAGGGCTCGAGCTGCACGGGCACCCGCCCGGAGCCCCACGGGTAGTCGACCACGCACCTGGAGACGGTGTCGCACCCGACGATCTGCGGCAGGCGCTCGCCGCCGAAGACGAAGTCGGCGCTCCCCGCCGGCATGTCGGCCGGGATGGTGATCGAGCCGTCCGCGCCCTGGAAGAGGGTGGAGAAGGGCAGGTTGTTGACGTACCAGTTGTCCGTCCCCGTGCTCCGGAGCGAGACGGTCATCTGGCTCAGGTCGTCGGACGCCGGCGAGTAGTGCAGGCCGACGGTCGAACCCGCGCGGATGTGCCCCGTCGCGTCCGGGGTGACGGTCACCGTGGGGAGCACGGTCAGGTTCATCACCGTCACGCCCACGGAGCCGCCCCGGTCCTCGATGACGACGTGCAGCTCGGGGTCGCCCACCAGCTCCACCGGGACGTGCACCTGCGGGCGGTTGCAGTGGTCGCCGAAGATCCAGCTCTGGGCGATCGAGCCGCGCTGGATGTCCGTGACGGGGGCCCCGTTCACGGTGACCTTCACATCTTCGCTGAACAGCTCGCAGTGGCTCTCGTCACCGGCGTAGTACGTGACCCAGAGGCCCTGCACCGTGACGCCGGTGATGATGGCGTCCGGCGCGGGCGGGTAGAACACGTCCGGGATGGCGGCGAGGGTGGCCCCGGGCGTGGTCCCGAAGGACGGTCCGCAGGCGGACAGCGCGGCGGCGGCGAGGCAGAGGAGGAAGGTGCGCATGCCCCTGACCTTGCACGTCCGGTGCCGCAACGTTGCCCCTCTGACATCGCGCCCCGGCGTGCGCAGCCCCGTGCACAGATGAGCGAGGCGATGCCCAAGGGAAGCTGGTGATCCGGGAACGGGCGCTTGGCGCGGCCCAAGCGGCTTTGCTACCTTCACCGCGCCTCACCTCGAGGTGAGGGCACGAAAGGGCGTCACATGAAAATGAAAACGCGAACCAAGGCCTCGCCGGCTGTGCACTAGCAGGGAGCGATCACCTGTTACAGTCGTCTCGCAGTCCCGGGGGGCGGTGGTGTCGACCACCGCAGCCCCGAAGCAGCGCACCTCGGCGATGATTGGTGACATGGGAAGTGCAACGAGGCGGGCGTTGGTCCTGGGCGGCGGTAGCTTCGCGGCAAGCGCGTGGGAGATCGGGCTGCTTGCCGGCATGGCCTCGGCGGGCGTGGATCTGCGCGATTCGGACCTGTTCATCGGAACCTCTGCCGGAGCGCGAGTGGCCCTGCACCTGGCGAACGGGACCGATCTCAACGAGCTCTTCGAGCAGCAATTCAAACCGATTCCCAACCTGCGCTCGCCGCCTCCACTTGATTGGCCGAGCATTCGCCGCGAGTGCGCCGAGGCCAAGGCGGCAGGCGGGAGTCTGGACGCCATTCTCAGTCGCTTCGGGAAGATCGCTCTGAACCACGCCTCTCTGGCGCCCGCGGATCTGCAGGCCCGGCGAGAGACGATGGCCGCGCAGCTTCCGGTCCAGACGTGGCCCGCGAAGCCGGTATCGATTGTTGCGGTCAACGCGAAGACAGGCGAGCGCCGGGCGTTCGATCGCACGAGCGGAGTCAGCCTGGTCGACGCGATGATCGCCACCACCGCGTCCTTCGGCTCGCCTCCTGCGGTCATCGACGGGCACCATTACATCGATGGCGGGTACCATTCGAGCAACAACGCCGATCTGGCGGTCGGTTTCGACGAGGTCATCGTCCTCTCGCTCCGCGCACCCCCTGGAGCGTTGGCCCTCGTTCCACTGGAAGAGAGCGTATCGGCCCTCAAAGCCTCCGGCGTACGGGTCGCCGTCATTCAACCCGACAAGGCTTCCGAGGACGCCGTCTCCTCCGGAAGCCTCGGGAGTCCGGCCGTCCGCACGCCGACGGCCAAGGCGGCGTTCGAGCAGGGGAAGCGCGCGGCAGGTGAAGGCGTGCTCGGTCGGGCTTGAGCGCTCGCCGCGCGTGACGCCGGCGCTGGGGAGGATGCCGGCCGTTGACAGCGGCGATGGCTCCATGGTTTCGCTCGCCTTCCCATGACCGCGGAGGGACAAGCCCTGACGCAGCGACCCCCGCGGCGTTGGCTGGGGCTCGTCCTCGGCGCGTGCGCCGGCCTGGCCTGGTTCGCCGCGCGCGGCGGCCTGGCGGTGCTGCCGCCGGGGCGGCTGGACTGGCTGTTGGGGGGCGACCCCTCGGCGAACCTCACCGGGTGGCTCCACTTCCGCATCGCGCCCTGGACGTGGCCGCTGGGCTCCGCGCCGGGCCTGGTCTACCCGCTGGGCGCGTCGGTGGCGACCACGGACGGCATCCCGTGGTTCGCGGTGATCGGCAAGCTGCTCTCGCCCGTGCTCCCGGCGGACTTCCAGTACCTCGGCCTCTACCTGGGGCTGAGCTTCACCCTCCAGGGGGTCATGGGCGCGCGCCTCACCTCGCTGGTCAGCGACCGCCTGGTGGACCAGGCGCTGGGGGGCGCGGCGTTCGCCGTCGCCCCGGTGCTCTTCGCCCGCCTGGGGCACACCTCGCTGTGTGGCCAGTGGCCGGTGCTGCTGGCGCTGGACGCCAACCTGCGCCCACAGGCCGACCGCCGCCAGGCCGCGCGCACCGCGGCGCTCCTGGCCGGCGCGCTCTTCTACGTCTCCGGCGTCCAGCCGTATCTGGCCTGCATGATCTTCCCGTTCACCTTGAGCTTCCTGTGGACCTGCGCGCGCGAACGGGTGGTGCGCTGGCCGTGGGCCGCGGCGGCGGGTGGCGTCATGGCCGCCATCCTCGTCGGCACGTTCCTGCTCTTCGGCTTCCTGGGCGGCAGCGAGCCGACCGGCATCGAGGGCTTCGGCATCTACCAGGCGGACGTGCTGTCGCTGGTGAATTCGGCCGGGAGGTCGCGTTTCCTCCCGCCCATCCCGGCGACGCCGCGGCAGTGGTTCGAAGGGTTCGGGTACCTGGGCCTGGGCGTGCTCGGGCTGCTGGCGGCCCTGGGGGGCGCGCTGGCCGCGCGGCGCCGCCTCCCCGCCGGCTGGCGCCGCATCCTCCCGGTGACGGTGGTGGCGCTGGGGTGGTTCTTCTACTCGCTCTCGGGGAAGGTGACGTTGGCGGGCCGCGAGGTCCTGGACCTGGACGGCGCCTACTCGCACATCTCCGTGATCACCAGCGCGCTGCGCACGTCCGGGCG
>Ga0268264_10001442_pt1 | contig 22244 bp, 24 predicted proteins | sample KBSSwiS32_FD_190357 | JGI IMG/M metagenome (GOLD analysis project Ga0268264, IMG submission 190357) | Switchgrass rhizosphere microbial communities from Kellogg Biological Station, Michigan, USA - KBS Switchgrass S3-2 (SPAdes) (version 2) | ecosystem: Host-associated > Plants > Roots >...
GGTATTCTCTCATCTCGTCATTCCGGGATGCGCCTTCTTGGGCGCAGGCCCGGAATCCATAACCACGATCGGGAGTATGGATTCCGGGCTCGTGCTTCGCACGCCCCGGAATGACGAGGGTGGAAGATTACAGTCCCAGCATCATCTTGGCGATGATCTCGCGCTGGATTTCCGACGAGCCGCCGAAGATCGTGTAGGCGCGGCCGTTGAGATATTCTGGCACGATCGGCAGCATCTCCTCGGGGATCGCGGGCGCGTGGTTCAATCTGTAGAACGGTCGCATCGGTCTCACCGGCGCTGAATCTTTCAATGGCCAATCGGCCCAGGCTCCGGATTATTTTGCATCGGACCTTGCTCGAAAATCCTTCGGCGTGCAGCTTGTCTCGCGCTTAAAGAATTTGCTGAAATGCGTGGCTTCCTGAAATCCCAATCTTTCAGCGATGACGCCCACGGGCAAATCCGTGTGAACCAGGAGGCGTTTGGCTTCCAGATTGATGCGCCTCGAAATGAATGCTTTTGCGCTCATGCCGACGGCCAGCGTCGTGGCCCGCGTCAGGCTCCTCTCGGTGCAGCCAAGGTGGCTTGTGTAATCGCTGACTTGGTTCCACTCCGCGAAGTGCTTCTCGACGAGTCTCTGAAAGCGGTTGAAGCGCTGCATGGAGCCCGAATGCCGCGGCTCCTGTATCCGCCGCTGGCCATGAACAACCGTAAGCCAGGTCACGAATGCGTAGAACTGATAGCGCAGTAATGCATGAACATCGGCCGTGAGTTCATTAGTGCGGTCGACATTTTCCGATGAAGGAATGTTTGATCGCAAAAAGGTGTCGAGCAACGAATCGTCGCGCATCCGACGGATCGCAGCCGTTGCTCGATTCAGTTGCCTGCTGTCCAGGCTGAGGCGTTCAGGCAAACGGTCAAGATTGAAGCCTGGCCGTAGATCGTGAGGTGACGAAGCAGCCGGCAAAAGAAGCTCGGGGCGAAACAGGATAATCCATCCATCCCAGCCTTCGTCACGTCCGAAATTGTGAGCCTGGCCGGGCCGCAGCACGAGCAAGGTCCCGGCACTGCATGAAACGGGTTCAAAATCCAATAGCTGAATGCAGCGGCCCTGGGTGATGCAGATCAGCATGTAGAACTCATAGCTGTAGGTCCAGTGCATTGCCTCTGCGCGGGTTCTTCGCTTGAGGTTTGACACACGAAAGATTTCCAAGTCGTAGTGGTAGGGCTTTGAGGGCTGATAGCTGAGGCGCTCGATATTGACCTTCCGTCGGGAGATGGGAGTCATTTCCATGCTCTTTCCGAGTCGTCTAGGTTGACGAGTCCGGGCGATATGTCCGAATTATATCAGAAAATGCCCGTTTCATGCCTTCCAATGATGCATGGTTGGCCGCTAATAGCCATTCCCTTGATCGTTTGGAAGGAGCAAAGATGGCGGTGGATGTGAAGAAGATCGGTGCAGCGGTTCTCGAGCTGGAGCGCTCGCTCAACGAACGCTGGAGCGCAGGAGACTGCCACGGCTATCTCGACAACTACCACGACGATATCAGCTATTTCGACCCCGTCGTCGAGAGGATCCTGAAGCTGTATAAGAATCCGCATATCGTGCGGAGCGAATATCTCAACCTGATTGCTGATTAAGAACCACGGAAATCACTGCTTCGACGGAAGGGCCGACACGTGACTGATACCAATACTGCTGCCCAACCGATCCGCTCCTGGCTGGGCATCCCTTACGCCACCGCAGAACGCTTCCGCCGGCCCGTCTTGCTGCCGTTCAACCCGGACCGGCCCTACGACCAGAACGGACCCGCGCCGCTGCAAGCTGGCGACACCAGCTGGCTCGAAGCCGACAACGGACTTAGTGAGGACTGCCTGAACCTGAACGTCTGGGCGCCCAAAGACGCTGGCGAAGAACCGCTGCCCGTGATCGTCTATATCTTCGGCGGCGGGTTCGAAGTCGGCGCGAACACCCAAGCCACCTCGAACGCCTCGAGTCTGGCTGCGACCCGCCGCGCCATCGGGGTGTCCCTGAACTACCGGCTCGGCCCGTTCGGCTGGCTCTCGCTTTCTCAGTACGGGGGCGTGTTCGCGAACGCCACCAACCTCGGCCTCCAGGACATCATCACCGCGCTCAAGTGGGTGCAGGAGAACATCGCCCGCTTCGGCGGCGACCCTAAGAACGTCACCGTCACCGGCCACAGCGCCGGGGCGTACTCCACGATCGGGCTGCTCGCAGCCCCGGCCGCCGACGGTCTCTACCGGCGCCTCGCTGCATTCTCCGGCGGCGCATCGCGCATCGTTCCGGCGTGGTGGGCCGAAGAACTCGCGATTAAGTTCCTCACCGAACTCGGCATCGCGGACGATCCCGAACGCCTGCTCACTTTGGATGCGAAGCTCCTCGCTGAGGTGCTCATCAAGGTCAGTCCGCGTGACATCGGGGACCGACATGGCATCGATAACACGACTATCGGCATTGTGGACGACCACTCGCAGCCCGGGGCCATCCTCGCCGACACGCCGCTGCGTGTCCTCGCAACCGGGTCTCACCGCGACGTCGATATTCTCTTCAGCACGGCGACGAACGAGGCTGACTGGTGGGTTATCAACGCGACCGAGAAGTTCGACCCGGGCAGCATCGACAACCTAATTGACGAGCTCGTAGTGAAGTCGCGCATCCCCCGAAGCCGTGCCAGGAGCATCGTCGCCGCCTACGACGTCGACGGACGCGCTCCTGTCGAGGTCCGCGGGGCGCTCTTCACCGATTACTTCTTCACCCTACCGGCCGTCCGTGCAGCACTGGCCCACGCCGCGGCGGGCGGCAATGCCCACTTGCTCACCGTTGGCCCTGTCGAGGGTGCGCCAGCCGTACACGGCACGGAGATGTACGGCATCGTCGGCCAGCAACGCCCCGGACACAGCGACGAGCAAGCCAGCCGAGACACCTTCGTTCGCGACGCCCTCCTAGACTTCGCCGCGGGCAATCACGACCGGCTCTGGAAAGCCGTGACCTCGGAAGCCACCTCACACGGCATCGGCAACCCACCATACGACCCCACGGCCCATGTGGCCGAAGTCCTGCGCACCTTCGCAGGCATCGAACGGACCTGAACTACCCTAAACGGACACGAACGGATGCGAGGCGGCTGACGGCTGAGCAGATGACGCGCCTGCAGCCGTACTTTCGCAAGAGGCGCGATCGAAGATCGCGGCCTTCGGCAACTTACTGTCCGCCATGGTCGGAGCGAGCTAGTTTCGTATACCAGTCGGCATAGAGGGTGTTCTTCGCCATGTGCCGGTTGAGATCCGGCGAGCTGTGGTCTCACCGGGCTGACATCAGCCGTCGACGAGATCTGCTCGCTTGATCTCGTCGAGGCCAGGATCCGCCACTGGCGGCGGCTCCTTTTGCTGCGAACGCGCGCTTCACTGCTTCGACGAGCCTTGGCTTCAAGCGTGCCGACGGTAGCGAGATCGGTGCGGCAATGGTGATGGGCATTTTCGAGGTCGAAGGCAATCGCATCGTAGCGTGGCGTGATTACTACGACGTCAGGAACGCCGAGAAATGGGCGACCAGCTAGGGTCAGGAGTTCAATTCAAGACTACAGAAAGATTGTTCGGATGAAACATGCGCTTGTAGCAATAGTTGCCATAATGTTTTCGACGGGCGCCTGGTCTCAGACGTGCGGCACGCTTAGCAACAGGAGAGATAATAAGATGCCAACACCAATCGAAATCGTCACCGCCTTTAGCGCTGCTTTCCCTGAGGATAATGGGAAAGCCTCAATTCGGCGATGGTTTACCCCCAGGACGGTCTGGGTCAATGAAGGCGTGTCGACTACCACTGGCATCGAAGAGGCGATAGCTTTTCTTGAGCGGCCTGGCAGATCGCCGGACATCGCGGCAGTCCATTTTGACATGCTTGCCATTGCTGCGGACGGAAATCGTGTGCTGACTGAGCGACTGGACCGTTTTGTACGCGCTGATGGGAGCGAGGTCGCCACAGTGAAGTTGATGGGCATCTTTGAGGTAGAAGGCGATTGCATCGTCGCGTGGCGTGACTACTTCGACGTCAACTTCGCCAAAAAAATATCGAAAGATAAGTGACAGGCTCCGTAGCGCTTAAATACACCAGGTAGAAGCCCAAAGGCGGAACCGCGTGCCTACCGAACGACTGGATCGGTTCGAGCGCGCTGACGGCAGCGAGATCGGAGCGGCGAAGGTGATGAGCCGAGCTGACCGAACGGCACCCATATCTGCGAGGTCGAGATCGATCCCGACACCGGCGTCACGCACGTGGTGCGCTACACCACGGTTGATGACGTCGGCGTCGCCGTCAATCCGATGCTGGTGACGGGCCAGGTCCATGGCGGCGTCGCGCAGGGCATCGGCCAGGCGCTGTATGAAGGCGTCGCCCATGACGCCGAGGGGCAATTGCTCACCGCGAGCTATCAGGATTACTGCCTGCCGCGCGCCGACGACATTCCCGCGATCAGCGTGACGCTCGGCGCATCCGCGTCCTGCCGCACCAATCCGCTGGGCGCCAAGGGCTGCGGCGAATCCGGCGCGATCGGCGGCCCGCCCTGCGTCACCAACGGCGTGATGGACGCGCTCGCCGACCTCGGCATCACCAACCTGCCGACGCCGCTGACGCCGGAGAAGCTCTGGAAGGCGATCCGGGACGCAAAGGCGGGGGCTTAAGGGTATTCTCTCATCTCGTCATTCCGGGATGCGCCTTCTTGGGCGCAGGCCCGGAATCCATAACCACGATCGGGAGTATGGATTCCGGGCTCGTGCTTCGCACACCCCGGAATGACGAGGGTTGAAAGATTACAGTCCCAGCAGCATCTTGGCGATGATCTCGCGCTGGATTTCCGACGAGCCGCCGAAGATGGTGTAGGCGCGGCCGTTGAGATAGTCCGGCACGATCGGCAGCATCTCTTCAGGGATCGCGGGCGCGTGGTTCAATTGGTAGAACGGCCGCATCGGCTCGACCACGAGGCCGTCATGCCCGATCACGTCGACGCCCAATCGCGTCACGGCCTGGCGGATTTCGCTGACCCGCAGCTTGAGCAGCGAGGACACCGCGCCCGGGTTCTGCCCGGTCTGCAACGCCGAGAGCACCCGCAACTCGGTGATTTCCAGCGTGTCGATGTCGATCTCGATTTCGGACAGCCGCAGGCCGATGTCGGGATCGTCGATGGCGCGGCCGGTAGCTTGCGACTCCGCCAGTTCGGCGATGGTCCTCAGCGTCTCGCGCAGTTTCGCCGAGGCGATGCCGGCGCCGCGCTCGAACTCGAGCAGATACTTGCCATAGGTCCAGCCCTTGCCTTCCTCGCCGACCCGATTGGCTGTGGGCACGCGGACGTCGTCGAAGAACACCTGGTTGACCTCGTGGTCGCCGCCGATGGTCAGGATCGGCCTGATGGTGATGCCCGGGCTCTTCATATCGATCAGGATGAAGCTGATGCCGTCCTGCTGCCGCGGCGTATCGCTGGTGCGGACCAGCGCAAACATGCGGCTAGCGTGATGCGCATGCGTGGTCCAGATCTTGGTGCCGTTGATGATGTAGTGATCGCCGTCGCGCACCGCGCGGGTCTTCAGCGAGGCCAGGTCGGAGCCGGAGCCCGGCTCCGAATAGCCCTGGCACCAATAGTCCTCGCCCGAGAGAATCCGCGGCAGGTAATGGCTCTTCTGCTCCGGCGTGCCGAAACCGATGATGACCGGGCCGACCATCTTCACGCCCATGACGTTGACGCTGGGCACGCCGGCGCGGGCGCATTCGGCCTCGAAGATCCAGCGTTGCGCCGCCGTCCAGTCGGGGCCGCCATGGTCGATCGGCCATCCCGGTGCGCCCCAGCCCTTGCGGTGCAAAGCCTTCTGCCAGGCGATGCCGATGTCCGGATCCGAAAACACGGACGGCGTCAGCGCCTGTGCGCGCTTCATCTCGGGTGTGAGATTGTCGGCAATGAAGGCGCGGACCTCCTGCTCGAACGCCCGCTCTTCGGCACTGAAGGAGAGATCCATGGGGCTTGCTCCGATGTCAGGGATTGATGGTGCGACCGCCGAGCGCGGCATGGCGGCGCGTGTGATGAGCGCTGCCGCCGAACAAGGTGTCGAACGCCAGCAGCCGCTTGAAATAGGCGCCGATGTCGAGCTCCTCGGTGACGCCCATGCCGCCGTGAAGCTGCACGGCCTGTTCGGCGACGAAGCGCGCGCATTGTCCGATCTTGGCCTTGGCGCCGGACGCGGCGCGGCCGCGCGCGACCGGTCCGGCATCCGCGAACAGCGCGGCACGCAATGCCGCCGAGCGCGCCTCGTCGCAACTCATCGCCATGTCCGCAAGCCGATGCCGGATCACCTGATTGGCCGAAAGCGGACGGCCGAATTGCTGGCGCATCCTGGTATAGTCGAGGGTGCGGTCGAGCAGCGTCTGGGTGATGCCGACCGCCTCGGCGCCGAGCGCGGCCAGTGCGCGATCGACAACGGCTTCGATTTTCGGCAGGACATCGTCCCCGTCACCGAGCCGCGCCTCGGCTGGCAGGCGAACGTCCCTGAGTTCGAGATTGCAGGCGTGCCCGCCGCCCAATCGCGGATAGTCTTGCATGCTGAGGCCGGCCGCTTCGGCGGGCACGAGGAACAGTGACAAGCCGCTCGGTAGTCCGCCCTCATCGAGAATGCGGGCCGAGACGATGATCTGGTGCGCCGCGCCGCCGTCGAGCACTGCGATCTTGCCGCCGTCGAGACGCCAGCCGTCCGCCGCCCGCCGCGCCGTGGTGTCGACCCGGGAGAGGTCGAAACGCGCGGCGCGCTCGGAATGGGCAAACGCCAGATACAGCGTACCCTCGGCGATCCGCGGCAGCAGGGCCTGCTGTTGGGCGTCGCTGCCGCATTGCGCGATCAGCGACGCGCCGATCACGACGGTGGACAGATAGGGCTCGGTGACGAGGCCGCGGCCGAACGCCTCCATCAGGATGGCGGTTTCGATCGCTCCGCCGCCGAGCCCGCCATGGGTCTCGGCGATCGGCAGCGCCAGCCAGCCGAGATCGGCGAACTGCTTCCAGATGCTTGGGTTGAAACCGAGCGGCTCGCTGGCCGCGCGGCGGCGAAGCTCAGGCGTGTAGGTCTCGGTCACAAAGCGGTCGACGCTCTCGCGCAACAGCCGCTGTTCTTCGCTCAAGGTGAGGTCCATGGCCGTTCACTTCGCCGTGGCCGGCCGCTTCACCGACGGGTGAAGTCCGGCGGGATCGACCACCATGCCGAATTCCTGCAGGTTGTGGGCGTGGCAGAGCTGATGCAGGGCGAAGGCCTGATCGACCGCTGCCGGCTGGCCCATGATGTCGACCGAGCGGTTGACGGCCTCCTTGGTGAGCTTCAGTGCAAACGACGGTTTGGCGGCAATCCTCTCGGCCAGCCCGAGCACGAACGACGAGAGCTCGGCCCTTGGCACCACGTGATTGACCATGCCGAGCCGGTGGGCCTCCTCGGCGCTCCAGGCGTCGGCGGTGAACAGGAATTCCTTGGCCTTGCGCGGGCCGAGCTCCCAGGGGTGGACGAACCATTCGACGCCGCAGACCCCCATGGCGACCACGGGATCGCAGAATTCCGCATCGGCGCTGGCCACGATCAGGTCGCAGGCCCAGGCCAGCATCAGGCCGCCGGCGATACATTTGCCGTGGACCTCCGCGATCGTCGGCTTGGCGAGATTGCGCCAGCGCCGGGTGATCTGCAGGTAGATTTCCTGTTCGCGGGCAAAGCGGCCATGCGCGTTGGGCTCGTTGAACCCGCCCCAATATCCCAGCGCCGGGAAATCGGTGCCCGCCGCGTTCCTGGCGCCGGGGCGCAGATCGTGGCCGGCGGAGAAATGCGGACCGTTGCCGGCGAGGATGATGACCTTGACCGTATCGTCCTGCACCGCGGCATCGAACGCTGCGTTGAGATCGTAGGTCATCTGCAGGTTCTGCGCGTTTCGCGCCTCGGGCCGGTTCATCACGATCCGCGCGATGCGCTGAGACGGCCGCTCCACGATGATGGTTTCGAACTCCATGGCCTCGTTTTCCCCCGTTTTATCATTTGAACCATATCGTTTGAACCATGTTGACTATCTGGTTCGAGCGTTGGCAAGAGCCGCCAGCGGCATATCTGGGTGGCGGGGCGCCTTCGGCTACATATCTAGGGACGAGAGCTTGGGGCGACCGGGAGACATTGTGATGCGCAGATTTCTGACCGTGCTGGCGACGCTGGCGACGTTGAGCCTGACCAATTGCGGCTACAACGCCATCCAGACCAACGACGAGCAGGTCAAATCGTCATGGTCCGAAGTCGTCAACCAGTATCAGCGCCGCGCCGATCTGGTGCCGAACCTCGTCAATTCGGTCAAAGGCTTCGCGCAGCAGGAGAAGGACGTGCTGCTCGGCGTCACCAACGCCCGCGCCAAGGTCGGCAGCATCCAGGCCACTCCCGAGGTGCTCAACGATCCGGCCACGTTCCAGAAGTTCCAGGCGGCGCAGGGCGAGCTTTCGAGCGCGTTGTCGCGACTGCTGGTCGTGACCGAGAACTATCCCCAGCTCAAGTCCGACGCGCTGTTTCAGAATCTGATGACGCAGCTCGAAGGTACCGAGAACCGCATCACGGTGGCGCGCAACCGCTACATCAAGTCGGTGCAGGACTATAACGTCGGCATCCGGACCTTCCCGACCAACCTGACCGCGATGGCGTTCGGCTACAAGGAGAAGCCGAACTTCTCGGTCGAGAACGAGAAAGAGATCTCGACGGCGCCGAAGGTCGATTTCAATCCGGCGCCGGCCAAGTGACCTTGATTAAAGTGACCTTGATCGAGGTCTGATCGCCATGACCGCCGCTCGCGCCGTCCTTGTCGCGCTCATGATGTGCTGGGCGAGCATCGCCGCGGCTGATGTCGCGGTGCCGCCGCTGACGGGCCGCGTCGTCGACCAGACCGGGACGCTGACGAGCGATGACATCACGGCGCTTACCAATACGCTGAAGGATCTCGAAACCCGCAAGGGCAGCCAGATCGCGGTGCTGATCGTGCCGACCACCGAGCCCGAGAGCATCGAGCAATTCTCGATCCGGGTCGCGGAGGCCTGGAAGATCGGCCGCAAGAAGATCGACGACGGCGCGCTCCTGGTCGTTGCCAAGAACGACCGGCATCTGCGCATCGAAGTCGGCTATGGCCTGGAAGGAGTGCTCACCGACGTCACCAGCAAACGCATCATCGACGAGGTCATCACGCCCAAATTCAAGAGCGGCGATTTCGCCGGTGGCATCGCGGCCGGAATCAACAGGATGATTGGCCTGATCGATGGCGAGACGCTGCCGGCGCCCGAGCCGCCGCACTGGCAGGATTCCAATCTGTTCAGCCATTTCGATCCGTTCAATCCCTTCGTCATCATAGGCTTCCTCTTCCTTGGCACGATGCTGCGGGCCATCTTCGGCAGACTGCTCGGCTCCGCCGCGACCGGCGGCGTGGTGGCGACCGCCGCCTGGTTCATCGTGGGCTCGCTGGGCATGTCGGTGCTGCTGGGCGGCATCGCCTTCGTCATCGCGATGTTCGCCGATACCTTCACATCGGGCGGGACTCCGGGGCGCTACGGGCGCGGTGGCTTTTCGAGCGGCGGCTGGAGCGGCGGCGGCGGTTCGAGCGGTGGATTCAGCGGCGGTGGTGGCGGGTTCGGCGGCGGTGGCGCGTCGGGGAAGTGGTGACCATGGGCGTCGGGCGCATCGGCAAACATCTTCTGCATCATCGCTGGCTGGCGCGGCGGGTGTTTCCGCGCAAGGTGCTGGCGAACATCGAGCAGGCGATCAGGGCTGGCGAAGCCACGCATGCGGGGCAGGTGCGTTTCGTGGTCGAGGGCGCGCTCGATGGCGCGCCCTTGTTTCGCAACCAGCCGGCGCGCGAGCGGGCGCTCGACCTGTTCTCGCAGTTGCGGATCTGGGACACCGCTGACAACAACGGCGTCCTGATCTATCTCCTACTCGCCGATCGTGACGTCGAGATCATCGCCGATCGCGGCATCGACGCGAGAGTTGGTGAGTCCGGCTGGGGCAAAATCTGCCGCGATATGGAATCCGATTTCTCATACGGTCGGTTCGAAAGCGGCGTGATCAAGGGCGTTGAAGCGGTCTCACGGCAACTGGCGGCGCATTTTCCCGCCGATGTCTCCACCCGCAACGAATTGCCGGACGCGCCGGTGGTGATTTAGGGCAACATCCGGAACCGAGTCGCTCGTTCCTTCCCCGCGACATCACGGAGACATGTTGGCCCTGGAGCCACAGGTGATCCGTGACATTCCGGGGCCACTGCGAAATGCGTCAATCTGGCATGACGCCTGCATTACCAGACCTCACCGGGTCCTCTCACCAGTGAAGGTCGCCATGCTCGTTACCCTCGTCGCTGTTCTCTGCAACAGCCAGCTCTGTCTGGAGAAAGTCGTTACCACCAGTGAGCAGTCTGGCATCACCATGATGGCCTGTCAGGTCAACGGGCAAATCGGCATCGCCGATTGGATGGCCAAGGGGCCGTATCACGAGTGGAAGCTGCAGAAGTACAAGTGCATCGCGGGCAAGTACGTTCCCAAGAACGAAGCCTGATCGGCTTCGTCCCCTCCGGGGATGTTCAGTGTGACGGGCAACGAGCCGTGCGATATGCCGGCGACGATGCTGGATCGTGATCGCAACCGTGCCCTTTTGACAGGAACGATTGCTTTCGTCCTATGCGTTATTAGATCCTCATGGTGAGGAGGCGCGCGTTCGCACCATCCCCACATGATACCTGTCGTAGCGCGCCGTCTCGAACCATGAAGGCCCGGCTGTAGCCTCGATCCTTCGAGACGCATCGCGTTCCGCGATGCTCCTCAGGACGAGGGGATAAGGCAGGTTATGACGCAGTAGGATTAGCGCAGACTGCGCTACCGGTTTTCGTGGGCGTCAGACGCTGGAGGCATTTGCGCGGAAGGGGCACGCTCGGACGAGGCGACCGAGCGGGAGGACGATAGCGACGTCGTCCGGCTGCGGTCTTCGGGGCTCTCCTGGAAGTACGAGGCGACCAGCGTCCCCAGGGCCTGGTAGCCGGTCTTGTTCAGATGATCCCAGTCATGCGGACCGTGAATGACGCTGGTCCTCGCAGCCGCGCGCAGCGCCGGCGTTGCATCGACGAATTCGCTGTGCTGTCCGGCGCTGATCCCAGCGATCATGTCGCGCATGGCATCGTGATGGCGCTCCACGAGCAGTTGAGGCGCGGGGCCGCCGCCGCTGACGCTGCAAAAGGAGATCGTGTCTTCCGCGTGCCGATAGATCGCAAGCGGCGACGGCACGTAGACCACGGTGATCGGCACCTGCGCGAAGCGCTTGTGCAGCCAGGCCAAGGAATGTGCAAAGACCTCCATGCCGAGGCGGATGCTGTCGTCCGGCAGATGCGGCGCGGCCCCCTGCAGCGCCGGCGTCTCGATGGTCCGGTCGCCGACAACGATATGATTCCGGCTCGGAACCGGTGTCCCGCAAAACGATATGCTCAGACCGGTGATGTAGGACTGCGACAGGAACTCGACCTGCTTGAACGCCGTTACCGCCAATTGCTCGTGACAGCGCAGGAACGGCGCGCCGGCATAGTCTGCATCGAGAAATCGATCGATCGCCGCCGGATCGGTCCGGCCGTAGCGCCTGTTCACCTTGCCGAGGAATTTGAGATTGTCCTCGATGTCGTTGCCTTCGTAGAAGTAGACGAACATCTGCCGTGGCGGTTCGATCGCGGGAAATATCGAGCACGACGACGAGGGGAAGATCAGGGCGGGTTGCAGGACCATGGCCTCCGCGCTGCCCGCGCCGCCGATCCCGAAGCTCACGACGTCGCGCCCGGTCTGCTGGTGAATGACATCGGCCGAATGGAACGGACCCTTCCGTTTGCTGCCGACCTCCTGCAGCCAATCGCCGTAGCCTTCGGCGTAGGAGTCGCCGAGCAGGGCAACATAATCGCGCGGCAGATAGGCGGATTTGGAGGTCTGCGTCAGAATTTCCGCAACAGTGGGAAGCCGTGACTGGATGTCGAGGGGCGCTACCGGGAGCATGACCCGAAACAGCGCGTACTCCATCATGACGTAGCCGGCGAGCACCGAAGCGACCAACAGCAATGTATTGGCGATCGCACGACGCGCCAGAGAAGACAGATTTCCCACCAAGCTCGCTCAGGTTGGCCCCGGTGCGTAGTTGGACGAGACTTGCGTGGAAAGTTTGACGCGCACAGAACGACTGTGGTGGTACTCGCCGCAAAGCTGCCAGAAAGCCGTCCGGATCGAAGCGCGGGCGCGGCGACGAGATGGCGATGGAGGCGCCACGCTGCATCAATAGCGTTTCCCGCAAGCAAGGGCAGTGGAGTGTTTCCCCGTCATTGCGAGCGCAGCGAAGCAATCCATCTCTGCCCACGGGGGCCAGATGGATTGCTTCGTCGCGAGAGCTCCTCGCATGACGGGGAAACAGCTTTATTTCATGGCTACATTTCGAGTCAGGCTCTTTGAATCGTTCCCACTGACGGTGGGTATGGGTCCCGGATCAGCGCTCGCTACGCTCGCTTGGACGACAAGCACCTACGCCTTCGCCGATGGCCTCTCGCCGACGCGGGCGAACCAGGCGGCGATGTTGGCATTGGCGGCATCGAGCGGCTGGCCCACCATCGCGCCGAAATCGAGAAAGCAATAGAGGTGGATGTCGGCGAGCGTGAAGCGCTTGCCGCAGAGATAGTCGCGGCCGTCGCCGAGCTGCGCGTTCAGCCATTGCAGGCGGTTGGCCGCGATCTTCTTCAGTCCCGGCGAGGCTTCCGCCGCGACCGGGATTCGCTTCTCGAAGAACTTCAGCCCCTCGCCGAAGCGATAGCCGTTGGCGAGCGGTTCGCAGATGTTGAGGTCGACCCGCCGCGTCCACATCCGGCATTCCGCGCGCTCTTCGGGCGTCGCGCCGATCAGCGACGGGGCGGGCTGCTTTTCCTCCAGATATTCGCAGATCGCGGTGATCTCGGAGAGATGGCTGCCATCGTCGAGCTCGAGCGTCGGCATCTGGCCGTGCGGATTGCGCTTCAGATGCGCGTCCTGCCGGTTTTCGCCGCCGCGCAGGTCGACCGTCTGCTTCGGCATATCGATGCCCTTCTCCGCCATGAACATGCGGACGATGCGCGGGTTCGGTCCGATCGAGTCGTAAAGCTTCATTTGTCTCTCCCAGTCTTCTTGTGAAGTGGTTTCTTGTGAAGTTGTCTTCTGGCGCCGCTTTTGAGCAGACTGTCGCGGGGGTTGTCAAACGGCGACGCCTCGTGTTCGCGCATGGTTGCTGCGCAAGGGCGCCTGGCCGATGTCGCTGGGCGCGCGCTATCCACTTTGCGCCAACGCGGCGAGTATCTAATTGTCGTCGAGCTTGTTGAGGTCGCGCACCGATTGCATGATCGGTTCGAAGTTCGAGCGCGCATCGAGCGCGTCGAACAGCTGCGCGGTGTCGGACAGCAGCGCGTGGGATCTCTGGATGGCGGTCCTCACATCGTCCTGCGGCGTATCCGAGAGGCGGCCGTGACCGGACAGCAGGAGCTTGGAGTCGAGCCCCTTGATGCGTTCCAGCGACTGGATGTAGTCGGCGATGCTGCCCGAGCCGAACACGCCGCCCATGACGCCGCCGGGCATCAGGGTGTCGGCGGCGAACAGCAGGCCCTTGTCCTGGTCGAACAGCGTGATGCAGGCCGAGGTGTGGCCGGGCGTGTGCATCACGTTGAGGCGGAAACTGCCGAGATCGAGCAGGTTGCCTTCCTCGAGCCAGATGTCGACGTCGATCGGGACGTTGGGCTCGTTGAACATCTTGCGCAGCATCGAGAAGTCGTCGCGCAGCCTGATCTTGTTGGCGGCAAGCCGGTGCGCGGCGACATAGGTGCGGTGGCCCGCGAAATGCCAGGCCGCGCCGATATGGTCGAGGTGCTCATGGCTGAGCACCACCATGTCGATGGCTTCCGGCGGGCAGTCGACATGGGTCAGGCACTCCACCAGCGCCGGGTAGTTGGTCGACAGCCCGACATCGATCAGGATGGTGCGGGACTTGCCGCGCACCAGATAGGCGTTGGCGGCGCGGTTGTTGAAGCGGATCTGATAGACATCCTCCGCGGCCTGGATCAGCGAGCAGACCTCGGTTTTCAGAAGCACGGGGAATTGGGTCGGCTTGTCGCTCATGACGTGGCCGCCGTTCCGAACGTCCGGGCGTTGGACGCGCGCAGGCGCTTGCTCAGCGCATCCATGACCATCAGTGCGAAAGCCGGCTGCTGGCTGACGAGATAGACGAAACGGGCGTGATTGATCCGCATGACACGGGTGTCGGGAGTGGCGGCGATGGCGGTCGCCGAGCGTGCGGACCCGTCGATGACGGCCATCTCGCCGAAGAACTCGCCCTTGCCGAGTGTCACGATGACGGTCTTGTTGGGGCCGTCGACCTTGGCGATCTCGACCTGACCGTCGAGCACGACGAACAGCTCCCGCCCGGTCGAGCCCTCCTCGAAAATGACCTCATCAACGCCATATTCGTTAATGCATTTTTCGATGGCCATGGCGCGTCCTGTGCCTTCTGGCTGAAATTTGCCCGGTCAATCGGCCGGCCAGCGGCGCAGCCGCCATATTCGTCCGCGCCGGCGGTCTCGTCCCCATGTTATTCGGGAAATCCCGGGGCGCAAACGTGGCGCTGGCGCCCGCGGGCGCCATACCGCAGAGCAGCATAACGGGCAATTTGTCGCGCATTGCCACGGCAGCTCCCTCAATTGGGCCCAATTTCGCCGCGGAGACTTTAGTAAGTTTGACCGAGCCGGCCCAGGCCATGCGATGCCACGAGGGTCAATCCTTACTTGAGAGTTTGAGTGTGAGTGAGCGAACAGATGGCCGAACAAACTAGCCCGAGCCTGGAAACCCGCGCCGGCACTGCTGCTGGCAATTCCTCCGACAGGATGGAATCGCCGCGACTGGTGCCCGAGACGGCCAGGGCGGAGGCGAGCAAGGCTGAACCGGTCAGACTGGACGGGGGCGTGGCGGACGCGTTCAAGGTCGATCCCCCGCGCACGGCCGGCAAGATTTTCGTCGCCTCGACCACCAATCGTGTCAGGGAAAACAGGGCCGCGAGCCCGAGGGTCGATCCGGTCAAGACGGACGCCTCCAAGGTCGATATGTCCAAGGTCGAGATCCCGCGCGTCGGCAAGATTGGCACCGCCTCGCCTGTCGACCGTTCCTGGGACAGCAAGAGTTCGAGCGCCAAGGCCGCCGCCGAGACTGGCAAAGCCGCGCAACAATTGAAGCAGGACATCTCGAAGGACCCCTCCAAGGCGGGGGCGCCGCGCATGGCGGGGCGTTCCAAGGTGACCGTGTCGCGCATTGTCGGGCAATTGACATTGGCCGCGTTGCCCATGGTTCGTTCGCTGCTTTCGTGGCGACCGGGGAGCGCAGGCCCGAACGCGGCAAGCCCCAATGCTGCAAATCCCAATGCTGCAAGTCTGAAGGCTGCTGCCAGTCCGAGGGCGGACGTCCGGGCCGAGGCCGGGTTCTTCTCGCCGGAGAAGCGCCGCATCTCGTCGCTGGCTGCGGTGGCCGTGATCGCGGCTGTGGCGGGCGCGGTCGGTGGTGTGCTGGTGACCACGCTGTTTCCGCAATCGTCCGGCGAAGCGGCGATGACGGCATCGGACAATGGCACGCTGGAAGCTTCGGTGGCACGGATCGATTCCGATCTCCAGGCGCTCAAGACGGGGACCGAGCAAGGCGGGCAGCCAGGCCAGATGGGCCTGGATAACCAGACCTCCGAGCGTCTCGACCGGCTGGAGCGGGCGGAGGCCGATTCGTCGGCCAAGATCGTCAGGTTGAACGAGGCCACGGAACGGCTCCGCGTCGCGGTGCAGTCCACACCGGGCATGCCGCCGATTCCTCCGGTTCCGCCGGTGCCCCCGCGGGAGAGGGAGACGACCGGCTCGGCCACGCAGACGTCGACAGCCGCTTCGGCGTTCGGGGCCGTGCGCCCAACGGCGGTGGCACCGAAGCCGGTCGACGCCGGCAAGTTGCCGGTCGTTCAGGGCTGGTCGCTGCGCGACGTCAACCACGGCCTCGCCCTGATCGAAGGCCGCAACGGCTTCTACGAAGTCTATGCCGGCGATCCGATCCCGGGCCTCGGGCGCGTCGATTCGATCAAGCGCCAGGACGGACGATGGGTGGTGGTGACCACCAAGGGTCTGGTGGTCTCGCGCTGACCTGACCTGCATCGCCTGCGTTGACGCAGGTGCCCTCACCGCGAAGTGAAGCATCCGCCCCACAAGATGGCTGTCGGATGCGGGAAGTTCGACCTTTTTTCGGCTACTTTCGATAGCAAACGAACCCGCGCGCGAGCAGTCTCGCCCGCGTCGTATCGGTCGGGAGATGAGCCGCGTGCCGCGATTTCTGGTCTTCAGCCTCGGACTCCTGTGTTGCGCCCTGTCCACGCCGGCGATGTCGGGCGCGGAGTTGGAGCGCGGGACCGCGATCACGGAGCCCTTTGCGCTCCGCGAGCTCGATCACGGACGCTTTGGTCTCGGACGTGTGCTGGCGCCGGCGCGATCGGCCGATACGGCGCTGACCAACGATCAGCTGTTCGCGTTGCCGTCGATGGCCCCGGTCCGCAAGGCGCTCGACGAGGAATACCAAAGCTACGTCGCAAGGCACAAGGCTGCCCTTCCCAACGACAGGATCGGGGTCGGGCCGTCGTTCGATCTTCAGGTGTTCGACTATCCCCTGATTGCCTCGCCGGACACCCGCTTCGTCCTTGCCGGCATCGTCAACCGGATGGACCGCAGCTATGTCGCCGCGGCGAATTGCGGGGAAGTCAGGCTGATCTACCGCCTGACGCGCCTGACGTCGCCGCCGGCCGTGCCGGGCGATGAGGTGCCTTCGCCGCGCCTGCCGATGACCTTGAACGTGGTGCTGAAGGCGAAAGCCGATGCGGCCGTCGACGGCAGCGGCCAGGCCCTGACCTGCGCCGGGATCGCCGGCCGCTGGCTGGCCGCCGGCGAACTGCGGCTCACCGGTGCCGAACTCGCGGCAAGGCTGACGGCAAAGGACGGTCCGCTCGACCTGGTCAGGCCGGAGAACATCCACCGGATCGAGACCAACCTGCAGATCGCGCACGTGCCGAAGTCGGCGGCCCACGAATTCCGCACCGATTACCTGTTGAACGTCTTCGACTTCGACACGCATTCGGGCGCCTACGAGCTGTCTCCGCTCGAAAACCAGATCGATCGCGAGCGGCTGCTCGCCGATGACAATCTGAGGCGCGACTTCAGGGATTGGCTGCTCGATCCCGTCCATTTCCGGGAGCTCGATCGCGGCACCATCCTGATCCCGGACCGCTTCCTGGCGACGAGCGCCATCGCCGCGACCCCGGTTGGATTTTCGCCGTCCGAACTGCAACCCGCCTTCGGGCTGGTCGAGGGCGATGCATCCGCCGCCAAGCCGGCGTTCGAGGAGCGTGACATCGTCACGGCCCTGCAGAAGGCCGCGGCGGACGGCACCACGCTGCAGAATATCCGCTCGGTCGCGGGCTTCGAGCGCCGCCTGAACGATGCAAGCTGCTCGGGCTGTCATCAGGACCGGGGCATCGGCGGCTTCCATTTTCCGGGCGTCGACTGGATGGCGGAGAAGCCGTCGAACGAGACCATCGTTCCAGCGTCACCGCATTTCTTCGGCGACCAGGTCCGCCGCCGCGATATCCTGACGGCGCTACGCGACGGCAAGCAGCCCGACTTCTCGCGCGGCTTCGCAAGCCGGCCGCAGCTGCGCGGCAGCACCGAGCTTGCCAGAACCAGCTATTTCGACGGCTGGGGCGCGCATTGCTATGTGCAGCATGCCAACCCCGACGAGAACGACAAGAGCTTCCGGTCGTGGACCTGTGCGGAGGGGCTTGCCTGCCAGGCCGGTCCCGCGACCCGCATGGGCATGTGCTTCATCCAAAGCGCGCGGGCCGTGAAGGCCAATTGACACTGGCGCGCGACCGATCGTGTTGCATCGCCCGAACACGATCGGGACGGAAACATGGACGAGGTCATCGTCGTCGGCGGCGGCATCGGCGGCTAACGTTCGGGATCGCGCTGCATCAGCTTGGCATACCCTGCCGGATTTTCGAATCCGTCGCGGGAGGCGATGGATTGCAACTCGTCAACTGAGGTCGCCGAAATCGAAACGCCGACCTATCGCAAGCGCGACTGGAATCGGACAGGCGCGCTGGTCGATTTCATCGGCGCGCTCATCGATTGGCAGTTCGATTGGCTCGATGTGCCCGCCATCATCCGCGCCGCCTACAGCGTGCTGGAAGTCCCCCCTGGTCGACCAGGACCCGCTGCCGCGCTGGTGCTTCGGCCGCGTGACGCTGCTCGGCGACGCCGCCCATCCAATGGTGCCGCGCGGCCCCAACGGCGCGGGCCAGGCCATCCTCGACGTGCGCGCGCTGGCAACCGCGCTGCGCGACAACCCCGATCCGGTTGTGATCCTGGCCGCCTATGAAGCGCAGCGTCGGGAGGCCACTGCGCGCGTGGTTTTGACCAATCGCAGCAATCCGCCGGATGCCATCCTGCGCGAGGTGTTTCAGCGCACCCGCGACCGCCCGTTCGGCAACATCGATGACGTCATCAGCCGCGCGGAACTCGTGGCAATGGCCGATGGCTACAAGCAGATCGCGGGCCATTCCCGGGAGCGATTGTCGAAGGGTGCGTGACGGAAGGCTGTCGGTCGATGCTACGTGCAAGCTTTTATCCGAGCGCTGCATTACGGCTTTCCCGGGCTCTGGCCGGGCAGTTGCTGGGTCAACCACTCAAGGGCGACATTGCCGTCCCATCCCTTGCGGCCAAGGCCCTCCGGGGTGACCTCGGTACTTGGCCATAATCCCGCGAGGATAAGATCGTCGATGCCGGCTTTGCGGAGCTTGTCGCGGTATGCCACGTCCTGCGGATCGTCCCGGTCAAAGCGAAGTGCGGCCGAACAGGCGCCGGCCAGAAGGTCGCATATCTGGAGCTGCTTTTCCTGAACGGAAACGCCGAAGCGGGTCTCTTTGACATTCATGGGAAACTGAGCCACGGCGCCTGGGTAGTCGAACCGGGCCTCCGGCATGCTCATTGCCGAATAGGCATCCCAGATCCATTTTTGCTTGGACATGTTCGAAGACTGATCATGGACTACGGCCCATGGACCGGCGTGCCGTCCGTTCCATCCGTGTCCAAGCTGGACAAGGCCGGTGAGGGCGATGTCGAGAACGCGCTCTGGCACGCCGATCACGTGATCGTAGCCAAGCAGGATGAAGGACGGCCAGAAATAGTGCAGGACTTCCTCGCGATCGGCTTCGACCCGCTGCTTCTCCTTTTCGACGAAGGCGCGGCATTCCTCAAAGCGCTCGCGGGTGCGCGCGCGGAACATGCGCTGGAAGTGCAAGAGGAGCTTTCTGCGGAATGCCGGTGACCAAAACCCTTCAAGGCACGAATACAGCATGTTGGCCATGCCATGGTTCGCCCCGTCCATGTAGAGATTCATGCCGTGCTGATAGGCCAGGGGCTCTATCCACCAGTCAACGACCAGTGTCATGAGCGCATATTCCTTGTGGGCTACCCAAGCACTGACCCGAAGTGGATTGCTCGCCAGCGCCTGGATGAGGGCAATGATCTTATCGTGGTGGCGGCCGTTCCGCGCAAGGCGGCTGTATTTCAGTTCGGTGCTGCCGACGCCGGCAAAACACGATGCGATGAGGTCGCGTGCTTCATCGTCCGTGAAATCATTGCTGGCCTGAACGAAGATCGGTTGATCTTCGGCCAGCAAATCCTCACCCGTAAAGCCGGTCTCATCGACATAGTATGTCCGCATGTCAGTGCTTGTCCCCCCCAAGGACTTCACGGGCGCGACAAGTGCGCACTGCGCGTTGCGCCCGAAGATCGTTGCGCGGCAGTGGGGGGGAGGAGGTCGGCGAGCACCTCGTTCTTTATGCCCATCTTGTATTTGACGGGACAGCCGGGATTGCGCTTGGCTTCCGGGATTACGTTCATTTCCATCAAGCCCGGGGCCGCCGCGTGATCGACGGCCCACATGACGAGGATATCTTCGGCGAGCGTGAGGAGGTTGTGAACGCCGATGCGCATGTCTTCGACGATCGGGATCGGGCCGTATTCCGTCGTGCCATTCCTGTCACGGCGCCAATCGGGAGCCACCAGCGTGCCATCCGGCTCGAAGCGAAAATTGCGGATCACGAGATCGCCGTTGTGACCGCCGGGATGTTCGACCGCGTTCCGCATGCGAACGAACGGCTCGGTGCAGGTGGGCAACTGTTTGAGATAACGGATGTGATCGGGCCGGTTTTGAAAATTCGCTTCCGCATATTCAATAACGGAAGGGCGGGGCTTCTTGGCGGTCGTCCATTCGCTCCCGTCCCCGAAGGATGTGCCGAATAGAAGATTTAAGACCTTCAGGAGATCGCGCAGGAAGTTCTTCGCTTCATATAGATAATTGCGGCACTCTTCCTCGAGCTGCATCACTTGCGGCAGTTCGACCGAGGTCGCGCCCTTGCCCGGCGCCGTGTAGGAGGCGGCTAGCTTTTCCGTGTCAGCCCGAAGCTTGTCAGAGATCTGCGAGCAACGCAGCAGCTTGGGTGTGAGTTCGCCAAGATAGATGGCCTGAATCTTTTCTGCCGTTTCTTTCGGGATCGCGCAGTTTTGCAATAGCTCGAAGTTCTGCAGCGTCAGGCGCGCGACAATCGGGTTGTTCACCCCTTGATCGATCTTTTTGGCGACAACAAAAGGTAGCATGGGACACTCTTATCACCTTTGCGCATTCCCGTCACCTCAAGGGTGGGCGCGTCCGCTGGCGCGGACCAGGCTTTCGTGAACCGGGCCGCCAAGAACCGTCCCGGCCCTCCGGGCTTCAACCCTTCGCGCTTTCTATGGAGAGCGGCAAGCCGTCGCTTCACGTATGGGAGAAAGCGAAATTGAAACGTCACACGATTTGGATTAGTCTGACACCAGCATGGGAGGGCTAGACTTGTCGATGATTCCCCCCGAAGACGAGCCACCGTCGGCTTATGACATAAATCGAAAAGAACAGTACGCGGCATTAGGTCGATTCGTGGAGGCGTTCGAAGCGCTAGTCAACGAGGCCAGAGATGGATGTATTGAAATCATCATAGGAAACGATGACACAAAGGCGTATCTTGCCGAAATCGCATTCCACCATCAAGCGATGACAGCAAAGCCTCTGTTTGAAATTCTGCAGGCAATGATCGCCGAGATAATCAAAGACCCAAGCGCCCCAGAATTTGCTGAGAGAGAAGCCTTTGGCCAAGTGCTGAAGCAGATAAACAAGGAGTACATGGATCTCGCCAACAAGCGTAACAACCTTTTGCATGGGACTTGGTTTATCGGCTACACCAGCCCCGATGATCCAGACTCGAAAACATTTCAAATCCGAAAATTCACAACTAGCCAGGACGGACTAAAGAAACTGGAATTACCTACTGAAGCCGCCGAACTGGATGCGCTCACCGTCCGCTGTATAGCGGCCAGAGATTGGCTATCGCTCCTGTGTGCGTGTCTTGGAGGATCGAAAGCCCTCTTTTCAATCCGCGAGCGTTTTTATCATTCCGATGGCCGATCTCGGGTACTCATAGCAACACCGCTTGTGCGCGTGTAAGCTCCTCTGATTGGGGAGTTTTTCATTGACAAGGGCTGGCGTATCGTGAGCGACACAACTTCAAAGTTTCCGGTTGAGCGCGCCTTCCTCGAGCTTACCCAGGAGCTTGCTGATGCGAGCAGCGAGGGTACCGATAAGTTTTGTGCTGAAGCTGGCAAGAGCTTGCCGAAGACCGTCGATGCGACCGGGACCGTTTTGTCAATCTTATACCGCTTGGCATGTTGCTACTACGGTTGCCGAGGAGGCGATCATCAGATCGAGTGGCTGACGGGAAAATTTGTCAGTCAAGCCATAAGCGCCCATCGCCTTGTTAGAGCAGCGCAATATGACGAGGCACTCATGCTCATCCGTGGCATGGGTGAAATAGCCAATCTGCTTTGGCTCTTTTACGAGGACCGAACAGAACTCGCGACATGGAAGGTCGCGGACAAAAAGGCGAGACTGAATAATTTCGGACCTGCAGCGGTGCGTCGTCGGTTGGAGTCGTTGAATCAGTTAGGTCCGCCCATAGACGCTGAGCGATATGCCGCATTGTGTGAGATGGAACAC
>Ga0268264_10001445_pt1 | contig 22233 bp, 17 predicted proteins | sample KBSSwiS32_FD_190357 | JGI IMG/M metagenome (GOLD analysis project Ga0268264, IMG submission 190357) | Switchgrass rhizosphere microbial communities from Kellogg Biological Station, Michigan, USA - KBS Switchgrass S3-2 (SPAdes) (version 2) | ecosystem: Host-associated > Plants > Roots >...
ATCAAGAGCCTCGGCAAAGTCGACCTGCTGATCCTCGACGACTGGGGCCTGTCGACCCTCACCCAGAGCCAGCGCATCGATCTCCTCGAGATCCTCGAGGAACGCCACGGGCGCGGATCGACCATCCGTCACCAGCCAGATCCCGGTCGAGCAATGGCACGAGGTGGTCCGATCCCCGACGCTCGCCGACGCCCCCCGCCTTCGCGAGGGCAGGCTGGATCGTCTCGTCCACAACGCCCACCGCCTCATCATGACCGGCGAAAGCATGCGCCGCCGAAATGCCAAGCGCGCGCTTGACGCCGACCCAAAAGACTGACTCAATCGCCGCCGTCGGTCAGCCTCCAAACTGCCCGTGATCGCGTGGAATGACCGCCCACCATCGCGTGGAATGACTGCCCATCATGCCTGGAATGCGCAGGTGAGAGGCCAGTTTCGCCTCATGCTCCTCAGGGCTCAAGTAATCGAGCGCGGAGTGAAGACGCGCGCGGTTGTAGACGATCTCGATGAACGGATCGATGCCTGCACGGGCTTCGTCGACATCACGATAGGCGCTGCCATTGACTTCCTCTTCCTTCAACGTCCGCATGAAGCGCTCGGCCTTGGCGTTGTCATGGGGGTTGCCGGCCTGGCTCATGCTCGGCGTGATGTCATGGGCCTTCAGCTTGGCGACATAGTCGCCGCAGGCATATTACACCCCGCGATCGTTGTGATGGATCAAGCTCCCCGGCACCGGCCGCCGGGCAGCCAGCGCCATGTCGAGCACCTCAATCGCCAACTCGGCGTGCGGATGCGTCGCCAGCGCCAGCCGATCACCTATCGGCTGAACGCGTCGAGGATGACCGCCAGATAAGCGAACTCCTCGGCCAGGTGGATGTCGGTGAAGTCCGCCACCCAGAGCTGGTCGAGCCCGCTCAGCACCATGCCGCGCGCCACGTTCGGCACCACCCGCCAGTCGTGCTTACTGTCGGTCGTCGCCGGGCCCAACGCCCTGGTGCGCAGGCACAGCAGATTATCCTCGCGCATCAATCGCAACACGCGCTTGTGGTTCGCGGAACTTGTGCTTGAGCACGAAGGCCGTCTTGGAGCTGACCTCAAGCTCACCTCATGCGGATCGCACTCAGCCCCTTCACGGCGTTGACGAATTGGGCGACCGCCAAAAGCAGGTCGCGGAACGGCAGCTTGCGGCCGGCAAAGACGGTCTGGGAGGTCGCCGAGAATTGTCGCCGGCACTTCGGCGAGGCGCATTTCCATTTGCCCCGTGTCGTGATCGGGTAGACCTCACAGTGATCGCACCACGGGACAGAACGGCTCGCCGCCGTTTTCGGCAAAGCGAATCGCCACGAACTCGGCAAATGCCTGATCGTCGGACAAACGATGGATACGCTTAGTGCTAAGCGCCTTCGCTTATGGAGATAGCAAGAAATGCTGCGACTTTGCCTCCGCTGCATGAGTGCAGCAGAGAAAAGATGTATAATGCCGTGTCGGATCAACAAGTTCCTTTTATGACATAGGGATTGGCAGTTGTCGTATAGATGCATTGGTTAACGACCCCGACTTTCGGGACATAGTTTTTGCTATGATCAATCTATTTAGCGAATCACCCGCCATTCCTTTGCATGTTCACCGCGCGCTTCGACGATATCATCGCTTACGCCATAATACCGTGAAAGTGGCACCCTGCGCCGGATAAACATAACGAACATATTTCGCCTTTTGCACTACTATAGACCGCCGCTGGAGACGGCCGGCGCCGCACGCCGCAACGCGCCGACACTGATCGTCGAAGGGTGGTGGTCGGGCGAGTAGATGGCAAGCTGCGTGGGCAACTTACGACCCAGACTTGGTCATTGCAATTTGCACCGACGAAGGTCCGGTCACGCTGAAAGCGGTCAATCATGACTGTCGATTCGGATGCCAGCGGAAGCTGCACTTAGTGTGCCGCGCGTAATGCGCTCGCTCGCGATCATTTGTATCCGCAGTGGTGCTGGCCTAATCTAGCCTCGGAGTACCGTCGGATCTAAACTCGCTAGGTCTGCCGTGCGGCTCTGCTAATTATCAACGCCGTTTGCGTCTTCAACAAGTCGTCCCCATCAATGCTGATCGCGGCCACGCCCACTTCTCCCGTGGGCCGGAGGATTGCCAACGCCCGTCCGTGCCATGTTTTCGCAACGGATTGGCGAAAGCTGGCCACCCCTCGAGGATTGGCATTGCCGAACGCCGCCAACTCGACCGGGCCGGAAATACTGGCCCTAAGGATTTGAACGGCATCGGGCACAAATTTCCCAGACCCATCCAAAATTTCTACTGTGACATAGACTAGTTGATTCCGGTCGGGCGTGATCCGCTTACGATCGACTTTCAGGCGAAGTGCTGTCGGCTCGCCCACCGTCTCCAACTTGCGGCGGCCGATCTGTTTGCCGCGCGCGAAAGCGATGACCTGCAGCGTACCGGGCTCATAGGGCACATCTATCTGCGTTATCCCGCCCATTTCGGTCTGGACGGCCTGATCGGCGAAAGGACGGCCATTCAGTTCTACCCGCAGCCTTTCCGCACGAGAAAATATCGCTACGGAAAGATTCTTGCCCTCGGAGCCAGGCCAAGTCCAGCTCTGTAATTCATCGCGCCATCCCCAAAGAAACGGCGTCTCCCTCTTGCCTTCGGGAAGAGGCCGTTGGACCGCAATCTCCAGAGGGCTAAGGCCCCAGGCCACATCACGCGCCAGCGACTGTGGCCGTTGCTGGCCGATCAGGTCGATATCGCCGCAGCCCGCACCGAACCAGGGATATTCGGCTTCACCCGGCTTATCGCCGCTCAATCCCGTGCGCCCGATCCCGGCTTCACCCAGATAATCCATTGCCGCCCAGACGAAGTCGCCGATCAAATAGGGCGACTTCTCCGTCAACCGCCAGACTTTATCGACATCCTTGGGGAAGCTCTCCGTGCCGACCATCACACGGTCGGGAAACTTGGCGTGGTCGCGCTCATAAGATGAGAGCTTATAATTGTAGCCGGACACATCAAGAAATTGATAAGCCGCCTGATCCGGTTTGCCATCGGGACCAGTAACCTCGGGTCCCGGGCTGCCGGGAACTGCCTGCGTCACGGGACGCGTCGGATCGAGGCGACGCGTTTCCTCGACCAGCATCTTCGCCGTGTTCACACCATCCGGCTCTCCCCGTTCGGGAATTTCATTGCCGATGCTCCACATGAATATGCTGGGATGATTGGCGCGGCTCCGCACCATCGAGGTCAAGTCTTGTTTCCACCAGTCGTCGAAATAGAGGCTATAGTCATCCGGATTTTTGGCCACCCGCCACGTGTCGAAGCTTTCTTCCATCACAAGCATTCCCAGCCGATCACAGGCAGCTAGGAAAGCGGGGGACGAAGGGTTGTGGGAGGAACGCACCGCGTTGAACCCTCTGGCCTTCAGGAGCTCGACCTTGCGCTCCTCGGCGCGGTCAATGGCGACCGCGCCAAGCAGTCCATTATCATGATGTACGCAGCCTCCGCGCAGCTTGTAAGGCTTGCCGTTGATGCGCAGCCCGTTCACGGCATCGATCTCGATCTTTCGGATGCCAAGCGGAGCGGTCATCCGATCGACGGTCTTGCCACCTGTGACCAGCAGGCATTCGATTTCGTACAAAGCCGCGCTGTCAGGGGACCAGAGGCTCGGCCGCACGATCTGAACCTCCGCAGGAGCACCAACCGGACCGCTGCCGTCCGCGACAATCTTGCCCGCTGCGTCGCGGATGCGGGTTTTGATCATACTGCCCGACTCGGCATTGGCCGTTCTGGCGACTACGCGGACGGTCGCAGCGTCCGCCGTAATCGCTGGGGTTGTGACCGTCAGGCCCCACTGTTCGAAACGGGCGGCGCGCACGATGTTCAACCGGACGTGCCGGTAAATGCCGGAACCCGAATACCAGCGGCTGTTACGGCCGATATTCGCCACCCGCACGGCAAGCACATTTTGCCCCGATGGATCGAGATGTGGCGTAAGATCGACCACGAAGGCGGAGTAGCCATAAGGATGTTCCGCCGCAAGCTGGTCATTGAGCCAGACCTGCGCGTTCATATAGACGCCATCGAACTCAAGCTCGACATGCGCATCGGGGGTGAGCGGTGGCAGGGCGAAGTGCTTGCGATACCAGCCTATGCCTCCGACGGTGAATGCCGTCGGAGCACCGCTACTGCTGTGCGAGTAGGCTTGGTTATCGTTAAGGCGTGCGTTGAACGGTCCGATCTGGCGTGGCGACTTTGCGGGCTTCTGCCAGAGGGGCGCGACATCGGCGTCTCGTATGACACCGTTCAATGCCGGATCGCTGCCCGGCAGATCCTCGATACTCCAGTCGTGGGGCAGATCAAGGTGACACCAACTGACATCGTCGAAAAATGAAGCCGCCAGCCCTTGGCCATCACCCAAATGGAAAAGCCAATCACTATCAAACGGCTGGTTGCGAAGATCGGCCTGCAAACTGTCAGGTTGCCGCACGTCCGGAGCAGCAATGCAAGGAAAGGCCCAGCCCGAAGCAGCAGTTGCTGCTGCCGACAGCCTCAATATCGCGCGGCGCGAAAACTGCCTGTCATTGCCCAAGGTCATGCGTCATCCTCTCGTCCGGCCGTGCCTACCACAGCGTGTTGCCATACCTCCGCCGTCGGTATCCCCGTCTCGTACTCCTTAAAAATCGCGATGATCTGCTTTTCGCTGAACCTGCTGCTGCGCATCTTCGTCCGATTCCTTCGCGTCGGATTCTACCGAAAATAGGTCTCATCTCAGGGGCGCACGCCAACTTGTTCGTGGTCCTGCTCGTATCGGCTCCACCTACTCAGAAGTTGGAGCCTCCGGCAAATCCAGGGCGCTTCAGAGAGGCCGATATCCGTTCCCACCGTAGACGTTCGAACGGCTGCCAAGTGAGATCGCCTGCCCATCATAATGCACGTGCAGAGGCGATCATCCAATCTGGCGCGCATATTTGCGCAAGAGATAGGAAGGCGTGCAACTCCATGCATGACAGAAGCTGTTCACATGGAAGTCGTTGTACGGCGCTACACGCGGGTTGTCCGGCGCATAGGCTTCCCAGAACGTATCGGCCCCCGCCTTCAGCATGCCGCCCCAGTAGGCCCGCATCATCTTCAGGGCCTCGAGATTATGACCAGCAACGAACAGGGCCTCGGTGACGTAGTGGGTCAGATAGGGGGTGCGGGATTGAACGACCTCGGGGTGGCGGAGCGCGTTGAGGAGCGCGCCAGACTGCATTTTGCGTGTGCCAACGCCTGCCAGCGTCATCCATGCCTGGGAGGCCATTGATATCTGTCGCTTGCTTCCGCTGGTAAAAAGCTTCAGTTCCGGGGACCAGAAAGCCTTTATCGCGGCCGCCTCTGCGCGGGCAATCTTTTCGGGAAAATCGCTGACGTCCGCCGGATGACCGAGTTTTCCGGCCAACGCCATCACATGTTTCAAGGCATAGATGTAGATGGCGTAGAGCGCCGCGTCGCGGTTAAGCTGCGGATTCCAGTCGACGAAGGTCAAGATGCCCTTCGGGAGGCTTATCTCTCCATCTTCGCCGATCATTTCACCAACAAGACGAACTTGCCTGAGCGCAGCGTTCCAGAGCTCGAGACCGAACGCGATATCGTTGGTGGCAGCGACATAATCGGCCAGGGTGACGGAGAAGAGGGCGCTGTAATCCATCATGAATTCCGGCGCCGGCATGGGTCGAGGGTATTCGAAGACGTTGGCCGGCAGGAGGCCATCCTCGCGAGGGAAGGCCGCGAGAAGATACAAGCATCGCTTTACAAGATCATTGTTAGGAAAGGTCACATAGCTCGTCAGCGCTTGGAGCCGAAGATCGCCCGTCCACAACCGTTGATCCCGCCGCGGGCCATCCTCGAAGACAGTCTGCATGCAGTCGCGCAGGGTCGCGGCGGCCACGCGGTCCATCTCATGCAGGTCCGCCGGTAATCGCTTCGAGAGAGCGGGCCCCCTCCCCGTCGCTGATGTCAACGCATGCGCCCGGACATTACGCAACGCGATCTTACGCCCGATCGACAAGCCAAGAAGTTCGATCTTCACGAAACGAAAGGCATAGCGCCTTGGCAGGCGGACAGACGAAGGGACAATGTCTATTGTCACGACCTCTTCCGGAAGCCAGCTTTCGGACAACCAGCCTTTGTAGGGGTAGAAGGGCTCTGCTATATCGGGAATGACTTCACCAAAGGTGAAGCGGAGCCGAACAGGCGCGCCTATCGCTTCGCCGATACTCTCGATGTCGAAGGACAGGTGGCCAGCGCGATGCCCCCCAAAGTCGATGATGAGGGTGTCGCCTTTCTTCTTCAGCAATCGGGATGCGATAGCGTCTGCGTCTCCTGCTTTCTCGATCCGCCAGCCTAGCGCCTGTGCCGCATCCTTCACGGGACTTACCAAGCCGAGTGGCGTCTGAACAAATTCGTTAAGGCGTGGCTTTAATTGCTCGGCCCTTTCCAGGAGGGACCGACTCGCGGATGAGGCCGATGTTGGCATCGGCTGCGCTGACAGCGACACGGGGGCCAAAGCCATCGCCACCGCACCATGAGGAACAGCCGACAACAAGTTTCGCCGCGTTATCTCCGTCATAATCCTCAACTTTCATCCCTTTTGATCAAATCAGATCAACTCCCAGGGGTCTGTCCTAGCCATATGCAAGCAACGGCAGGAGCTTCGCCTGACGAAAGCTGCTCGTCGTCTACCCGCCTTGCGCTGTGGCCCGACCGGCCCAAGCATCGATCCACACCGTCAAGAACCTACCGGTCCGCATAGGAGCCCGGTACGGAATCAAAGGGGCCGTCACCTAGCGGTCAACCAACTCGATCAGTGCAACGCCTTCAGGCGGGAGATCCATGGACAGAGTTCCGCCTTTGCCGAGCTGCCGCGCTTCGGGTGCGGCGATCTCGGCCGAAGCGCGTATCTGCTCCATCTGCGCGGGTGTCGGATATTGTGGTGAGCCGAGCTTACGCCACATTGGGAAGGGTGAGCTCCGGTCCATGTCGACATAGCTGATCCGAGCGGCCGCCCCTGCGGCGGCGCCACGAAAGGCGACGTCGAGCGACTTGGGGACGCCCGACACGGTACGCGTGCTGCTCATCCCCGGAATGCCGGCGGGCTGCTGCACATCGGCGAGGTTCCAGATCATGACGGAAGCGCCCTCTGCCGTCCTCGAGGCGAGCGCCGGGCCGGTCGATGCCAGACGGCGCGTGCCCAGGCGGTTCATCAGCTTGTAGGTGTTGAACTGCGGCTTTGCGATCCCGCCGCGTGCCAACATGCCCCAGCCATTGTCGCCTTCCTTCAGGATGAAGTTCAGCACCCCGACTTCCTCGTACCAGTTGCTCATCGCCCAATGCGACATGGAATGACAATAGGGCAGACAGGTGGTGACGACATGCGCGATCATCGCCGGGCTGTCCGACGACCATTCAGACAACCACAGTTCAGCGCCCTTGTAGCGAGTCTCGTCGATCTGACGGCGGACCATTTCCATCGCAGCGGGGATCACCTGATACTGTTTGAGCGCGCGATCCTGGCCGAAGACACGCTTCTGGTCGTCGCCGGCGTAGATATGCGTGCTGACGAAATCGACGGGGCAGTCATTAGTGGCGCAGAAGGCGAGGAAGGAGTCGATCCACTGCACTGCCGAAGTGGACGGGCCGCCGATCTTCAGCGCGGAATCGACCGCCTTCACCGCGGCGGCGGTCGCCTTGTAGAGTTGAAAATAATCGGCCTGCGTGCCGGAGAAGAAAAATGCCAGGTCTGGCTCGTTCCAGACCTCGAAATACCATTGGCGCACCTGTTCGCGGCCATAGCGGCCCACCAGATGCTGGACGAAGGTAGTGATGAAGGCGGACCAGTCGGCAAGCGAGGTGGGCGGCGTGATATTCGCGCCGTAGAAACCGAACTTCTTCGACCCGCTGGCGAGCTTTCGCGGCATGAAGCTGAGTTCGACGAAAGGCTGGACCCCGCGCTCGAACAGACCGTCATAGACCGCGTCGACATATTGGAAATTGGGTTTCGCGCCCGCGCTCCACACGCCCAGCTCATCTGCGAATATGCCATGGAAGCGGACGCGCTCCAGCCCGGCTTCCTTGTGGAAGCGGTCCAGATCCTGACGCCAGCCCTCACGCAAAGTCATGGCGGCGCGGTCGGACCCGACGCAACGCGACCAGACATGATCCAGCGGACCGATCTCGCGCCGCAGATCTACCGTTACCTTTTCGCTGACACCTTGAGCGAAGGCCGGACGGCTCAGGGCGGTCGCTGCTGTCAACACTGCGCCCGCTTTGACAACGTCTCGCCGGTTCCACATCTTCTCTCTCCTGATTTGCTATTATTTCGGTTCATTCGACAGCTATGGACGAACCTCGCGATGGTTCATTGCGACATGTGCGGTCTGAGCTGTGTCTCCAGCGTCATGAGCAAGTTCGACCCGAAATTCTCCTTTTCGAACGATCCATTTCTGCGACTTCTGGTCGAATTCCCCGATCAGCCGGGGATCGGCGGTGACCGTCACCAGCGTCGATTCTCCGGCTTTCAGATAGGGCTTGTTCCACCCGACCAGGCGCTTGGTGCGTCCCGGCGGCGCCACATAGACCTGTGGAGCGTCGGCCCCATCGCGATTTCCAATGTTGGTTACGCGAAACGTCACTTTGAGCTGGCGTCCGCCTGTCGTCTTCAATCTGTCATATCGGAATGCCGAATAGCTCAGGCCGTAGCCAAAGGGATAAAGGGGCTTAGCGCCGGTCTTTTCGAACCAGCGATAGCCGATGTCGGTGCCTTCCGGATATCCGATGTCAAAAGGCATTCGGTCTGCCTGAAAGCCGAACGCCCGACGAACCTCGGCATTGGCGCGTGGCACATTGGAACCGGGAAGGACAGGCAACGGCAGCTGCTCCAGCCCGGCGGGCCAGGACACAGGGAGATGGCCCGATGGGTTGACTTGTCCAGAGAGAACCGCCGCTATTGCCGCCCCGCCCCGTTGACCGGGATACCATGCAGCCAGAATGGCGGGCACTTTCGAAGCCCAGGGCATGAGAACAGGGTTACCCGTTTCGAGTACGACGACGCTGCGGGGATTGGCGGCAGCCACCGCATCGATCAATGCATTCTGACCCTCACCGAGCGACAAATCGGCATTGTCGTCCGATTCATTGGACCATTTTTCAGCAAACAGGATCGCCACATCGGCCTTGCGCGCCAGATCAGCGGCGGCAGCGACATCCTTGCCGTCGGCGTAGTCCACCTGAGCAGCCGGAAATGCGCCGCGTAAAGCTGCCAGTGGCGCGGTTCCACCATAGCTGCGCCTGATTGGACCTTTATGCGGCATTTCCAGAGCGAAGCCCCCGACCGGTACGACCTGCGACGACCCGCCGCCCGACAGGACGCCGATGTCGGCATGCCCGCCGATGACGGCGATACGCTTTGCGGTGCTAGCGAGCGGCAGGAGATTTCCTTCGTTCCGCAAGAGCACCATGCCGGCCTCAGCCGCAGCCTGGGCGATGTCTGCGTGAGCATCATAGTCGATTGCGCTTTGAACTGGCGGAGCATCTACAAGTCCGCTGGCAAAGAGTGTGCGCAGTATCCGGCGCACCGCCGTGTCTACTGCAGCATAGGGGATGGTGCCGTCCGCGAGTTTTGGCTCCAGTTCTTTGCTGAAGAACAGCTTGGTGTCGATATTGCCGCCCGATTTCTTGTCCAGGCCTTTGACCAGCGCTTCGGTCGAGTGGACCGCACCCCAGTCCGACATGACAAAACCCTTATACCCCCAGTCCCGCCTCAGGACATCCAGAAGCAGGAACTTGTCTTCACAGGCGTACACGCCGTTGACACGATTGTAGGAGCACATGACCGAACCGGGCTTTCCGATCTCGTTCGCGAATTGGAACGCGAGCAACTCGGTCTCGCGCATGGTCGGTTCGCTCATGTCGACCGAGTAGACGGCCCGGCCCGTTTCCTGGTTGTTGAAAGCGAAATGCTTCACCGTCGAAATGATCTTGTTACTCTGAATACCTGCAATCGATCGACCCGCAAGCACGCCCGTGAGTAGCGGGTCTTCGCTTATATATTCGAAGTTGCGACCCGCGCGCGGGTCGCGGATCAGGTTTGCCCCCCCTCCCAGGAGGATGCCGAAGCCGCTGGCGCGCGCTTCCGATCCAATCATTGCGCCGCCCCGGAACGCCAGGTCGGTGTCCCAGGACGAGCCCAAAAGCAGGGAAGCTGGCAAAGCCGTTGCGACAAAACCCTTTCGCATGTTCCCGATATTCGCGACGCCCAGGCTCGCATCCGTTTCTTTAATTGCGGGAATGCCGAGGCGGGGCACGCCAATCGGGTCCGCGTTCAAGATAGCAATCTTTTCCTGATGCGTCATAGCAGCCAGCGCCGCATCGGCTCGGACGTCCGGCGAAAGATTCCGATGCGACCATCGGCCGCGTATCACGGTGTTCGCCTCAACCGCCTTTCCCTGATCCTGTGCATACAGGATGTCCTGGGCTCTTAGAGAAATTGGCTGGAGGAATAGCATCGCTACAAAGGCGATACTACTCCTCGATCGCCAGCAACGCCGGGGCTCGACGTGCACGCGGGGGTAGGACCGCTCGTAGTCGTTCCGGCATCGCATGTCCCGGGATATGCTTGCGGGCCTATCAACCTTTTGTCCGACGATCAAGCTTCCATCCCCTTGTTCTGTCATCGTACCGGGGAACTCCACACCCGTGGCCGCACTGCTTGTGCTTAGCCGTAAGCGATACCCCTGTTCCCGCTCTTAAAAATCGAACGGTGCCGTACAGATAATGGGAACTATTGGTCAATGTCAAGCCATGGGCCGGAAAGCGCTAGCACGCGCAAGCCATGTCGGGATCACCGGCACTATGCCGCAACCAGGCCGTTTGAGATGATGCTGGCGGAAGGGCTAAACTGGGAATGGCCGCAGCAGCATCGACGTAATGTGTGCGGTCGCGAGCCTCGACTAAACGCCTGCGTCGCTCGGGCATGCCTTCTTCGTCGTATTCCGCACAGACACGCGTAGTGACCATCGCACCATTGCCAAGACGACCATTAGCACGCTCGCAACAATTGACGGACCATGGCAGGTCTTGTTCCAGGAGGGCCGAGGCGCTCCTGCGAGCACACCATGGACCGCCTGGTCCCGCGCGACCAATCAGTCAATCCGGCTGTTCGCTATTATTCCGGAGAATTTATTTACCGGACAAGCTTCACCACAACGTCCACATGGAAGACCGGGCGTAGGTCAATCGCCTGATCGGAGATGCCCAGCCCGGCGCGACCAAGTCGCATTCACCACCTTCCCGACTCACAAGCCCGACGCTCCCTTGCGGCCGTCCGGGTTGATCGGTCCTGTGACGCTGGTTGGGGAGCAGCCGAGCCGATGAAGTCGGTTGCAAAGGCAAGTCATAAAGTGGGTTCCTCAACATGGGAACGCATCACGAACCGATTTTTGGCTCGGCTCAACAATGAGATGCATCACGAAATTTCCACGAAGAATATGGATATAGTTGCACGTTTAGCGGTGCCGCCCTCATTGGTATGTCGCGGTTGCCGGGATCGGACGACGGCGTCGTGTGAACGCGTCGCGATAATGGCCACTCTCGACGCAAACTGCCGGTCCGGCGGGTCACGGCTTATAAATTCGCGTCATTTCTGGTGTTGCGCATTTCGAACGGAGCGTTTAATTCTGGCGTATCGGGAACGGCCGTCCACAGGTCGACCATAGGGAGGACAGGATGAAATACCACCGGATATCCGCGTTCATGTTCGGCGGTTCGCTGCTGGCGATGGCTTCGACTGTACAGGCGCAGTCGGCGGCCAGCGAGGAAACCGTGTCCAGCAACGACATTATCGTCACCGCCACGCGCGAGGCGACAAGGCTTCAGGATGTGCCGATGTCGGTCAACGTGGCGACCGGCGAAGATCTCGAGAAGTTCAAGATCTTCGACGTCAAGGACGTGTCGCAGCTCGCCCCGGGCCTGGAATTGACCAACACGACGGGACGTAACAACACCACCACGCTGCGCGGCATCACCTTCGATCCGGATCAGGGCACCGGACCGGCCGTCCGCGTCTATCTCAACGAAATTCCCGTCGATGCGCAGACAGCTTACACGGCGATCTATGACATCCAGCAGATCGAAGTGCTGCGCGGCCCCCAGGGCCTGCTGCGCGGCCTGTCGGCGCCCGCGGGCTCGATCACCATCTCGACCCGCAAGCCCAATTACAACGAGATCGAGGGCTATTTCCAGGGCACGGGAACCGATCGCGCCGGGTACAACGTCCAGGGCGGTGTTTCACTGCCCTTCTCGGATACGCTGGCGATCCGCGTCGCCGCTCTGGTCGACGGCAACCGGATCAATCACGTGCGCGACGTGAATCGTGGCGGCCAGCGCTCGCAGAGCCGCACGGAAAGCGGCCGCATCACGCTGGGCTGGCGGCCGAGCAGCGACTTCACCGCCTATCTCAGCTATCAGTACCTGACCGCGGACAATCGGCAGTTCCAGCAGGTGGTCGGCACTGGCGGCAATCCGTTCGGCATCTACCGCACTGTGTTCGGCCTGCCGTCGATATTCCTTCCGCCGGAATTCGGCGGCGGCCCCTTCGCCCCCGATACAACGGTCCGATCGGGCCCCGCACTGGGCGTCACCGATCGCGGCGCCGTGCAGGAGGGCATTTTCCGCAATCAGAACAACACCCATCTGCTCAATCTGCAGTTCGACTACGATCTCGGGCCTGCAACCCTCTCGTTCGTGGGCGCGCACCAGTATTCCAAGCTGAAGATCGAGCGCGATCTCGATGCGGCGAACGCGATTCCGGGCTACATCCAGACTTCAAATATCGTCACGCCTTACAAGGTCGACACTGCCGAACTTCGCCTGAACTCCAATACCGGCGAAGGCTTCGGCTGGGGCGTCGGCGCGTTCTACACCCACCAGACCGGTCTGACCGTGGTAAATCAGGAAAACAGCCTCTTCCTGTATCCCGTGGCGCCGGGCGCGCAGGTCAATCCGCCTTGCGCCCTGGTTGGCGGCGCGCCCGCAGGTTGCCCAGGCAATTTCGCGCCGTACACCATTCCCAATCAGTTGCCGCTTAGCGTTCTCGTCACCGTTCCTGTCCGGTCGACGACGTGGTCGTTCAACGCCAATCTCAGCTACAGATCGGGTCCGCTCACGATCCAGGGCGGTCTGCGTTATTCGATCATTCGCGGCAACCAGACGACCCAGCAGGGCCTGTCCGGCTTCATCAATTCGCCGCCCGTCGAAATCATTCCAGCCAATCTGCAACGCAATACGGACAGGCCAATCACCGGCGGTGCTACGATCACTTATGCGATCACCGACGATACCAACGTCTATTTCGCTTACGGACACTCCTTCCGTTCGGGCAGCACGAAGGTCGCCGGGCCGTCCGTCATATCGAACGATCTGATCCGCACCAATGCGGAAAAGACCGATTCTTTCGAAGCCGGGTTGAAAGGCTCGCTCTTCGACCGAAAGGTCAATTACAGCATTGCCGCTTTCTATCAGAAGCTCGATGGCTTCCTCAGCCGCTTCACGAGCATCTACTGGGTATCGCCGACCAATCCGGGTGGACCCAATGGCACGTTCGATTTCAACTACAACGGCGACGCCAAGATCAAGGGAGTAGAGGCGACGCTCGACATGCGCCCGACTCCAAACTGGGACCTCAACGTCAGCGCCGCCTACACCAAGGCGCGGTGGGACAATGCCCGGTTGCCATGCAATGATTATGCGAAAACGGGTCGACCGAACACCGCAGCCCCTGTTCCCGCCGTGACCGGTCCCGGGAATATCAGCTATTGCGTCATCAACGATCGCCTTGCCAACACGCCGGACTTCAGCCTGAACGCCAACACGGAGGTCCGCTTTCCGATGGAGAGCGTCACCCCGTTCATCCGCGCGCTGGTGACCTACACCCCAAGCTACAATTGGTGGCAGGCGCAATACAAGTTCAAGGATCGCGAGCTGGTCAACCTGTTCGTCGGCGTTCGTTCCAATGACGACAAATGGGAATTTGACGTCTTCGCTCGTAACCTGCTTAATCAGCATCGGATCACCAACACGTCGCTGGGCCAGGTGCAGACCGGCACTGTCGTCGGCGGTCCGTTCGTACCCGGATATTCGACCGTCAACGTCATGAATCCCCGGGAATTCGGCGCGACCTTGTCGTTCAAGTGGTGAAAGTGTCGGGCGGGCTTGCGCGATCGGTCGCGCAAGCCCGCCCGCATGGTCGGCGCCATCGACTTAGCGCCGTCTCGCAGGGCTGGACGGTCGATCGCAACCTTTCGCCGCGTGGCGGGTGCGATCCTGACCGTGGCGCGGGAGGAATCTGTTCGCTGGGCTATCGCGCGGTGGCGATGCGGGGGATCGCGGAAAAGGCCCTCGTGTCGACGCGCTAGAGCATTTTCATCTTGAGCGTTGATAGCCGGCAGCCTGGAAGAAGTTGGCGCATTCCACGGGGAGGAAGCGATCGAGGATGGTCCGATGCGGGCGATCAGGGTTTCGACGGTTCGTGCGGGCTCTTGCCTGAGTAACGCCCTGAGCTTGGCGAAGGCCATCTCGATCGGGTTTATGTCGGGGCTGTAGTGCGGCAGGTAGAAGTGCTGGGCGCGGCGATCGGCGATTGCCTCGCGGATGCCGGCGACCTTGTGGGCGGGCAGGTTGTCGAGCACCACGACGTCGCCGGGCTTGAGCGTGGGGCCAAGGACGTCGCGGACGTAGATGCGGAAGGCATCGCCATCCATTGCGCCATCGAGTACCCACGGCGCGGTCATGCCGCTCAGCCGCAGTCCGGCTATGAAGGTCATGGTCTTCCAGTTCCCGAACGGCACGCTGTGGAGGCACCGCTCGCCGACCGGCGCCCAGCCATACAGCTGCGCCATCTTCGTGTTGACGCCCGTCTCGTCGAGGAAGACGAGGCTCTCAGGGTCGGTGAACGGTTGCGCCGCTCTCCACAGCTTGCGCTTCGCAGCGACGACGGGGCGATCCTGCTCGGCTGCGCGCAGGGCTTTTTTTGAACGTGAGGCCAAGGCGATGCACCGCGTTCCAGGTCGCGCCGGTACTGAGTTGCACACCATGCTCGAACAAAAGCCAGGCTTGCGCCTGCGCCAGAGTGATCCCCGGCCGCGAGCGCATGTGCACCGCCAGCGACTGCTCCTGCACGGGCGAAAGCTTGTGCGGATTATGGCCGCGGTTCGGGTTGATCCCGGCATCGCCCGTCAAACGCCGCCGCATCAGCGCTTTGTAGATGTACGCGATGCTTACTTTGACAGAGTCACATTCTCCGGTGGATTTTTCGGTCGTCGCTACGTGCGGGCCTTCTGGGTGCGGAACCGGGATTCGATTGCCTGGCGTCTTCTTTGATGCCGCTGGTTGATGCGCGCGACGAGGGCGTCCTTTCCCTCGGGTTTTCGGGGCAATGTCTCCTTGAGCATTTCGACGATGTCGCGTGGTGTCAGCAGATCGAGGCCGGGCTGTTGGGCTGCGCGTTGTTCGGCGATGAACAGCATCGCCAGCATGACCATGGTGACGTGATGATGCCATGAGCGCCGGCCGAGGGCTTGATAGTCGGCGAGGCCGCATTGGTCCCTGGCATCTTCGAAGCTGCGTTCGACCCAATAGCGTTGGCCCTGCATCCGGGCCAGGCGGAGGATGGGTGTATCGGCCGGGGCGTTGCATAAGTTGTATTTGATCGTCTTCTCCGATCCGACCTCGCGCCGGACGATCAGGTGCCAGCACCGCGGCCGGGCTTCCTCGCCATCCCACAGCCAGACCGCCGGTGCGCGATATCGACCTGCAGCTTGCCGCGGGTGCTGTCGCGCAGAGTCTCGCGCGCCCAGTCCTGTGGACCGAACCCTGCAGCCAGGGCTTCCACGGTCACGGGCGCCGTTCTGGCCTGCAGCTTCGTCGATGAACGCCCGCCGTTGGACTTGGACTCGGGAATGTGGAGTTCGGGGTCCCGGGTCCAGACCCTTTGGTCGCGATGCACATCGGCGGCGAAGATCTCACCCGCGTCTTCCAGTGCCCGCAGGAAGGCCGGTTCCTTGCCATAGCCTGCATCGACACCGACCCACTCGAACCACATGCCGCGCGGGCCTGACGCACGATATCGAGGGCCTGCTCACTTTTGGACGTCAGCTTGCGGACGGCTTGCGGTATCCGGCCTTCTCGCATCGTGCGGGGGTCTTCGATCCAGCGTTTGGGCAGGTAAAGCCGCATGTCGATCGGCGTGTAGCGTTCGCCGTCCGTCAGCCCGCCGAACACCGCCATCCCCGCGGGGCAGGCCTTGGCAATTGTTGACCTTACCCAGCCGCCCCGACCATTGCCGCGCCACGGCGACCGAATGCTTGCCCTGCTTGGGGAAGCCGCTCTCGTCGATCAGCAGGCTGCTGCCCGGCTTGCCGCCCAGCAGACGGTCCGCGTCCACGCCGATCTGCGCGACCACGAGTTCGTGGTCCCACGGCAAGTTGCTGATGAAAAGCCGGAACTGCTGTGCACACCCCGCGTCAACCACGGCGGCCGTCGATTCGAACGTGCAGTCTTCCGCTTGCGCCAGCCCATGAAGATACCGACGTGCCACCGCTGTGTTGTCCCGCGTCGATGTCCGAAAGAAACCGCTCTGCCGCTTCACAAACGTCGCAAACGCTTCGGCGATACTCTCGATCAACGATACCGTTAAGCGTCACTTGCGCATACCGTTACTTGACGGACTGCGGGACCCAATTCGCCCTCCGTACTCTACATCGATTGGGTTCAACGACTCAGCTCATCAGCCACAGGTCAACACCAATTTCTTCCATCCACAGGCCAAACCAAACAGTTCCCTGTCCCGCATAGCCATCGATCCCGCGCGCGAAGAACACGCCAGCTCTCGCTAAACCGTCAACGCCCCCTCCATCCCGCCGAGCCTTACCCACTCCAAACAGCGAGGAGCCAAAAAATTGGATCCCGACTTTCGTCGGCATGAAGGGAGCGGGCGTAAAAAGCGATCGCCCCCATCTCCCCCTCAAAACTGCAGATTGAACCCCGCGCCAAAGGTCAGCCGCGGACCCGGATCATAGCGCGATCCGTCGGGCCCGCTAAATTCATTGGCCCGCAACGCATATTTCGCATTCGCCAAATTATTGCCCCAGATGCTGACCCCGAATTCTCGTTGAGCGTGAATTTCAGCCGCGCATCGACGACATGATAGGGCTTCTGCTTCAGGTCGTTCGCCCGCGTGTAATAGTAGCTGCTCTCGTAGCCCCAATCGGCGATCAGCGTCGCTTTCACATCACCGGGGAAGACCGAATAGTCGAAGCCGAGATTGGTCGTCCATCGCGGCGAACGCGGCGTGGAACCGCTGGCGTCGCAGGCGACCGAACCCAGGGGGCAGAACGGCGGGTTGGGGTTTTCCGGCGTGCACAGCGCATCGACATAGTCGGTATAGCGAGAGTCGGTATAGGCCGCATTGGCCCTGAGCGACAGCGCGCTGCTCAGCCGCGCGGTCAGCTCGGCATCCGAGAGCTGGTTCGGATCCCGTTTGAAATTGGAGAGGGGCTGCGAAAGGTCAAACTACAAAAAAACATCATGATTGAGTTCAGCTCACACCAACCTGCGCGGGATACTTCAATGGGGCGCCGGTGACATCCTGCGAGGAGCTATTCAAGTTGGACGGACCTTCACATCGGGGGCGTCCGGCGATTGTAGTCGAGTAGCTCAGCCATCCGCGTTCGCCCTCACGAATCCGGGCAGGCGTTTCCCGCATAAAATGTGGTCGAACACATTTGGTGCATAAGGTGTGCCTTTGAGCCATTGATTTGGGCGAAACATCCGCCTCGATTCCGACAGCTCTGCGCGCTCACCTATGAATTCCCGTCGGATCCGTTCAGTCAGTCCCGCAACTGCGCATCGTGAGTTTGATCCCGCGCGGCGCCTCAATTTCATACCGCGGCGCCTTCGACGCGTCCGTCCACGGTCCCGGCGGCACGTCAGACCACGCCCGGAAATGCGCCGCCATCCATCAGGAGGCTCTGCCCTGTGATATAGCCCGCATGCACGGAACAGAGAAAGGCGCAGGCCGATCCGAACTCGGCCGGGCTGCCGAGACGGCGGGCTGGAATGCCTTGCTCCCTTTGTGCCCGCGCTTCCCGGAAGCTGATGCCCGCGTTTGCGGCCCGTGCGGCGTCGAGCGCATCGATGCGCGCCGTGTCGAACGCACCGGGCAGGAGATTGTTGATCGTGACATTGGCAAACGCGACCTGGCGCGCGACGCCGGCGAGGAAGCCCGTAAGTCCGAGCCTGGCGCCACTCGACAAGTCGAGACCGGGGAGCGGCATCCTGACCGACCCAGAGGTGATGTTGACGATCCGGCCGAAACGCCGATCGATCATGCCATCGATCACCGCCTGCACCATCGCGATCGGCACGAGCATGTTGGCCTCGATACCCGCGAGCAGTTGGCCGTGGTCGAGCGCCCGGAAATCCGCAGGCGGCGGTCCCGCATTGTTGTTGACGAGGATATCGACCTCTCCAGCCGCCGCAAGCAAGGCTGCGCGACCTTTTGGCGTGCCGACATCGACCGCAACCGGAATGATCTCCGCCCCCGTGTCCGCGGAGATTTCCGCCGCGACGCGCTGGAGAACTGGTTCGTCCCGTCCATTGATGATCACGCGAGCGCCCGCGTGCGCAAGTGCCGTGGCGCAGCCACGTCCCAGTCCGCGGCTCGATGCGCAAACGAGAGCGGTCCTGCCCGCAATCCCGAGATCCATTGCCATCTCCTGTAAAAAGTCGCCGTTACCAGCCTATGATTGACCCTGCCGCGCCAGCATGTGCAGAGTCGCCTCGTCAGGCTTTCCCCTGAACCAGCGCTCGAGCGCCGCCCTGATCAGAGGCAAATCGGCAGCTTCACCAAAAAGGGTGAGCGACGATCGCAGCTTCATGGCATCGGTATCCCCGAACACCTTTTCGGCATTCGTGTCGATCAGGTCCTGGAGCGCGCCCACGCATTCCCGATACCGGCTGCCGAGCAGCGGATGGTCGAGATAGGCACGCGCCTCGTCGAGCGACCTCATGCCATAGACATGCGCCATTGCGCTGTGCCCGAGCCCTCTCAGCTGAGGGAATATGAACCACATCCAATGGGTTCGTTTCCAGCCTCGGCGAATCTCCGCGAGCGCTGACTCGTAGGTTTCCTCCTGCGCGGCGACGAAGCGCCCGAGATCGAAAGGATCATCTGCTCCGTCAAGATCCACCTTCGTCGCTTCTTCCACATATGTGTTTCCATGCCGCCTCCATGCGCGCTCCATTGCACGAGACGGCGATTTGCCGCCACAACTGCCCCGCCCTGCGCGAGTCCCTGCCCAGTGTGACTCCGATGGCCGAGGGTTCATTCCACCGCAAGCCTCGCCCTGATCTTCGGCATCAAGCATCGAGATGACGGCCGGCCAGCCGAAGCTGCCTTACGAGTTCCCTGAACGCCGATACGGCCTTGCGGGCGACCAATTAGCCGCGGTTTTGGGCCATTTTGCCACGCAATCCCATTGTTGTGCGTGTGGGTTCGATTCCCCTCAGCTCCACCAACACAGCTCCATTGAAAACATTGGATATTATGGGTTTCAAAGGGCAACGGACCGCCCATGGGTGTGCGGGTGCAAGTCCTTGGGACCGCAAAGACGCCGAAATTTAACATAATCTGGGACCGCAAAAGGGCGATTTTGAGCCTCTGAACGGCTCCTGGCATGCCGCAAACCTCCGCCTGACTGCCAGGACTTTTGCCCCTATTACTACGCGACGCATCGAGTAAGCACCATCTTGTGGACTGCTGCGGACGCCTATGGAGCGGGAGGGATTCGAACCCTCGATACCATCCCGGTACATATCTGCTCGCGGCGGTCCGTAGACGTACGCCGGGCCAAGTCAGCGCCACGTTTTCTGCCACGTCACCATCGTTACGGAGTGGAACCAGAAATATGGCTTGCACGCACTGTTTTCGGCAGCTCCCGTGAAGAGTTTCGGGCGCCGGCAATCGCCTGGAAATTGAAGCCGCCCCAGCCCTTTTCCCCATAGAGCGCGCTGGCGACGTCGAAGATCTTCCGGTCCGAGCGCCGGGTCCCGCGGCCTTCCCCGAGATGCGGGCCTATTCAAAGTGAGAGCTTGGCCATTTCCGCTTCGCACAGGACTGCTGCGACATTTAGGAGCGGGTGCGTTCCAAAATTGGGAGTTGAGGATGGCCCCAATAGATGTCAGCGAAAGGAACGCAATGCGCGAGACCTTCGCGCGTTTCCTGGCCGATCGCTGCACCGAAGCGCATGTCCGCGCCATCATGGCAACCGATGACGCGCATGACCCCGAAATATGGACCGCGATGGCCGAGATGGGCATTCTGGCGACGCTCGTGCCACAGGACCATGACGGGCTGGGCGGTGGCGCGCTGGAAATCGAGACTTTGATGGAAGAGGCCGGCTCCGTCCTCCTCCCTGGTCCGTTCTTTTCGAGCGCCGTCCTTGCCACCCAACTTCTCGCCTCGTCGCAGGACGGCCCGACCAAACAGCGTCTGCTTCCCCGCCTCGCCGACGGCAGCATGATCGGCACCGTGGCTCTGACGGGAGACAAGGGGCTGTGGAACGGACAGGACTGCGATGTCGCGGTATCCGGCGATGGCGACGAGGTGACGCTTTCGGGTTCTGCCAACTATGTGAGCGACGGCGCGCTCGCGGACCTGGTTCTCGTCGTGGCCGGCCAGGGCAGCGACAGGCGGCTCTATGAGGTGACTGGGCGCTCCGGGCTGACCGTTACCCCCCTCAAGAGCTTCGACCCGACCCAGCGCCTGGCGCGGCTCCAATTCAACGGGGCGCCCGCCCGTCTCGTCCCCTCTGTCGGCGCCGCCGAGATCGACCGCGCCCTCGACATGGCCCGCATCGCGCTGGCAGGCAGGCAGGCAGGCGCCGCACGCCGCAATTTCGATGCGACGGTCGAATATCTGCGCACGCGCGTCCAGTTCGGCAGGACGATCGGCGGGTTCCAGGCGGTCAAGCATATGGCGGCCGATCTGTTGATCGAAAGCGAGTCCGCGCTCACCGGCGCGCGCAGCGCGGCCGAGGCCTATGCGGCAGGCGAGGACATTGCGGAGGAGCTGGTCGCCCTGGCCAGCTTCGCAGTGAGCGAGGCCCAGCAGAAGATCGCCTTCGATGCGATCCAGTTGCATGGCGGCATCGCTTTCACCTGGGAGCATCCCGCGCACCTCTATCTCCGGCGCGCGCGGCACGACGCGATGTTCCTCGGCTCGAACGATCTCGCCCGGGACCGCCTGATCACGATACTGGAGAATGCGGCATGACCGACGACGCGCTGATCGCCACGATCCGGCAGTGGCTGGAAACGCATTGGGACGCCGCCGCCGGCCAGCCCCGCAATGGACTGAGCCAGCCCGAGTGGCGCCAGTTGGTCTATGACGCCGGCTATGCGGTTCCCGCCTGGCCTACCCAGTACGGCGGCATGGGCATCAGCCCGGAACAGAGCGCCCTGATCGAGGCCGAATTCCGCGAGCGGCGCGCACCTGGTTCGGGCATCGACCGGACGAGCATCCCGGCCAATATGGTCCTGCAATTCGGCACGGACCAGGCGCGCGCCGACATGCTCGCCAAGTTCGCGACCGGCGAGGCGGCTTATTGCCTGCTCTACAGCGAGCCTGGCGCGGGATCGGATCTCGCCTCGGTCCGCACCCGCGCCGAGCGGCAGGGCGACCATTACGTCGTGAACGGGCAAAAGGTCTGGACCTCGGGTGCCATGATGGCCGATTATGGCCTGTTGCTTTGCCGGACGGATTGGGATGTACCCAAGCATGCCGGCCTCTCCCTGATGATCTGCCCAATGAAGCAGCCGGGCATCGAAGTGCGGCCGATCCATCAGATCACGGGCGACAGGCATTTCAACGAGGTGTTCCTGGACAATGCCCAGGTGCCGGTCGGCTATCTGCTCTCCCAGGAAGGCACGGGCTGGAAGGTCATCCAGACCGCCCTCGCCTATGAGCGGCTGATCATGGGCGAGGGCGCGGCCGAGCGACGCTTCGACCAGCAGGACTCGGACAATCGTCCCGATCTCATTGCGCTGGCGAAGCGTTATGGGCGCTTGCAAGACCCTTGCCTGCGCCAGGAGATCGCGCAGGCGGTCGCTTGGCGGCGCCTGAACGAACTGAACTGT
>Ga0268264_10001449_pt1 | contig 22205 bp, 26 predicted proteins | sample KBSSwiS32_FD_190357 | JGI IMG/M metagenome (GOLD analysis project Ga0268264, IMG submission 190357) | Switchgrass rhizosphere microbial communities from Kellogg Biological Station, Michigan, USA - KBS Switchgrass S3-2 (SPAdes) (version 2) | ecosystem: Host-associated > Plants > Roots >...
CTGAGCGACGTGCCGAAGCGTAGCGTACGTGCGCCGAAATGAAAGGCGCGGCTGTGTTGCGAGGTTAAGACAGCATTGAAACGGAACGGTCGCGCATCTAATTAGCGCGCCGCTTTTACGTGGAGGGTTCGATGACCGCACTTCGCCGTTTCGGTTTGCTTGCACCGCTGGCTGCGCTCAGCCTCGCCGGCTGCGGCCTCAATAGCGTTCCCACCGCCGAGGAGCAGGTCAACGCCGCCTGGGGCAATCTGCAGGCGGATTATCAGCGCCGTGCCGACCTCATCCCCAACGTTGTCCGTACCGCCCAGCAAACGGCCAACGTTGAGAAAGGCATTCTGGTCGGCGTCACCGAAGCACGGGCGCGAGCCACCAGCGTTCAGTTGAACGCAGCCGATTTGGATGATCCGCAAAAGGTGGCTGCTTTCGCTGCGGCGCAATCGCAAATCGGCACATCTCTGGGCCGCCTCATTGCGACCGTTGAAGCCTATCCGCAGCCGAAGTCTCCCGAAGCGTTTCGAGACCTGATCGTCGAGCTCGAAGGAACGGAGAATCGGATCAACGTGTCGCGCCGCGACTATAACGAGGCTGTGCGCAGCTATAACACGCGCATCCGCACCTTCCCCGACGCGATCGGCGCGAAGATCTTCTACGGCGCCAAGCCGAAGGTGCCGTTCGAGGCTGCGACGAGCGCCCAGGAAGCGCCGAAGGTCGACTTCGGCACGAACACCGCCGGCTGACGTGACCCGTTTCCTTGCTGTCCTGTGGCTGGCGCTGTTCGCGCTGGCCACACCAGTCGCGGCTCAGACTTTTCCGCCGCTGACCGGCCGGGTCGTCGATCAGGCACACCTGCTACGGCCCGAGCAGGTCGTCGACCTCACCAGCAAGTCGGAAGCGCTTGAGGCGCAGACGGGCCGACAGTTCGTGGTTGCAACTGTAACGAGCCTCGAAGGGCGTCCGATCGAAGACTATGGCTACCGGCTCGGTCGAGCCTGGGGCATCGGACAGAAGGGCCAGAACAACGGCGTCATCCTCCTTGTCGCTCCCAACGAGAAGAAGGTGCGTATCGAGGTCGGATATGGTGCCGGGATCTTCCTTACGGACGCCGTTTCAGGCGACATCATCCGCAACACCATTCTGCCGCGATTCAAGGCTGGTGACATGGGCGGAGGGATCGTGGCCGGAGCCGACGCCGTCATCGAGCAAATGAGCTTGCCGCCGGAGCAAGCGCAGGCGAACGCTGCGGCTGCCGAGAAGGCGCAACAGTCTCGCCGCCATTCGAGCGGCGGTGCCCTGCCAGGCATTTTTTGGTTCATGATCATTGGGTTCGTCGTGCTCTCGATGCTCCGGCGCGCGGGCGGGCGGCGCTACCACCGCCGCAGCGGGATCAGCCCGTGGGTCGTGCTGTGGGGCCTCAATGAGCTTAGCCGCGGCTCGCGCGGCGGCAGCTGGGGCGGAGGGTCCTGGGGTGGCGGCGGCGGTTCATCGTGGGGCGGCGGAGGCGGTGGTTTCGGCGGCTTTTCCGGCGGCGGCGGATCGTTCGGCGGGGGAGGAGCGTCAGGCTCATGGTGATGAAATTCACCGACGCCGACCGCAAAACGGTCTCCGCCGCGATTGCGGCCGCCGAAGCGAGCAGCAACGGCGAGATCGTCGCTGTCGCGACGCCGCTCAGCGATCCGTACCACGACGTGGCGCTTCACTGGGCGCTGGTGCCCCTCTTCGCGGTGCTCGCCTGGGCGGCGTGGCGGCCGACCGCGCTCGTGTGGTGGTACGATTTCCTGTTCGGCGGCTGGCAGCCCGACCCAACGCTCGGCCAGCTGTTCACGCTGCTGATGGTATTCGCGGCGCTGAAGTTCACCGTGGCGCTGCTGATCCTCAAATGGATGCCGCTGCGGCTCGCACTGACGCCCGGCGCGACCAAGCATCGGCGCGTCCGCCGCCGGGCCGTCACGGTGTTCCGCGCCGCCGCCGAGAAGCGCACCGTCGGGCGCACGGGGATCCTCATCTACCTCTCGATGGGAGAGCGGCGCGCCGAGATCGTCGCCGACGAGGCGATCCTGAAGGTCACCGACGATCAAACCTGGGGCGAGGCGATGGCGGCCTTGCTCGAACATGTCCGCGAAGGCCGGCCCGGCGAAGGCATTTGCGCGGCGATCGAACGCGTCGGTGGGGTGCTCGCCGAACATTTCCCGCGTTCTGCCGGCGATACCAACGAGATCCCGGACAAATTGATCGAGCTATGAACCTGGACGACCTGCCGCCGCCCGAAATCATGTGCGAGGGCAAGTTCGTTCGCCTCCTGAGGCGCGGCAGATGGGAATATGCGAGCCGCGCAGGCGGCATCAACGCCGTCGTCATCCTCGCCGAATATGAAGGCAAGGTGATCCTGGTCGACCAGCCGCGAGTCGGGCCGGACTGCCGCTGCGTCGAGCTTCCCGCCGGCCTGGTCGGTGACATCGATCCGGATGCGACGGTCGAGTCTGCGGCGATCAGGGAACTCGAAGAAGAGACCGGATTCACCGCTGAGCGAGTCGAACGGCTCGGCGACTTCTACGCCTCGCCGGGAATGCTGTCGGAGAGCTTCACGCTTGTGGGCATGCACGGCGTGCGTCGGATCGGCGAAGGCGGCGGCGACGAGCATGAGGACATCAATGTCCATCTCGTCGCGCGCGCCGACATCCCGAACTTCCTAGAGCAGAAGCGGGCCGAGGGGTTCGGGATCGACGTAAAGCTGCTGATCTTTCTCGGATACTGATCCTCCCCGGAACGGGGAGGGGGACCAGCGAAGCTGGTGGAGGGGCCGAAGACGACGGTATCGACCCCTAGTCATCCCCGGAACAGGTCCGGGGCTGCCACCTCCCCGTTCCGGGGAGGATTTGAAACAAGTTCAGCATGACGATGTTGAATCGGGATGACCCGCCTCGTTCATTTATCCGACCTCCATTTCGGCGCCCATGACGACCAGCTCGTCGAGGCGGTCGAGGCCGCGGTCGGCGGCCTGAAGCCCGATCTCGTCGTCATCAGCGGGGATTTCACCCAGCGTGCCCGCACCGAACAGTTCCGGGAGGCATGCCGCTTCCTCGAGCGGCTGCAGGGGCGCGGCCACGAAGTGCTGGGAGTGCCGGGTAATCACGACGTTCCGCTCTATGACGTGATGCGGCGCTTTCTTTCGCCGCTGTCTCGCTACCGCCGTTTCATCGACGAGAGCCTGTGCCCGTTCATCGAGCTTCCCGGCGTCGCGGTGCTTGGCATCAACACGGCGCGCTCGCTGACCTTCAAGGATGGGCGGATCAACCGCGACCAAGTCGATTTCATTCGCGAGACATTCGACCGCACCCCGGCTGACGCGGTTCGGATCCTCGTCACGCACCATCCGCTCTTCGCGCTCACCGTGGGCGGTGAGGTCGAGCGGGCTGTCGGACGGCAGGGGCTGGCGCTCGGTGCGGTCGAGGATTCGGGGGTCGATGTGCTCCTCGCGGGGCACGCGCATCATGCCTCGAGCCAGGACGCCGGCGACCTCGTCACCCGCTCCGGCGGAGTGCTCGTGGTCCAGGCGGGGACGGCGACTTCAACCCGAGTCCGCCACCAGGAGCAGAGCTTCAACACGATCGATATCGCCGACGGAAGAGTCGCGATCTCGGTCCACGGCTGGGACGGCGCGGCGTTCACGGCGGCCGAGGCGCGACCCTACGAATATCAGGATGGACGCTGGCGCGTCCTTGAGGCCGAGGAGCCTGCCCACTAGAGGCATGCGCCATGCCGCTGCCCCCGACCTTCGATCTCATGGATTTCATCCGCCGGACGCTCGGCGAGGATCTCGGCCAGGGGGGTGACGTCACCTCGAAGGCGACGATCGCCGAAGATGCGCGGTTCACCGCGGAAATGAATGCGCGCCAGGAAATCGTCGTCGCTGGAATCGAAATCGCCGCCGGATTTTTCCGAACGATCGACGGGAATGTCAGGATCGAGCAATTGGTCGAGGACGGAGCCAGGGTCCACGTCGGAACGGTGCTGATGCGCCTTGAGGGCAACGCCCGGGCGATGCTCGCCGCCGAACGCTCGGCGCTCAACACGCTCCAGCATTTGTCGGGCATCGCGACCCTGACCCGCACCTATGTCGATGCGATCGCCGGGACCGGCGCGACCTTGCTGGACACGCGCAAGACGATCCCGGGCCTGCGCAGCCTCGAAAAATATGCCGCCCGGATGGGCGGCGCCCAGAACCACCGCATGCGGCTCGATGACGGAGTGCTGATCAAGGACAACCATGTCGCGGTCTGCGGCGGGGTCGCCGAAGCGGTGCGCCGCGCAAAGTCCGCGAACACCGGGCTTCAGGTCCAGGTCGAAGTCGACCGGATCGAGCAGATCGAGCCGGCGCTTGCCGCGGGCGCCGACCGGTTGCTTCTCGACAATATGGATCCCGCTGAGCTTCGCGAGGCGGTCAGGCTGGTTGGCGGGCGGGTGCCGCTGGAAGCTTCGGGCGGGGTAACGCTCGAGACCATCCGCTTCATCGCCGAGACCGGAGTCGACTATATTTCGGTCGGGCGGATCACCCAGTCCGCGCCGGCGGTCGACATCGGGCTGGATTACACGCTCGGTTAATCCTCCCCGAACGGGGAGGTGGCAGTCCGAAGGACTGACGGAGGGGTCGAATGCGGCGGTCGGCCCCTCCACCATCCTCCGGATGGTCCCCCTCCCCGTTCCGGGGAGGAATGCAATATATTCGCTTCCGTCTCAAAGCGTTCTATAGGAGCGCCTTGGAAGGCGCTCTCGCGCCGGGGAGAACGAATTTGTTCAAGGGCCTCAAGCCCATAGTCTATGGCGGACGGGAGGTTTGGCCGCTGATTGAAGGCGGCAAGGGCGTTTCCGCCACCAACCACGCCAGCTCGGGCGCCTGGGCGGCCGCCGGCGGCATCGGCACCGTAAGCGCGGTCAACGCCGACAGCTATGACGCCGAAGGGCGCATCATTCCCCAAGTCTATGAGGCGCTGACCCGCCGCGACCGGCACGAAGAATTGATCAAATATGCGATCGACGGCGCTGTGGCGCAGGTCCAGCGCGCCTACGACATGGCTTCGGGCAAGGGCGCGATCAACATCAATGTTTTGTGGGAGATGGGCGGCGCGCAACGGGTGTTGCACGGCGTCCTCGAGCGAACCAAGGGCCTCGTAACCGGAGTCACTTGCGGCGCCGGCATGCCCTACAAATTGAGCGAGATCGCCGCTTCCTACGGCGTCAATTATCTGCCGATCATCAGCTCGGCGCGCGCCTTCAGCGCGCTGTGGAAGCGGGCGTATCACAAGGCGGCCGAATGGCTTGCCGCGGTGGTTTACGAGGACCCGTGGCTCGCCGGCGGTCACAATGGCCTGTCGAACGCCGAGGACCCAAGGAAGCCGCAGGATCCCTATCCGCGAGTCAAGGCGCTCCGCGACACGATGCGCGAACAGGGGCTCGCCGACCACGTTCCAATCGTCATGGCCGGCGGCGTCTGGCGCCTCGACGAATGGGACCATTGGATCGACAATCCCGAGCTCGGCCAGATCGTCTTCCAGTTCGGGACGCGGCCGCTGTTGACCCAGGAGAGCCCGATCCCGCCCGAGTGGAAGGCGCGGCTCCTGACGCTCGAGGAAGGCGACGTGCTGCTGCACCGTTTCTCGCCGACGGGTTTTTATTCATCGGGGTGCGCAACCCGTTCCTCCGGAACCTCGAAGCGCGCAGCGATCGCCAGATCGCCTACACCAAGGAGCCGATCGGCGATCACCATTTCGAGCTCGACGTCGGTATCGGCACCAAGAAGAATTATTGGGTCACCAAGGGCGATTTGCAGCATGCCCGCGAATGGTATGCGCGGGGCTACACCAGCGCGATGAAGTCGCCTGACGACACGTTGATCTTCGTCACTCCAGAAGAAGAGAAGCACATCCGCAAGGACCAGGCCGAGTGCATGGGCTGCCTCAGCCAGTGCGCTTTCTCGTCCTGGGCGGACAACGAGAAGAATTCGACCGGGCGCCTCGCCGATCCGCGCAGCTTCTGTATCCAGAAGACTCTGCAGGAAATCGCGCACGGCGGACCCGTCGAGCAGAACCTCATGTTCGCGGGCCACTCGGCCTTCCGCTTCAAGAGCGACCCATTCTATTCGAACGGCTTCATCCCGACGGTGAAGCAGCTGGTCGACCGGATTTTGACGGGGGCGTAGTGTTTCACTCTAACGTCACCCCCGCGAAAGCGGGGGTCCCGCTTCTTTCTCGGTGGTTCAAGAAAAGCGGGATTCCCGCTTTCGCGGGAATGACGATGATGTTGCTGTCGGCGCCAGCAGTCGCTCAAGAAAAGCAGCCGCCTTACTGGGCATCTATCGCCAGCGGGCAGGCGATGACCCGCACCGGCCCCGGCAAGAATTATCCCGGAGTCTGGCTCTACCAGCGCCGCGATTTGCCGGTCCGGGTCGTCAAGAAATATGAACATTGGCGGCTGGTCCAGGACTCCGACGGAGCGCAAGGGTGGATGCTGGTCAGCCTCCTGAGCGACCGGCGCACCGCGATCGTGAAGCCGGGTGAACTGCGGCAGATCCGGCTGAAACCCGACGACGGGGCGAAGGTTCGCTACATGGTGGAGCAGGGCGTCGTCGGACGCATCAGCAAGTGCTCGGGCGGCTGGTGCCGCATCGAAATCGGCAAGCGCGACGGCTACATCCATACGGCTGACTTATGGGGTATCGACCAAAACGAGGTGGTCGACTGACGGGAGAGGGGCAATGAAGGCGATTGCAGCAATGATTCTGGCGTGGACAGCGGCCACGGCAAGTGCCGCTCCTCCCGAATATTTTCCCGCTCCATCGCTTCAGGGCAGGCCTGCGCCTTTCTCTACGGCAGTCCGGGTCGGTGACGTGCTCTATCTCTCCGGTCAAATCGGTATTCAGCCGGACGGTAAACTGCCCGACACGTTCGAAGGACAGGCCAAGCAGACGATGGAGAATATCGGAGGCGCGCTAAAAGCCCGCGGACTGGACTGGGGCGACGTGTTCAAGTGCACGGTTTTCATTGCCGACATGAAAAACTGGCCGGCGTTCAACGCGGTCTATGTGCCCTACTTCCCTGCGGGCAAGCTTCCGGCCCGAAGTGCAGTCGGCTCAAACGGCCTTGCCCTCGGCGCGCAGCTCGAGCTCGAGTGCATGGCCTATGCCGGGGAGTCAGCCTCCGAACGCGGCTGAGGCTTAAACCAGCTCCACCGCGATTGCGGTCGCTTCGCCGCCGCCGATGCACAGCGATGCTACGCCGCGCTTGCCGCCCTTCTGCTTCAGAGCGTTGATCAGGGTCACGAGGATCCGCGTGCCGCTGGCGCCGATCGGGTGGCCGAGCGCGGTCGCGCCGCCGTGGACGTTGATCTTGTCGTGGCCGATGCCGAGGTCCTTCATCGCGAACATGGCGACGCAGGCGAAGGCCTCGTTGACCTCCCAGAGGTCGACGTCGGCGGCTTTCCAGCCGGCCTTTTTGAGCACTTTCTCGATCGCTCCGATCGGGGCGATGGTGAACTCGGAAGGCTCCTGCGCGTGAGCGGCGGTGGCGACGATGCGAGCGACCGGCTTCAAGCCCTTTTCGGCCGCGGCGGACTCGCGGGTGAGAACGATCGCGGCGGCGCCGTCGGAGATCGACGATGAGGTCGCCGCGGTAATCGTGCCTTCCTTGGCGAAGGCGGGCTTCAGCTGCGGGATCTTGTCGGGGCGGCCGCGGCCAGGCGCCTCGTCAGTGTCGACCTGGGTCTCACCGGCGCGGCTCTTGATCGTCACCGGCACGATCTCGTCCTTGAAGCCGCCGGTGTCGATGGCTTCCTTGGCGCGGCGCAGGCTCTCGATCGCGTAATCGTCCATCTGCTGGCGGGTCAGCTGATATTCGTCCGCCGTGCATTGGGCGAAGCTGCCCATCGCGCGGCCTTCCTCATACGCATCCTCGAGCCCGTCGAGGAACATATGGTCGTACGCGGTGTCGTGGCCGATGCGCGCGCCCGAGCGGTGCTTCTTCAAAAGGTACGGGGCGTTGGTCATCGACTCCATTCCACCGGCGACGATTACGTCGGCGTTTCCGGTGCGGATCGCCTCGTCGCCCATGATCACGGTTTGCATGCCCGAGCCGCAGACCTTGTTGACGGTAGTCGCCTGGACGGACTTCGGCAGCCCGGCCTTGATCGCGGCCTGGCGGGCAGGCGCCTGGCCGAGGCCGGCGGGAAGCACGCAGCCCATGTAGATTCGGTCGATGTCGTCACCGGAAACCCCCGAGCGCTCCACCGCGGCCTTCACCGCGGTCGCTCCGAGATCGGTCGCGGAGGCGTCGGCGAGCGCGCCCTGCATCGAACCCATCGGCGTGCGGGCGATGGAGAGAATGACGGTGGGGTCTTCGGCGGTGGTGGCCATTGGGGAATCTCCGGAGTCGGATTGTTGCAGCGCACATAAGACTGGCGGCGTGCTACTTCAAACCGTTCGTCGAAACGGCCTTGTGAGCCGCGCGCAGCCGTTCATGATCGGCTGGTCATGAAGTTGGGGCCTTCAGGACTGGCGCTGGCAGCGGCCGCCGCGACGTTCGGCGTGTCGATGGCGATCGCTCAAACCGCTCCGCCGTCCGGCCAGCCGCCATCCCAACCGCCGTTCGCCAATCCGCCGTACAAGAATTTGAAGGTTTTCCCGAGGGACATCACCCGGGCTCAGCTCCTTTCGAACATGAAGGGGTTCGCTCAGGCGCTCGGGGTGCGCTGCACCTATTGCCACGTCGGTGAGGAGGGGAAGCCGCTGTCGACCTTCGACTTCGCGTCCGACGCGAAGGACAAGAAGCTCACCGCCCGGGCGATGCTGCTGATGGCGCACCGGATCAACAGCCAGGATTTCAAGGGCCAGATGAAGGTGACCTGCTTCACCTGCCACCGCGGGTCGACCGCAGCGCCGACCGAGCCGCCGCCCGGCGTAAATTTCGTCCCGCCGCCGCCAGGCATGCCGCCGCCGCCCAAAGCACCCGAGCGCGGCTAACTCGGTTTTCAAATCGACGTTCGCTCTGCTAGCGGCTCCGTCCAAGGAGACCCGCACATGTCCGAGCCACCACCGCTCGACTTCCAGCTCGGCGAAATGGCCGACACGATCCGCGAAACCACCGAGCGCTTCGCTCGCGAAAAGATCGCGCCCATCGCCGCCGAGATCGACGAGAAGGACGAATTCCCGCGCCACCTGTGGCCGCAGATGGGCGAGCTCGGCCTTCACGGGATTACGGTCGAGGAGGAGTGGGGCGGCCTCGGCCTCGGTTATCTCGAGCATGTCGTCGCGCAGGAGGAAGTCGCTCGGGCGTCCGGATCGGTGGGCCTCAGCTACGGCGCTCACTCCAACCTTTGCATCAATCAGATCCGCCGCTGGGCAAACCCCGAGCAGAAGCGGCAATACCTCCCCAAGCTGATCAGCGGCGAGCATGTCGGCGCTCTCGCGATGAGCGAGGCGGGGGCGGGGAGCGACGTCGTCGGGATGAAGCTGAAGGCCGATAAATCGGGCAACGGCTACCGCCTGAACGGCACGAAGTTCTGGATTACCAACGGGTCGGAAGCCGAGACGCTGGTGGTCTATGCCAAGACCGGCGAGGGCAGCCGCGGAATCACCGCCTTCATCATCGAAAATGGGATGGAGGGTTTTTCGGTCGGCCAGAAGGTCGACAAGCTCGGCATTCGTGGGTCACCGACCGCCGAGCTGGTGTTCGAGGATTGCTTCGTGCCGCCCGAAAACATCCTCGGTGAGGAGAATAAGGGGGTCGAGGTGCTGATGAGCGGCCTCGATTATGAGCGGACCATCCTTGCCGGGATGCAGATCGGGATCATGCAGGCCTGCCTCGACACCGTCCTGCCCTATGTCCGGGAGCGCAAGCAGTTCGGGAAACCGATCGGAACCTTCCAGCTGATGCAGGCCAAGATCGCCGACATGTATGTCGCGCTGAACTCGTCGCGGGCCTACGTCTATCAAGTCGCGAAGGCCTGTGATGCGGGCAAGACGACGCGCCACGACGCGGCCGGCGCGATCCTTCTGGCGAGCGAGAATGCGGTGAAGGTCGCCAATGAGGCCGTCCAGGCTTTGGGCGGCGCGGGCTACACCAAGGACTGGCCGGTCGAGCGCTATTATCGCGACGCGAAGCTGCTCGACATCGGCGCCGGCACGAACGAGGTTCGGCGCATGCTGATCGGGCGGGAGCTGATCGGGGCTTAGTCCTCCCCGGAACGGGGAGGGGGACCGCCGGAGGCGGTGGAGGGGCCGAAACGCCGCTATCGACCCCTCCGTCAGCCCTTCGGACTGCCACCTCCCCGTTCCGGGGAGGATTTGCTACGGTCCTCCGAAGGGGGGAGGCATATGCGATCAGTGGCACTCGCATTCGCCGCGTTGTTGCTCGCGGCGTGCCAGCAACAAGCGAAGCCGCCGGCCAAGCCGGCGGAGATCACCTTTGACGGGGCTGAGGTTACCGACGCGGCGGCGATGGTCGCCCACGGCGAGCGGCTGACCTGGATTCTGGGTTGCCGCGGGTGCCACCGCGAGAAGCTGGAGGGCGGCGAATTCTACGAACGCTACGCCTCGAACCTGACACGCGAGCTGCCGAAATATAGCGACGCGCAAATCGAGAAACTGCTCCGCACCGGCGTGCCGCGGGACGGGCGCGAGCTGTGGGGCATGCCGTCCGAAATCTTCCAGCATTTGAGCGCCGCCGACATGCGCGCGCTCATCGCAGAGCTGCGTACGCTCAAACCCGGCGGAAAACCGACCCAGCCGCCCAAGCCCTGGACCAAGGAAGGCAAGGACTTGATTGCGAATGGGGAGATCAAGCCGGTGACGGTGTTCGTTCGCGAGCAGAAGAACCAGCTACCGATCGACCTTGGGCCGAAGCATGCGCCGGGCCGCTACATCACCTCGGTCACATGCGCCGAATGCCATGGGCCAAAGCTCGAGGGCGACAAGATCGCCGGCATACCCAACCTCGTCGTCGCCGGAGGTTACTCCCGCGCCGAGTTCGAGGCGCTTATGACGAAGGGCGTCCCGTCAGGCGGCCGCAAGCTCAAAAACCCGCTGATGAGCGAGGTCGCACGCGAGCGATTTCCCCATTTCACTCCGCACGAGCGCGACGAGATCTACGCCTATCTGAAGGCGCGGGCCGAACGGCCCTAGTCAGCGCTGTTCTGCGCTGGGCGTGATCACCGCGCAGGCGATCCGCGCGCCACTGTTGCCGCTGGGGTCGGTGACATAATCGTCCGAGCCGGCGTGGATCACCAGTGACGCTCCGTCGGCGTCGAGCAGCACTCCGGCCGGGCCGGGACCGGTGAGGCTCGCGCCAGGAAGGATGACGGTCGCGGCGAGCACGCCGTTCGCCGAGACCTCGATGTTGGGAAGGTCGCCCGCGTGCGGGCCAGCGGGGTTGTTGGTGCCGTGCTTGCGCATCGCCGGGTTCCAGTGCGGCCCAGCGCTGGTGAAGCCGGGCGGATCGCAGCGGCCGACAGAGTGGACGTGGATCCCGTGGATTCCGTGGGGCAGGCCGTTGGCGTCGATCCGGAAGCTCACTCCTCCGGCGGTCTGCCAGGCGCGGACCGTGCCGATCGACCGGCCCGCGGAATCGACCAGGGCCATCGGCGCTCCGCCCTGCGGCAGATCGGTAACGCAACCGGTCAGCGGCGCAGCGGCGGCCGCGGCAAAGGCGAGAGTGACGAACAGCACCGGGCGCATGGGCTATCTTAACACGCCACCCGGGACTTGGTTCAGGTCCAATTGCGAGGACGTGGCGTTACTTGACGATGATCTGGTCGGTCATGCCCATGGCCGAATGCAGGAAGTGGCTGCAGCGCGCCTTGTAGGTGCCGCGCACGGGCACGAGTTGAATGCTCTTGGTCTCGTGCGGACGAAGCTCGATCTCCCCATCCGGAGCCGAGCCGGACAGGATGCGTGAAGTGGCGAAGAAGCGCGGAGCCGTGAAATCATGGCCGCTGCCCGAGCGATTGACGAAGGTCAGTGTGACCGGTTGGCCCGCGGCGAGCTGGATCGGCTTGGGTCCGAAGCTGAAGCTCGCGACGAGAATCGTCTGAGCGGCGGGCTGTGCCGGGGCCGGGGCGGCAAGGGCCAGCGAAAGCGCGGCGACGGCCGCAAATCGAAACACGAACATAGATATCTCCTTTGTTCGGTAGGTGCAGGTGTAGTCCGAAAGCGTTCAATCGGATAGGTCGTGCGCGTTGAGCGAACCAAATTGGTAAAAAAAGCTTGACAGCGTCACGCTGCTTCGCTATCCGGTGGGCACAGTGAGGAATTGCGAGTCGGGCCTGCCGCGCAAGCGGTGAGGCCCGATTTTCTTTTGGGGGATGGCGAGTGGCTCGAAGACTGGTGTTGAGAAGCGGGAGGAAGCCGCAAATGCGCAAGGCTTCCAGGCGCAATTGGACGAAGACGAAGGAGAGCGAGTTTCTCTCGGTCCTGGCCGAGACGTGCAATGTCACCGAGGCCGCCCGGCAGGCGGGTGTTTGCCTCAGCTACGCCTACAAGCGAAGGGCATCGAACGCCGGGTTTAGGGCCGGGTGGATGCAAGCGATCGGAGATGCCTATCAAAGGCTCGAGCTGGTGCTCCTCGACCGCGCGTTCAACGGCACCGAGAAGGTGGTGAAGCGGCGCGACGGGTCGGAAGAAAGGATGCTCGAATATTCGAACCAGCTTGGTTTGTCTTTGCTGAAGTTGCATCGCAACACAGCGGCCGAAGCCGCTAGCGAGATGCCGTCCGAAGACGTCGACGAAATGCGCGAGCAGCTCGTCAAGAAGCTGCTTCGCTTGAAGAAGCGGATTTAGGGGCAAACGGCGCGGCCATGAAGTTCGAGCAGGTGCGACTAGTCTTCGAGTGGCTGCGGGGTGCGACCAAGGAGATAATGCAGCGGTTCGCCGCCAAGCTCACAATCGCCGATCTCCTGCGCCTCGATGCCTGGTTCGAATTGTGGGCGCACGAGAGCCAGGTGCCGCCGAAGGCCGAGGGCTGGCGTGTGTGGTTGATGAGGGCGGGGCGCGGTTTCGGCAAGACCCGGGCGGGAGCGGAGTGGGTCCACGGGCTGGCAAGCAGCCGGCCGCGTGCCCGGATCGCCCTCGTCGGAGCGACCATCGCCGACGCCCGGAGCATCATGGTCGAAGGCGTGAGCGGTCTTCTCAATATCGCGAAACTGCATGGCCGGCAGCTGAATTGGGAGCCGAGCCTGGGCCGCCTCAAGTGGCCGAACGGGAGCGAGGCGCAATTGTTCTCGGGCGACAATGCCGATGGATTGCGGGGCCCCGAGCATGATTTTGCGTGGGTCCTGACCTTCGAGGTCGTCGCCGATGAGGCGCCGCCGCTCCTCGGCGCCGTCCTCCAGGACGCGAGCGCGGGCCTTATCGATTGCGACGAGACCACATCGATCGGCGGTTATGCCGCCATGGGGCCTTCAATCAGCGCAGCCGTCGAGCCGATTGTGGAGACGTTCGGCATCGACCTTCGCGAAGAGGGTTCGATCCTGCGTTCATCATCGACCACCCCAGCCCAAACGGTAATTGACGACGACCTGGGGTGCAGTGCGGACAACGGCAGAGTGACACGGTTCGAACGGGCGCAGACACGGGCGCGCTCGTCACCCTCATCTCTGTCGCTGAGTTATTATGAGGCGCAACGCGACTATCAGTTAGGCCTGTCGCATAGCGACGTCATCGACCAGTTCGGGACCGAAGCGAAGATCGAGCTTCCGGGAGTTCTCGGCGCAAGCGATGCCCGAACCCTGACTGAAGACATGATGGCGCGCCGGTGGGCCCGGCGGGACAAGCTCGTTCTCCGATTGCCGCCAAGATTCATTACTCTCGGGCCGGGTGCTCAGATCGAACTCACAAACTCGCCGATACGTTGGCAGGTCCATCGCTCGACGGTCGACGGAATGGTCGCGGTGGTCGAGCTGCGGCCCGTATGGCGAACGCAAGCGGCATTAGCCGCCGATCCCGGGCGCGCGCTCGCCACGCATGACGTCGTGGCCGGCGAGCTCAGCATGGCGCTGCTCGAACTCCCCGATTTGAGGGGCGAACCCGCTTCGAGCCCCACGCTCTATCTGGCTGCTTCCACGCCGACCGCAGGCTGGAAGCCGGTTCCTGTCGAGGTCAGCTGTGGCGCCTTCATGGCGAGCAGCCGAACCGCCGGCCGCAAGGCGGTCATGGGTCATGCCGCGACAAGGCTGACAGGCGACAGCGTGGCGGTTCAGCTGATCGATGTTGACCAGTGGCTCAACAGTTGTGACGACCACGACCTGACAGGCGGTGCAAATTTAGCATTGATCGGCGACGAGCTTCTCCAGTTCGCCGAAGTCCAGCCGCTGGGCGCGGGCCGGTTTCGGTTGACGCGGCTGCGGCGGGGACTCGCCGGGACCGAAAGGGCCTTGGCCGGTCATGCGATCGGCGACTTGTTTCTCCTCATAAATCCAAGATCGATGCAGCCGATCGCACTCCCGGACGGTGCTCGAGGTTCGGTGGTCACTGTCACTCGGCCGACGACGGGCGTGCGGGCAGCGACGACCCTGCGATCGCGCCAATCGCGCGTTAGGGAGCAAGCGGCCGCCGTGGCTGCGGCGCCAGGCGGGACCGCCATCGACACCGGGGTGCACGAGGTCATCGTGCAAATTCTTGGGGCGCTTCGACAGCGCGGACTCATGGACGCCTAAAAAACGCAGGTACGTCAAAGACTTCTGTTTTTGGTCAAATTGTATTGAGGCTTTTGCGCAACAGTCCCTCGGCAATCCCCCGCTTGCGCGGCAACCGGCGCTCTCATAATGTGTTCAGGCGGTTCAATCTTAGAACGCAAGTGAAAGGGGACAAATATGCGCAAGCTGGCCATTGCGGTGGCGCTCGCATCGACTGCCCTGGCGAAGCCCGCTTTCGCGCGGGACCATTCGCCGTATGTTGGGCTTGAAGGCGGTGTGATGTGGGTCGAAGACGCTGACATCGATTATAACGACGGCGTTCTCGACCTGTCGAACGCAATCACGGTTTCACACAATATCGGCTACGACGTCGATGTCATCGCCGGCTACGACTTCGGTATGCTGCGCCTCGAAGGTGAGCTCGCCTACAAGAAAGCGGGCGTCAATCAGCTCCGCATCGATCCGCGGATCGCTGGCGGCGGCCCTGGCGACAATTATGACGCAGGCGGACATGCCCGCGCCCTTTCGGCGATGCTCAACGTGCTGCTCGACTTCGGCGACGACGACGGGCTGAGTGGTTACGCTGGTGTCGGCGTCGGTCTCGCGAGCGTAAAATACAGCGCTGACGCAGTTACGCCGTTTGGTCCCATCAGCTTCTCCGATACGGACAGCGGTCTTGCATGGCAGGGCATTCTTGGCCTCCGTTACGCGGTCAGCCAGAATATCGACGTTGGCTTGAAGTATCGCTTCTTCAACGTCCCGAACCTGAAGTTCAGCTCAGAGACTGGACAGCGCCTCGGGGTCGATCTCGACACCCGTTGGCGGTCACACAGCTTGCTGGCGAGCGTGATTTACAACTTCTACGCGCCGCCTCCGCCACCGCCACCGCCGCCTCCGCCTCCGCCACCTCCGCCGCCGCCTCCGGCGACGCAGACGTGCCCGGACGGCTCGGTGATCCTGGCGACGGACACCTGTCCCGCTCCGCCGCCTCCGCCTCCGCCGCCGCCTCCGGCGCCAGAGCGCGGTTAACGGCGCATCGAAAAGAAAGACCGGTCCGGGCACTCGCCCGGGCCGGTTTTTCTTTGCCTAAATGTCGGCCGAGAGCATGAGTCTGCCGGCCAAAACGACAAATGCTGAGTTTAGTTGCCGGCCGTTCCTTGCGGCGAGTAGCCCGCCGCGAATTGCGTCGGCGGCGAGCGGTCCCAACCATAAATGTCGGGCAAGTAGGTTAGTTTGCCCTCCCGCACCTGGGCCGTGATGTAGGTTAGATAGATACGGGTGCTTTGCGGGAGCTGAACGCGGATTTCGGCATCACGTCCCGGCGACACGGGGTCCTGGCCGAGCAGCCAGCGGCCGAGCCGCTTCGCATCTTCCACCCGCACGCAACCGTTGCTGAGGTTCCGGTTGGCCTTCGTGAACTTCTCATGGTCGGGCGTGTCGTGAAGGTAGATGTCCTCGGGGTTCGGGAACGGAAACTTGAGGATCCCCATCGAGTTCAGCGGCCCCGGGTCCTGACGAATTTTTAGATGGAGAGTTCCAGCGGCGGCGGCCTTCCAGTTGATCGACTTCGGGTCGATCACCTGCGGGTGCTCGCTCCATTCGTCGACAACGTCGTAGCCGTGCGACTTGAAATAGCTCAGACCCAGCTTCAGCACGTTCGGCGCGATCGTCTTGCGGACGAGGTGATCGGGCGCATGCCAGTACGGGTTATAAGTGATGTAATACATGTAGCTGGCGATCATCGGCGTTGGCAGTTCGTCCGTGCCCGTGATTACCTTCATCGAATCAACGACTTGCCCATTCTGATAGAGCGTCAGCATCGACGATCCGGCGTCGACGAGAAGGAAGCGGCCTGAGGCGGGCAGCGAACGAACGCGATCGAGGTTCGCCAGCAGCCGCGGATCAGGCGTGTAATTGCCCGTCGCCTGAGCCTCAGCCCAAGCCGTGTCGCGAAGCTGCGCGTAGATCGGGTTCACATTCGAAACGGCGGCCAAATGGGCGCTGAGCGAGGGAACGGAGGCAGCCGTCAACAAGATCTGGTCGGTGCGCGAGCCCTGCGGCTGAAGCACCGGATAAGCATAGATCATCCCGGTGGTCGGGGCCTTCACGCGTTGGGCATATTCAACCCAGGCGGTCGAGAGCACGCGTTCGGCAGTTGCAAGATCTTCCGCCTTTCCGCTCTGGGCCTGGGCAAGCGCCTGTTCCACCTGGGCGGCGAGTGCTGGACCCGACGCAAGCCCGTCGAACGGCGCACGCTTCAAGATAGAGACGAGCTGGCTTGTCGCAGGATCCGCGGCGCCGTTACGGAACCAGATCTTGGGCGCGGTCCAATTGGTGTAGAAGGCGCTGACGCTCGTCGCCGCAGGCACGCCGGCGATCGCTGGGCCGCCCGCGACCTGTGCGCCAATCGACGCCCCGGAAGCAAGGAGTGCCAGTCCCGCCGTCGCTGCCAGCAATTTCAGGCGCTTCACCATCGGTCCCCCATCGGCCTTATACGGATATTTTCGCGATTGTAGCGCAGCTTATCCACTATCCAAGCTGGATTTAGGATGAACCTGCGTGAGCGTGCCCGACTGTGTCCGGCTCGCGACAAACCGCGATCGGACGAACCGGCCGCTTGGTCTTGGTTGATTTTCATCGCATAGGCGGGCGGAATTCAGCCCCGGCGGGGGCCCACCAACGAGGAAAGCAATGAACATCAGCGGAATTGCCGCGGTCGTAACCGGCGCTGCATCAGGTCTTGGCGAGGCGACCGCGCGGGAGCTTGCAAAGCGCGGCGCCAAAGTGGCCGTCTTCGATCGTGACTCCGAACGGGGAACAAAGGTCGCTTCGGAAATTGGCGGAGTTTACTGCGAAGTCGACGTGACGAGCGATGAGAAGGTCGCGGCCGCGTTCGCACGGGCGCGCGAGGCGCACGGCCAGGAGCGCATACTGGTCAATTGCGCCGGTGTCGCGAATGCGGCCAAGACCGTCGCGCGCGACAAGGAAACGAAGGCGGCGAAGTTCTACCCGATGCAGCAGTTCGAGCTGGCCATCCAGATCAACCTGATCGGCACGTTCCGCAGCATTGCGCACAGCGCCCACGGAATGGTCGACCTGGATCCGCTTGAAGATGGCGAAAAGGGCGTGATCATCAATACGGCCTCGGTCGCGGCCGAGGATGGGCAAATCGGCCAGGCCGCCTACTCGGCTTCGAAAGGCGGAGTGCTCGCCATGGCGCTGCCGATCGCACGCGACTTGATGAATGAAGGCGTTCGGGTGAACACCATTCTTCCCGGCGTGTTCAAGACGCCGATGGTCGCCATGATGCCGCCGAATGTCCAGGATGCGCTGGCGGCCCAGGTGCCTTTCCCGAAGCGGCTCGGCCAAGCCGAGGAATATGCCCGCCTCGCCTGTTTCATGGTCGAGAATCCCTACCTCAACGCAGCTGCTGTGCGTCTCGACGGCGGTATCCGGATGGCGCCGCGCTGAGTTGGAGCACGATCACGACTACCAGGGCCTCCTAGACGAGCTTGCGGAGGCCGCTCGCGAGGCCGGTGAAGCCATATTGGCGATCGTCCGGCGCGGCTTCGACGTCGAAGCAAAAGGCGACCGGTCGCCCGTCACCGTAGCGGACCGAGCCGCCGAGCTCATCATCCTTGCCGCATTGGCCCGCGTCGCGCCCGGAATTCCAGTTATCGCCGAAGAAGAGGTCGCGGCCGGCCGTATCCCGAAGCACGGCGACACCTTCTTTCTCGTCGACCCACTCGATGGGACCAAGGAATTCATTCGCGGCGGCGACGATTACACCGTCAACATCGCGCTGGTTGAGGGGCTGATCCCGGCGCTCGGCATCGTCTTTGCCCCGGCGACCGGTCGGACCCACACCGGGCTCGTCGGCTCAGGGGCCTGGGTTGAGGACGCTTCGGGGCGACGGCCGATCCAGACGCGCAAGCGGACGGAAAGCGTCGCCGCGGTCGCGTCCAAATCGCACTTCAATCAGAACACAGCCGACTATCTCGATGCCGCGGTCGGTATCTGCAATCATGTGAGCATCGGATCCAGCCTCAAATTCTGCATCGTCGCCGAAGGTGAGGCCGACATCTATCCGCGGCTTTCGCCGACGAGAGAATGGGACACGGCGGCCGGACACGCGGTGCTTCTGGCAGCGGGAGGACGGGTCGACGGCCCAGACGGCACGGCCTTGCGCTATGGCAAGCGCGCATTCCTGAACCGGGCGTTCGTCGCGACGGGCGGATGGCCCGCTCCGCCGATCGCTCCCTTCCTCGAACCGTTTGCCGGCGGTGGCGATCTGCCTGAGGGCGTCTGACCTAGCCTTCGCGCGCGTGCGAGAGGGGTTCACCGCCGTTCAGAAGGCCCTCAAGCCATTTTGGATCAATTTCATTCCGGACATCGAGCCAGTCGCCGAAGCGCAGCGATTCGACTTCCGAATGCGCGGCTTCCAGTCGGGCGTACAGCAGCCGGGCTTCCTCATTGTCGCCTTCGAGCACGCCAAGGCGCCAGGTCAGGCGCTGCGCCTGGCCGATCGCCTGCGCAAGCTCATCGAGCCAGCGTGCCCGTTCGCGTGCGGCGGCTTGATTTCGGGCACGATGCAAATTGAGACTCCTCGAGCGCGCCGCACTAAACACAGGCCATTACCGGCTGATTGCGATTTCGTCCGATTTGGACCCGAAATTGGCCTGACTTTTCTCCACTCTGCGCGTTATTGTCGTACCCGCTCGGTCGCTTGTCGCGGGGTATGACCCAATGGACAGCTATCTGAGCTACAACCAAAGTCGCGCAAATAGTTTCGATCATCCGCCAATCCTGGTTAGCGGCGATTCGGAACAGGCCCTGGCGCGCGGGCGGGCGGCGGTGACGATGTCCGGACTGCGCCTCGCGGACGCGGTTCCTCTCGGTGAAGCGATCGAGCGGATGAGGCGTCAGGCCGCCGCCTCCGCGCTGTGGATCGAACTTGACGGCGATGCCTACAGCCGCGGTGCGCAAGAGCTTCTCGATCATGTGGCCGGGGATGTCGCCGAAGGCCGCTACGGCGCGGTCCTGGCCGTGCCGAGCGAATGTCTCGACGCCGTGGCCGCCCATGCGTTTGACATGAATCTCGATATCGTCGTCGACGGGAACGAGGCGGAGCGAGCCGCGGCGCTTGCGATCGCCACATCAGGGGCAAGGCGCGCCGACCGACTATCCGACATGACAGCCGACAAGAATGCCGCGAGGCTGCGGCAATTGAGCGACGAGGTCAGCAGGATTGCCGCCACGCTTGCGCGACTTTCCACCGGCCCCGGCGCCAGCGCCCGCCCGGCGGACTCTGAGACGCGCAGCGATGCGCCCGAAGTGCCCGCTGAGACGGTTCGAGCCGTCATCCGGGCGAGACGTTTGCGGAGCCGTTACTTCGCCGAAGAGTTGTTCGCCGACCCCGCCTGGGACATGCTTCTCGACCTTCTCCAAGCCGAGAGCTCCAATTTGCGTGTCCCGGTGTCGAGCCTTTGCATTGCCGCAGCGGTTCCGGCGACGACCGCGCTGCGCTGGCTGAAGACGATGGTCCAGGAAGGGGTCTTCGTTCGCCGTGCGGATCCGCATGACGGCCGCCGCGTCTTCGTCGAGCTCGCTCCCCAAACGAGCCAGTCGCTGCGGCGCTACTTCGGCGAAGTCGGGCCGGCGCCAGTTATCTGACAATTTTGTGTCCCAACCACTGTATCATCCTAGACTGGACGTTAGCCATGTCTAACATCATGTCAAGATATGAAAGTCAGATAAATCTAACCTTGTCGTGAGACCAGTCGGACGCGATAGTGTCGGTGTGGCGGCGTTAGGCGAATCCCAGATCTATCGTGATCTCATGCGGTTCAGGCCCGAGGGACTGTCACCTAACGCCTGGGCCGTGAGCGCTGGCGTAAGCCGGACCGTCTGGGCGGACATGCGGCGGCACGGCAATCCTTCACGACGAACGCTCGAGCGATTGCTCTCGGTCGCCGGATCATCGCTCGCCGAATTCGAAGCGCTGCGCCTCGGGCCCGAACCGCGGCGCCCGGCACCAGGCGGCGCCCTGGGTCAAATCGCCGACTCCCGGTGGTCCTGGAAATCGGCGCCGCTCCCGCCTCTTCCATTGATCGCTTCGGGTCTGGCGGGCGAATGGGGTGAATCGGGGAGCCGGATCGAGCTCACCGAGATTCGCCCGGGCGAACCGATCGAGAGCGTTCCGCGGCCAGCGAGCCTGGCGTCTGATCCCGATGCCTTTGCGGTGACAGTTGTCGGCGATTCCATGTGGCCGCGCTTTCGTCCCGGTTCGCGGGTTGCCGTATCGCCGCGCTCCCCCGTGAGGATCGGCGATGACGTCGTGGTGCGGCTTCGGCCCGCCCCGGGTGGCGGGCACAGCGGCATCGAGCGGGTCTTGCTGAAGCAGCTGGTAAGGCGGTCGGCGACGGGCTTCGAGCTCAGGCAATTCAGTCCCGACCTGACCTTCGCGGTCGAGGCCGAGAAGGTGGATGCGATCCTGAGGATTCCTGGCGAGCTGATCTAGGCCGCGGGCAGAGCCGCTTGCCCAAAGTGCGCACGCGTGGCAGGCGTCCTGATCCTGCGCCGTCAGTCCCCAGGCTGACTGGGCTCAGGCATGGGCGGTTAGCTCAGTTGGTAGAGCATCTCGTTTACACCGAGAGGGTCGGCGGTTCGAGCCCGTCACCGCCCACCATCCACCGCAGCGGCTTAGCGCCCTAGCTGATCGAGGGCGGCCGGTTGATGTGAACCGGGGACCTTCGTGTTGTGGCTCAATTCAAACTGATCGTCGGGGAAACCCGGCGCGACCTTGGTACCAGCCGGGAAGTCAGCACAGGCCGACAGGACGAGCAATGCTGTTGCGATCACAAAGAGCTTCATGTCATTTCCTCTTGGGTCGTTGAGGCCATCGGCAATCGGCTACACACCAGTACCGTTGCGGGCCACGTCGAGGATGGCATTGCCCCATCTCGGGACACACCCAAGGCCCGTGCGCCACGCTCCTTGTTGATGCGATACGCCTAGCTGGGGAACAGCGGTTGCTTCCCTAGCAGGCCGATGGGGTGCCGACCTTCACTGCGGCATCTCGACATGCCCTCCGAATCCGAAGCGCATGGCGGACAGAAGCTTGTCGGCGAAGCTTTGCTCGGTGCGGCTGCGATATCGCGCGAACAAGGCTGTAGCGAGGACGTTTGCTGGGACCGCCTCTTCCATTGCCGCGTCCACGGTCCAGTGACCTTCGCCGCTATCGGCCACCCGGCCCGAAAACTGGCCAAGGTCATGATCACGCGCGAGCTCCAGCGCACACAAGTCGAGCAGCCATGACGAGATCACCGATCCCCGCCGCCAAACCTCGGCAACATCAGGAAGATTGATCGCAAAGCGCTCGTCCTCGGGAAGCTTCTCGGAAGCCCGGCCTTTGAGAACGTCAAAGCCTTCGGCGTAAGCCTGCATGAGGCCGTATTCGATCCCGTTGTGGACCATCTTGACGAAATGTCCCGCACCAGCCGGACCGGCGTGAATGTAGCCGCGCTCGGCAC
>Ga0268264_10001451_pt1 | contig 22189 bp, 23 predicted proteins | sample KBSSwiS32_FD_190357 | JGI IMG/M metagenome (GOLD analysis project Ga0268264, IMG submission 190357) | Switchgrass rhizosphere microbial communities from Kellogg Biological Station, Michigan, USA - KBS Switchgrass S3-2 (SPAdes) (version 2) | ecosystem: Host-associated > Plants > Roots >...
CGGCCCGAATCCGAGCGCGCCGCTCCGCACGACACGATCTTCCGCGAGGCGCGGGAGAAGTAGGGTGAGTGTTTCACCGGCCACGATAGAAACGACCCAAACCTCGCGCGGCGCGCGTTTCCTCCGCCGGGCCGCTCCTGACCTGGCGTCGGCGCTGCTGATTTTCGCCCTCGTGCCCCTTCTCTTCGGCGGCGTCCTGGGGCACGGCTTCATCGAGGACGACCTGCCGCTCATCGGTTACGCCAAAGCCCATGCGCCGACCGATTACTTCCTGCGGCCGGAAGCCGTGCGCCAGCTGCCCTGGCGGGTGCTCGCGCCGCTGCAGATCCTGTCGCTCGATCTCGACCAACATCTGTTCGGCCTTGCGCCGCGCGCTTACTACGGCCATCACCTGGCGGCTTTGGCGCTCGGCGCCCTCGCGCTGTTCGCCCTTCTCCGCCTTTGGCTCAGGACCGGCGGGGCGCTCCTCGGGGGGCTGCTCTTCCTGTTGGGACCGCCGGTCGCGACGGTCGCCAACGAGCTTATGGACCGGCACTACCTCGAAGGTCTGGTGCTCGCGGCCGCGGCGGCCGGAACGTGGGTCGTTGGATTGCGCCGGGACCGATGGGCGCTTTCGTGCGCCGCCGCGCTTTTGTTCCTCGCCGCGGCGGCGGCCAAAGAGATCTATGTGCCGCTGCCGGTGCTGCTCGCGGCGTTGCCCGAGGCGGACCTGCGCCGCCGGCTGCGCCATCTGGCGCCGCTCGCCGCGGCGCTCGCCGGGTATCTGATCTGGCGCTATTGGCTGCTCGGGGGGCTCGCCTCCGCTTACGGTTTCGGGCTCGCGCCGGGGGAGCTTCCCGGATTGGCGCTACGGTTGCCTGGCCAAGCCGCCGCGGCCGCCTTGCGCGCCCCTTGGGCGGCGGCGCTCGTCGTCCTGGCGGTCGTCGCGGCATCGATTCTGGCGACCCGCTCGCGAAGAAGCGCTGTTTTTCTGGCGGTCGCGCTCTTCGTGCTGGCCGCTCCGCTGATGCCGGTCGCGAAGACGATCCGCCCTCGCTATCTGATGCTCCCTTGGCTCGCCGCGGCGATCGTTCTAGCGTTCGGCGTGCGCGAGGTCTCCGCTCGCTTCGGTTGGAAACCGGCCCGAGCGGCGGCGTTCGGCGCGGGCCTTTTGATCGTCACTTTCGCGGGTTTTCGAGACGCCTGGGGCGCCGCGAGCGCGCGAGGCGACCGCTTAAGCGCCGAGACGCGCTTCGCGTCGACCGCGGGCGGCGAACATCTCCTGAGCCACCCGCTCGCCGAGCCGTTTTCCCTCGCCGCGGCGACGGCGATGTTGCGCGTCCATCCGGAGGCACCACGGCCGGCTTGGTTTTACGACGACCTCTTCCTCTGCACGCGGCCGATCGAAGGGCACCGGATCTGGATCTGGGACGATCAGGAGAACCGCCTCATCGATCGCACCGCGGAGATCCCGGGACGCCGCGACCGCTTCTGCCGTTCGATCCGCTGGGGAGCGCCGCTCTCCGTCGAGCTGCGCTACCGGCGCGGCGTGCTCCGCTGGAAGCTCGGACCCGCGCGCGCGGGCGAGTACTCTCTGCTCTTAGGGGACGGCGCGGCGGCCTACCCGGTGGCGCCCCGCGAGCGCATGCGGATCGGCCCGCCCCGGGGGCTGCTGCGGGTTCTGTTCCGGTCGGCGAAAGGCTGGGTGACCTACTCGGACCCGCTGGAGGTCGATTTCGCGCGGAGGCCGACCGTCGAGTGGCATCGCGCGGCCTCCCCTTAAAACGGCGTCGAGGCCGTCCGCCGAATCACCCACTGATGGGCCGCCGCGGGGTCCAAGCGGGGCCTGCCGAAGGGGGAGGTAGCGTTCTGGCGCCAGGACGGCGACAATACGCATCGAAACCCAAAGGCAGCGCCGTATATCCCTCGGACCCACGAGGCTGCCGCCCCTAATCGAGAACCCGCCGAATGCAACCCGAAGCCACCCAAAAGACCGACCATCACCCCGTCAACGACAATCTCGAGGCGCTCCGCCAGGGCCTCGCTCTGCTCGATCGGATCGACGAGGGGATCTACCCCGCGATCGGACCTCATGTTCGTCACGTGCTCGACCACTACGCCGCCTTTTTCGCCGGTTTCGGCGGCACGACCATCGACTACGACGCCCGGCAGCGCAACCGGCAGATCGAAACGGAGCGCGAAGCGGCGCAGATCGCCCTGGTCGACGCCTCCGGTCGCCTCGCCGATCTGGACCGCGGCGAGCTCGAACGGCCGATCTCGGTCCGTTCCAACGGCGGCGGCGGACCCGACGACTTCTCCCGCTCGACGCTGCGCCGCGAGATGCAGTTCCTGCTCAGCCACACCGTCCATCACTGGGCGCTGGTGCGCTCGATCCTTACCCGTTCCGGCATTCCAGTCGCCGACACCTTCGGCGTCGCCCCGTCGACCCTGCGCTACCGCGAGGAGCAGGTGGCGTGTGCACCGCAAGTTGGCTGATCCGCCCCGACGGCTACGACCTCCTGTTCAATCGCGACGAGCTGCGCACCCGACCGATCGCCTTGCCGCCGCGGCGCGGCGAGCGAAATGGCATGCGTTTTCTGGCCCCCGTCGACCGCCAAGGCGGCGGCACCTGGATCACCGTCAACGAGGTCGGCCTGTGTTTGTTTCTGCTCAACCGCCGGCCGGATCGCGAGCCGCGAGCGCCGCAGGCGAGCCGGGGGCTCATCCCGCTGGAGCTGGTCGATGCCTCCGAAGTCGGAGAGATCGGCCGCCGCACCGCCACGCTCGATCTTGGCCGGTACCGGCCGTTCACGCTCGGTGCGATCGCCCCGGGCGGTCCGCCGGCCGTGTACGCCTGGACCGGTGAGGCACTCGAATCGGCGGATGGCACGCCGCCCCTGGTTTCCTCGTCGGTAGGCGACGAGTCGTTGTTCGCCGAGCGGCGCGCCACCTACCCCAAAGGCGCTCTTTCGCTACGAAAACTGCTCGCGTATCAGCGTAGCCATGGATCCGGACCTTCCGCGGCTTCGGTCTGCATGCATCGGGAGGATGCCCAGACCGTGAGCTTTTCCCACGTCCAGGTCACCGCCGGCCAAGTTCGCCTCGGCTACGCCCCCGGTTCACCCTGCGAGCGCGCCCCGATGCGCTGGCTCGAGCTGGCGCGAAAGGCGCCGCCTTCGCGGTGATCGATCCGGCCGATCTCGCCGGCCGGCTGTCGGCCGGAGCCTCGGGTCCCTGGTTGCTCGTCGCCCTCGCGCTCGCCACCCTGGTGAGCGAGGATCTCGCCTGCGTCGCCGCCGGCCTGCTCGTCGCTCGCGGTTCCTTCGGCCTGGGCGCCGCGTCGCTCGCCTGTTTTCTCGGCATCTTCGGCGGCGATCTCCTGCTGTTCCTCGCCGGCCGCTGGGGCGGTCGCCGCGCGCTCGCCCGGCCTCCGTTCTCGTGGTGGATTCGCCCCGAGCAGGTCGAACGGGGCGAGGCGTGGTTTCGCGAGCGCACCGGGCGGGTCCTGTTCGCCACCCGCTTCCTGCCCGGCAGCCGGCTGCCGACCTACGTCGCCGCCGGCATGCTCGGCTGCCCGATCCGAACCTTCGCGTTCTGGCTCGCGGTGGCCGGCGCGATCTGGACGCCGATCCTGGTCTGGCTCGCGGCGACGCTCGGCGCGGCCGTGTTCGGCCAGCTCCAGCGCTACGGTCGCGGCGCCCTGCCGATTGCGGTTGCCGCGCTCGCGCTCTACCTCGTGGCGACCCGCTGGATTCCCCCTCTATTCACCCGGCGCGGTCGCCGGCTGGCGCTCGGAAAGTGGCGCCGGCTCACCCGTTGGGAGTTCTGGCCGGCCTGGCTGGTGAACGTCCCCGTCGTCCTCTATGCCGCGGGCCAGGCCCTTCGCCACCGCAGCCCGACCGTCTTCACCGCGGTCAATCCGGCGATGCCGGCGGGGGGATTCGTGCTCGAATCGAAAGTCGAGATCCTCGCCGCCCTCGGGGCCGGCGGCGCGCCGATCGCCCGCTTCGCCCGGCTACCGGCCGAGCACACGCAAGAGCAGCGGCTCTCGACCGCCCACGCGTTCCTCGCCGAGCACGGGCTCGACTTCCCGGTGGTGGTCAAACCGGACGTCGGCCAGCGCGGCGAGGGGGTCACGGTGGTCAAGAACGCCGAAGCGCTCGCGGCACACCTCGAAACCGCCACGGGCGAAGGCATCGTCCAGGAGTACGTGCCGGGGCGCGAATTCGGGGTCTTTTACATCCGCCACCCCGACGAGCCGAAGGGGAAGATCTTTTCGATCACCGACAAGCGCCTGCCGACCCTCCTGGGGGATGGCGAAAAGACGCTCGAAGAGCTGATCCTCGCCGACGACCGGGCGGTCTGCATGGCACCGTTCCATCTCGAGCGCCACAAGGAGCGAATCGACCAGGTGCCGGCCGCGGGCGAACGGATCGAGCTGGTCGAGATAGGCAACCACTGCCGCGGCGCCATCTTTCTCGACGGCATTCACCTCGCGACGCCGGAGCTTCTCGCCGCGATCGACGCCGCGAGCCAAAGCTACGAGGGATTCTTCTTCGGCCGTTACGACCTCCGGGTACCCTCCGAAGAGCACCTCAAAGGCGGCCGCGGTTTTCGCATCCTGGAGCTGAACGGCGTGACCTCCGAGGCCACCCACATCTATCAACCGGGCGCTAGCCTGCTCGCCGCATATCGCACCCTGTTCACCCAATGGCGCCTGGCGTTCGAGATCGGCGCCGCGAACGTCGCGCGAGGTGCGCGAGCGACGCCGCTCAGAGAGCTGATCGGTCTCTTGCGCGAGCATTTTTCCGGGGGCCGACCGCGGTAGGGGCGCCCTCCGCTATTCACAGGCAAACCCAGCCGGCGCCGAAGGGGAGAACTCGCAGAGCACCGCCGCCCGCAGCGCCAGCGCGAGCGCCTTCCGGTCGGCATCGACGAGCGGCTCGGCCGCGACCGAAACGACGGCCTCGATGCGCGAATGGCCGAGCAGCGAGACCAGATGAGATCCGAACGGCATGTCGCCCCACCAGCAGACGGAAAGGTGCGCGGGCGCCTCGGCGGGCAACGTGCGATAAGCGAGCGCCGCGGCGTGGACCGGGTGGCCGGAGGCGGCGGGCAGAGCGAGCAGCGGCGAGCGGAACGGCAGGACGTCAACACCCGGGCTGCTCGTCCCTTCGGGAAAGAAGACGACTCCGCTCCCGGCGGCAAGCGCCCCTTCGAGCCGGCCGAGCAGTCGGGGCAGATCGCTTTTCCGGCTGCGATTGACGTACAGGGTGCCGAACGAGCTGCACAGAGGGCCGAGCACCGGCCAGGTCGCGATCTCGGCTTTCGCCACGAACGTCGTTGGCAGCCGGCTCGCGAGCACCAGGATGTCGAGATAGCTGAGGTGGTTGGCCGCGAGCAGGAACGGCGGGGCGGGCTCCGGGCCGCGCCAGGCGACGCGGACGCCGAGGACGCGGAGATAGGCGCGAGACCAGGTGCGGAGGAACCGTCCCCGCCACCGGCCGCGCGCGATGGGCCGACCCGCGGTGGCGGCCAGGCCGACCGCATGGATTGGCGTGAGAGCGAGCGTGATGCCGATCAGGCCGGCCGCCCGGGCGACGATCCGCAGACCGCGAAGCGCCGTCATCCCTCCTGGCCCGGCGAACCCGGAATCCCCGGCAGGTTGTCGAAGAACATCCGGCGCGATTTCTCTTCCATCGCCATGACGTCGAACAGCATCAGGAAGTCGATCGTGCCGAACGCCCGGTCGATCACCGGACCGCCCGCGATCTTGCCGCCGTAGCGCAGATACATGTCGAACAGGGCGGGCAGCACCAGCGGCGAGTCGGCCGGGGAAAGAGCGGACTCCCCTGCCGCGCTCGGCAACTCGCATTCGAAGCCCGGCCGGGCGGCGATCGACAGCGTGGGATGGAGATGGTCGCCGGCCGCCAGGGTCGCCTGCGCCCGCCAACCGTCCGTCGGGTCCTGGCTGGTCACCGAGCAGCAGCCGAACAGGTACCGCTTGCGATTTTGCGCGACGTAGAGGGCAAGGCCGCGCCAGAGCAGGAACAGCACCGGGCGCTTCCGGTGCTCGCGGGAGATCGCGGCGCGGCCAAGCTCGATGCCCTGGGCGATGACCTCCGCCGGCAGACCGTCGAGCGCAAATTCGCCGTCGGTATAAAAGCCCGCGCCCTCCGCCGCCATCTCGGCGGTCTGCAGGCGATAGGTTCCGACCAGCTCGCCGGTCGGCGCGTGCTCGACCAACAGGTGGTGGCAGACGCGGTCGAATTCGTCCTCGTCCCGGCCCGTCGCGTAGGAGGTTGCGAGCCCTTCGTCGAGCTCCAGGTTGAAGATCTCGAATCGCAGGCGCAGCAGCCGGTCCAGCTCTTCGGGAGTCCGGGCGAATCGCAGGCGATAGGAGCCGGCGGTAAGCACCGCCGTCGGGATCAGCTCGGGCGCGGGGGGAAAGGACCTGAGTGCGGCGTTTTCCGGGCGCTCCAGGTCGTCCCGGCGCTCCGGGCTAAGGCCCGGGCTCGCGTCGGGCGACGCCGTCGGATTCGACTTCGAGGACGAGCTGATCATCGAACCTCACCACCTCTCCGCGAAGCCGCACCGGCTCCGCAACTCGATCGAGAATCCTAGCTCCGATCGGCCGGCCTCTCGGGCCGGTCAGCCAGAAGTTACTCCCCTCGGGGCCGACGCCAAGGAGCAGCGGCGGCAACCCTCCCGATAGACACCGAACGGCGCAATCCCGATGAACCTTCCCCTCGCCGGGGTTCATCACCCCGAGCCAACATTTCGCGTCGGCGATCACGCCGTCGATCGTCGCGGGGCCGAGCCCCACCCCGACCGGGAGCGGCGGCGCGCTCCCCGGCCAAGCTTCGATCGATTCCGGTTCGACCTCGATCATCCCCCGTCCGCCGCGCCGAATCAACGTTCCGCGCAATCGAACCGTCCGCCCCGCCCATGGGGCGGCCAGGCGAGCCGCTCCCTGTTTGCCGGGAGCGGCGAGAGCGTACCCCGCTGGTGGCGGCAGACGTTCGACAGCGCGGAGATCTTGCCGTCGTAGCGGAATATCGCCACCCGCTCCTTACCCAATACCACCACTTTCGCCCGCTTTTCCGGGATCTCGGCCACCGATCCGACGTCGATGAATCCGTCCGGCGAGCCTGCGGCGGACAGAGGCCGATCGCGCCGCCGTTCGCGGATCGCGGCGGCAAGGTGGAGCCCGAGGATCGTCGCCACCCCGAGCCCGAGAAGGCCGGCCAGCCAGGGGCTCCGCTCGTCTTGGAGCGCGCCGAACGCCACGTGCATCACCAGCAGTGCGTAGGCGAAATAGACGCCCATATGGAGCGACTTCCAGACCTTGGGCGAAAGGTTCGCGAGCCAGAAGTCGTGGCTGGTGGCGGCCATCAGGAACAGGATGACGAGCGCCGCCGCCCCCAGCTGCTGAAAGGGAAAATCCGCCAGGCTGTTCCACCGCGCGTTGCTCGCGAGCAGGCTGACAAGCGGATTCGCATCGCCCCCGGCATGGAACTGGACCAGTGCGAACGTGCCGTGCGCCGCGCCCAAGCCGAACGTCAGGACGCCCAAGTGCCGGCGGTTGTAGAGCAGCGGCAGAAATCGCGGATCGAGCCGGCAGAGCGGTCCGATCGCGAGTATCACGTGGAGCAGCAGGAAAGCCGCGGTGCCCAATCCCCGGATCGCGAGGGTTTCCGCCGTCGCCTGGGGGAAGAGAAGAGCCCCGAGGCCGATGAACGCCGCGAGATACAGGCCGACGCCCACGACGAGCACCGCGTCGTAGGCTTTCTTGCGCCCGCTCCAGCCGACCGCGACGTAGCCGGCGCTCAAAGCATGCTCCGCGCGAGCAGCGCCAAGATGTAGAGCAGCGGCAGGAGGATCGCGAGCGCGAAGAAAATCCGCCGATGGGCGACGCGCAACGGGCGGATCATGATTCGATCTCCGCGGACGCCCGCGCCGCGAGCCGCCACCGTCGTGCGAGCAGCGGCCAGAGCGCCACGACGCCCGGCGCGATCAGGCAGCGAAATCCCCAACGCGCGCCGTGCGCCGCGGGATCGATCCGTTCGACACCGCGGAAGAGAAACGCCAGAGCGAACAAAACGCCCGTCGCGAGGTACGCCGCGACGAGCGCCAAAATCCAGGACGCGATCCGTTCCGCCAAGCTCTAGCCTCCGAAGAAGAACTGGAACGGAATGTGGGCGCGCATCGACCAGGCCTGCTCGTTGTGCTGGGCGCGCGGAAACGCGAGATAGAACAGATTCTCGCCGTCGCGGTAGCCGGCGTCGCGCAAGGCGTTCCTCATCGCCCGGGCCGGCTCGTAGTTGTCGCGCGGCCAGCCGCTGTCGAGGTAGATCTTCACGTCGCGCTTCATCTCGCTCTCGACCCGCTCGTGCAGATCGTCCTGGTAGCCGAACGTGCTCGACAGGCAGGCGGCGTTGCCGAACACCTCGGGCCATTGCCAGGCGAGGAAGAAGGAGACGACCCCGCCGAGCGACGAGCCCATCACCACCGTGCTCTCCGGCCCGGGCTGAGTGCGATACGTCGCGTCCACCCAGGGTTTGACCTCCTCGACCAGGTAGCGCCCGTACTCTTCGTAGCCGGGCCGAGTGTAATCGACCATCCGATCGAGCGGATAGATGCCGACGACGATCGCCTTCTGCACCAGGTTCATCGAGTCGAGCACGCGCAGCGTCTCTTCGACCATCCAATGCTGGCCGCCGAACGCCTCTTGGGCGAAGAACAAATTCTGGCCGTCCTGCATGTAGAGCACCGGGTAATGAGCCAGGGTGTTCTCGGCATAGCCCGGCGGCAGGAAGACCCGCAACGGATGGTTGCGCTCGTGCTCTCCGGAAGGGGTGTGCTGGATCGAGCAGACGCTGCACGTGGTGTCGGCGAAGAAGTGCGGGTAGACGTCGCGCTCGGCCGGATCGTCCTCGATCGCGAGGTAGTTCTCCCCCTGCGACCAGAAGATCTCACCCACCTGATCGTCCCGCCGCAGCACCGGTTTCCAGTAGCGGAACGTCGATTCGAGCGCGAGCGGAAAATCGAACCGAGTGCCGTCCTCCGAGATCGCGGCCGGAAGCACGTCGGCATCCCAATCGAGGTCGGTGCGCAAAACCAGGCGGTACGGTTCTCCCGGCTCGCCCGCGGCGAGGTCCGGCAATGGATAGTGAACACGAATCGTAATGGCGTGGGCCATGGAAGTCTCCTCGGAAAGGGTACTCGATCCGAGAATGTGCCGGCCGGGTCGGTCCGGTTACCGAGTCACCGAGCCGAACTACGAGGGAATCGACCGGTCTTGGCCCAAGCTATGATCGCACCGTGCCCCGTTCTCCGCTCCGCGTGGTTCTCCCATCGTTTTTGCGCCCCGCCTCCGACGCGTATCGGGGGCTCGATCGCCTGCTCGACGGCGGGGTTGCAGCCCTGGGAAAGATCTTTCTCGGTCTTGCGATCGGTTGGTGGCTCTACGTGCCTATACACGAGCTGTTGCATGCGGGCGCCTGCGTCGCGGCCGGCGGGAAGATCGAACGGTTGGAGATCGACGGGATGTACGGCGGCGCGCTGCTCGCGAAGATCTTCCCGTTCGTCGTCTCGGGCAGCGAATACGCCGGCCGGCTCTCGGGGTTCGACACCGGCGGCAGCGATCTCATCTATCTCGCGACCGACTTTGGACCGTTTCTGCTCACGTTGTTTCCCGGAGTCTGGCTGTTGCGCCGCGCGGTCGAAAGGCGGCGCGCGTTTCTCTTCGGCCTCAGCCTGCCGCTCGCGCTCGCACCGTTTCTTTCGCTCACCGGCGACGCCTACGAGATTGGCTCGATCCTCACCACCCGTTTAGGTCCGTGGGCCGATGCCGCGTCAAGCGCGCTGCTGCGCGGCGACGATGCGATCAAGAAATTCTCCGAGTTGCGCGCCGCCGGGCGAGAAGCTCCTTGGGCGGGATTTGGCCTAGCGATCGCCCTCGGATTCTGTTGGGCGGAAGCGACGTTGGCGCTCGGCGCGCTGACCGCGCGGAAGCTCGGCCAAAGGGCGATCGCGCGTCGTTCTCCGAACGAAAAGAAGAGCTGAAAAAGCACTCTCAATGCCGGACGGCGTTGGGCGAATTTTCCGGTTGACAACGAGTGCGGAGGGGCGTACCGTGGGCTTGTAACGAACGTCCTGGAGGAACTCGATGACCACTCCACCGGACCAGAAAAAGCTCCCGCGGTCGAGGTAATTCGGGTTCTCGATCCTGGGGGCGAGCCGCTCGGCTGCGGCGCGTGCTGACGCGACAGGCTGGACCGAATCACCGGTCCGGGCAAACATCGCAAAGCGAGCGAAAGCCAACACGCCCGGCGCGAACAACGGGGAGGCGAACCGAATCGCCTTCCCGTTTTGCGTTTCTACTTCTTTTTCGACGGCTCGTCGGTGGCGAGCTTCTCCCAATCTCCCTCCGGCGCGTCGAGGGCGATCGCGAGACCGCCGTCCGAGCCGACGAAGATGGGATCGCGCACCACTCGGACCTTGCCGCCGCCGACCGCTTGCAGTTCCTTCTCCAGGCGGGGCCCCAGGCCCCGAATCAGGCCGGTGCCGCCGGAGAGCACGACGTTCTGGCGCACCCGCTCCTGATATTCGGGATCGACCCGCGAGAGCAGATCGAACATCGATTCGACGAGCGACGGCAGGATCGCTTCGCAGGCCTGGCGCATCTCGGCCGTGATGTCGAGTTTCGTCGGCTTGCCCGCAACCGGCGCCATGACCAAAATCGGCGAGAGCGGCTCGCCGACGAAGCTCCCCTCTTCTTTCCAGCCGCGCACCATGTGCAGCGACACGCTCGCCTGCGGATGGCGCTCGCGGATCAGGCGGAACAGGTGCTCGTCGATCGAGTCGCCCGCCTGGGTCAGGGTTCGCTGGTCGTCCTCGTTCGGCAGCCGCCCTTTCATCACGCAGATGTCCGTGGTGCCCGCGCCGATGTCGATGATCATCGTGTGCAGCAGCTCTTCCAGGCCATAGGCGACCGCGAACGGCTCCGAGACGATCAGCAGGTTGTCGGCGATTCCCTGCATCGCTTTTCGCACCTGCTGCTTGTTCACCCGCAGCGCTTCGGCCGGCACGCCGACCACGGCGCGAATTTGGAACACCGCCCGCTCCGCCGGGTCGACCCCGGCGAGCTGCACGAGATGCCGGAGCAGCTCGCGCACCGCCGCCTCGTCCTTTTCCGAACCGTCCTTGATCAGCCCCTCTTCGAGCGGCCGGTGCAGATCGAGCATGGTCCGCTGTTCGAGCGCTTCGCGGCCGATCAGCACGCTCTTCTTGAGCACCTTCCGCGCGACCATGTCGAGCGGCCAGCCGACGTAGCTCTCGACCACGTGGCGCTGGCCGTTGGAAGCCGAGATCGAGCTCCGGGAGGTGCCGAGATCGATCCCGACATGGAGGGCTTGGCGTTCGCTCATGAGGACTTCAGATTCCTTTCTCCGGCGCGCTCTCGGCGGCGAGCGCGTAGCGGCGCACGCCGCGCGCGAGGGCTTCGGCGATGTATTGGCGGTAGAGGGGTTTGGTCAGCAGCTCGGCCTCGGTCGCGTTCGACAGGCAGGAGACCTCGGCCAGCACCGCCGGCATCTCGGTCGAGACCAGGACCAGAAACGGCGCGGTCTTGACGCCGCGATCGGCGACCGCGGCGCCATTGGCCGTCGGCTCCCGGGCCGGCAGCCGGGAGAGCGAGCGGAACAGCGCACCGTCGATCGACTCGGCAAGGCGGCGCGAGCTGCCTTGCCGCGCATCGGCGTAAACCTGATCGAGCAGCCGGCGGAAATCGGCGACCGCGTAGCCGGAATCGCGATTTTCGAGCGCCGCGAGGCGATCCAGCTCCGGATCGTCGGTCGGTCCCAGATAATAGGTCTCGACCCCGCGCGTATTGCCGACCGAGATCCAGTTGAGGTGGATCGAGACGAACAGGTCGGCGCGCGCGTCGTTGGCGATCCGCGCCCGGTCGCGCAGCGAGATCGCCCGGTCGTCGGTCCGGGTCATCACGACTTCGAACGACGACGCTTCGAGCAGGCGCTGGACGCGCCGCGCGATGTCGAGCGTGACGTCCTTCTCGTAGAGGCCGGAGGCGGCCCGGGTGCCGACGGAAAAACCGCCGTGCCCGGGGTCGATCGCGATCCGGCGCACCGCGAGCGGAAACACCGATGGGTCGATCGGCCGCGGCGCCGCCTTGCGCGGCGCTTCGGTGCTCGGAAGGTTCGCTGGCTCCGCCGGTCCCGTGCGGGTCGGCGCGGCGGCGGGCGAAACGGGAGCTTCGATCGGCGAGAGGCCCGGCGCAAACAGCCGCGAAGAGGCGAGCAGCGCCACCGGCAACAGCGCCAGGCCGAGCAGAGAGCTGCCCAGACGGAGGCGGCGCCGCCGTTTCAGGGTCTTGCGCGGCATTCCCTGGACGAGCTCGACGTTTTGGTCGACGAGCTCGCGCAGCAGCCGCTGTTTCAGGCGATCGACGCGGGCCATACGGCGGGTTCCTGCCTCGGCGTCTCCGTTAACTCCCGAAAGTCGAATCGGGAAAAGAGGAAGGGATCTTACTCCTTTCGTCCGGGGTCGTGGTTTTCGTTGGGCTCCTCGCTCCTTCGGGCGCCTTCGGCAGCAGCCGGTCGCTATGGGCCCAACGAAACCACTATTTTCGTCCGAGCCGGATCACCAGGCGGGAGAGGGAGACGTCAAGGCTCTTCATCACGATCTTCGGCCCGGTCAGATCGAGCACGACGTGCAGCTCGTCCGGGCTGTGGTAGCCGATGCGGATCTGCACCAGCTCGGGAGTGCCTCCCGCGACCTTGGTCGCCGGGTAGGCATGGCGGATCCCCTTGAAACGGATCAGCTCCCGCGGGGTTCCGGATTCGATCCGAAACTGGGCGAAGTTCGAGGAGCGGATGATGCCGTCCCCTTCGAGCACCACCTCGGTCTCGGTCGGCAGCGCGCGTACCGTGATCGAGCGCAGCGAGGCGAGGACCGGGCGCGGCGCTTCGCCCGGCGTGGCGGGCGTGGCGGATATCGCTCCCGACGGCGGGGAAACGGGGGCCGGGGCCGGGCCGGGAGCGGTGCTCGCGGCGGAGCTCGGGGCCGGAGGACTCACTGGGACTGCCGCGGTCTGGAGCGGCGCGGAGCTCGGCGGCGGCGCGGTCGCCGCAGGCGGAACCGGGGCGCCGGGCGCCCCTTGGACGGTCGGCGTCGGCGAACCGAGCCCCAGAGCCCGCTTTCCGGGGAGGCTGCGGTACATCGGCTTTCGCTCCGGATTGGCAAACGCCGCGGGCAGCGGCTCGGGATCGGGATCGCCGAAAAAGTCGTCCCACCAGAGGTCCTTGACCCGCCAGGCGGCGATGCCGGCGAGGATCAGAGCGAGCACGACGACACCGACGACCACCCGCAGGGGCCGCCGCGCTTTCCGTCTGCCGCCTCCGGGCTCCGGCGGAATCAAGGCGCCGCGAGATAGGGTGTCGTCGAGCGGCGAAGGGACCGGCCGCAGCGGCACCTCCGGCGGCGGCGCGAGAATCGGCGCCCGGCCGCTCCAAGTTCGTTCGAGCGGCGGCAGAGTTTCGGCGATAGGTGGCCGGGGTGCGGAAGTCGCCGGGGCCGCGGGAATCGAAGGGGCCGCGGGAGTCGCAGGGGCCACGGGAATCGTTGGGGTCGCGGGGATCGGAGCGATCGGCACGGGAGCCGGCTCGGCGCTTTTCTCCGTCGCTTCGACGCTCGCGGTCGCCTCTTCGAACAGCTCAAGCAACCGGTCCGCGTTACGAATCGGCGGCGCCTGCGGCGCGGGTCGCGCCAAGGGAGCGATCGGCGTCCGGGTCGCGGTAGCCGGAGGGGGCGGCGGGAGGGGCGGCGTCGGGTCGAACGGCACGCCGCCCGATTGAACGTGGCGATCGACCACTTTGTAGATCAGCTCTTTGCCCTGCGGCGAGATCTCCTGAAAGCTGAGCCCCATGCCGGCGGGGTGGGCGGGATCGTCGCTCGTCTCTCGCACCCAGACAACCTCGCCCCGACCCTTGATCAGCTCGAAGCCGTCGCCCAGCCGAAATTCGAAATCGACCAGCGTCCCGACCGGTGCGGGCCGTTCGGAGCGGATGAAGATCCCCCCGGGCGAGATGTTGGCGGAGAATTCGTTGATGAATCCGCTGAACTTCTCGAACTTGAGCTGGACCCGCGTCTCGAGCGGAACGCGCCGAGAATCGCGAGGAACCGAAGAATCGGTCATCGCCGCCGTACCTCGCTGCCCGGCGGCGGAGCCGTCCGGGCGTTTTCGGGAACGCTGGTAAACGGCGGAGATCATAGCAGGGCGAAGGGAACCCCAAGCGCTCGGCCGCAAGGTTTCGCGATCCGGGAGGGCGGCCGCGGGAGCCGCCCTCCCCGGCGCCCGATCAGAAGGCGAGCGACCTCTCCCGAGCGAGGAACGCAGCAACCTGGCGGGCCATCTCGACGGTCAGATTCTCCTGCTCCGCGGCCCGCTGGAACAGGATCAAAGCCCCCATCGCCTCGCGATGGACCTCCCGCGATTCGAACAGCGGCAGCACCTCGACCGCGAGCTGTTTGATCTCGGGACCACGCCCCTGCTCGACGAAAAGGGTTGCAAGCTCCAACGCCACCAGCGCCGCGTCGTAGCCCATGCGCCGCTCGAAGTAACCCTCCTGCACCTCGCGCAAGATTCTCTCGGCCTCCTCCGGCCGACCGAGACCGGCGGCGATCCGGGCTTCGAGCCAACGCAGGCGAATCCGATCGAGCGGGCTTGAAAGGAGAAACATTCCGCGGATCTCCTCGAGGCGGCGGGAGGCCTCTTCGAATCGGCCCGCGGTCACCAAAGCGATCAGCAGGTTGTGATGCGCATACGCTTTCGACATCGTCTCGGTCTCCACATCGATCGCCGGAACCGCATCGAGCGCATCGAACTCCTCGATCAGGTTTTCGAGCTCCGCCAGAGTGCCGTCGAGGTCGCCGAGCTCCTCGCGGATCTTCGTCCGCGTGAGGCGCACCCGGCGCATGGCCGACCCGGCGTTCGCCTGAAGGAAGAGAGCCATCGCGTCGTCGGCTGAGGCCAGCGCTTCGGGCAGCCGGCGCTGGGCTCGCCGAAGCGCCGCCTGAATGTGGAGCAATTCTCCCTGCACCTCCGGCGCGCCGGTTCCCCCTCGCTCAAGTAGGGCAAACGCCGTGCGCAACGCCTGGTCCGCCCCGAGAAGCTCTCCGAGAACCCGCCGCGAGTTGGCCAGATGAGCCCAGGCACGGGCGCAGAGATCGGCAACCCATACCGAGTCGTACACCTCCCCCGAAAGCTGCTCGGCAATCCGGACCGCCACCTCCGCGCGCTCTACCGCGCGCACCGGTTGTTCGAGAACCGCCTTTTGGCTCTCGCGGATCAGCAAAGCGCAGAGTGCCCAGGACCGGAGGCTGTCGTCCCTTTCGATCAGGGCCAGCTGTTCGGGAAGCGCCATTCGCTCCAAATGCGCGAGCTGGCCCGGCGCTTCCCGCCCTTCGAAGAGCGCGACCGTTTCGCTCCAGTGCCCCACCGCCCTTTGGAACTCGCGCAGTTGGCCGAAGCGCTCGCGGCAGGTGGGACAACTTACTTCGAGATGCGGGGCGATCTCCCGCACGACGACTTCTTGCGGAAGATCCCCCGCGAGCCACCGGGCCAGCGTTTCGATCGACAGGTGTCCTAACTCCTTCTCCATCCGGCATTCCTCCCTAAGAAAATTCTCTCACTACATATCTTAGGTTGCCGGAAGAGGATATTTAGAGACAAAAATCTTCGCCAAATTTGCTTCTCTGCGAATCTCGAAGCCAAACCCGGTGATTTCTCGACTACTGACGAGTGTCTTCCAGGGTCATTCCGGACGCACATGCTGCCGGCCGGCCGAGAGGATCGCACGATGCCCCTTCCTCAGCCCACAGGTGCCGGATGTCCTCCGGGGTCCTGACCGGCACCGATTCCGGCCGGCCGAGCGGATCGAACGATCCTCCCTCCTCGGCCCACAGATGCCGCAACAGGCCACCGACCCAGGCGACCACCGACTCCAAGGTCGCGGATGGCGCAAGAGTCTCGCGTGCCGGAACGGCGGAGGCCGGAAGAGGAGCGATCAGGATTGCGACGGCGAGGGTGGCGGGGACGAGGTGGCGGGGAAGATTGAAACGCATAACAATTCTCCTTGCTCGACGACCGATCGACGGCTCTATGCCGCACGGAGTCGCCTCTACAAGGTATTGTTGGTCCTGAAACGGTAACCGGGACAAAGAAAATCGGGCGCAATGAGGCACGACGACGCCTTGCGGAGAGCCGAAAAGCGACAAAACATCATAGAATCAGAGATCTACATCAAAAGGTCGGCGTGGCTGCCTCGGCGGCCAATTTCGCGGCTCCGAGCAGGCCGGCGTGCGGTTCGAGGACGATCCGCACCGGTATCCGGGCGAGATAACTACTGAAACGCCCCTTGGCGCGAAACGAACGCAGGAACTCCCCTTCTACCAGCCGGTCGCGCACTTTCGGCGCCACGCCGCCGCCCAGAAAGACCCCGCCGACGGCGCCGCCGACCAGCGCGACGTTGCCGGCCACCGCGCCGTAGATCGAACAGAACATCGCGAGCGTCCGGTCGCAGAGGACCGAATCCTCCGCCGCGCTCACCTCGGCGATCGCCGCCGACGGATCGAGTCCGGAAACCCCGGCGGCCTTGTCGGCGAGCGCCTGCTCCACCCGGGGGTGGGGCGCCAGGCCGCGCCGGTCGCGAAGAAACGTGTAGAGATTCACCAGGCCGGGGCCGGAGACCAGCCGCTCGGCGCTGACGTGCCCGCCGCTCTCTTCTCCCAGACGCTCGGACAGATAGCCGAGAAGCGCCCATTCCTCCTCGTCTCGGGGGGCGAAATCCATGTGCCCCCCTTCGGTCGCGAGCGTCGCCCAACGATCGCCCACCCGGGTCTGGAGCGCGATGCCGAGACCGGTTCCGGCGGAGACCAGGGCGCGATTGCCGCCCACCCCCGGTGTGCCGCCCTCGCCCTTCTGGAGCACGAGCAATTGGTCGGACCCAAGATCGTCGAGCCCGGCCGCCGCCGCGGCGAGATCGTTCACCAACAGGGCACGGCCGGCCGGGAGGCCCAAACGGGCGCCGATGGCGTCGCCGTCCAGCTCCGGCCACGGGAGGTTCGGGGTGGTCGCCCTGTTGTTCCGCACCGGCCCCGGAATCCCAAAGCAGGCGGCGGCCAAGCGGTCCTGCCCAAGATATTCCGCGGCGGCCGAGGCGAGATCGGGGAAATCCCGGCTACGGTAGTTCTCGATCTCGCCGGCCTCTTCGAGCCGACCGTCCGCGCGGAGGCGAAACCGGCCGAGGCGGATGTGGGTCCCGCCGACGTCCCCGGCGAGCAGCACCGACTTACCTCTCCTGTCCCGACCCGAGCGCCGAGGCCAGCCGTTCGAGCCCCGATGCCGCGTCCCCTCCGAGGTCGATCCGCAGCACCGTCCGTCCTCGGCCGACCAGCGCCTGCCGATCGCCGTCCGCCTGGGCGCGGATCAGCTTGGCGAACGTGAAATCGGTCTCCGGCACCGGCACGGGATCGCCCGGCCGGTCGACCAGTTGAAGGAAACGGCAACCGGCCGGCCCTCCTTTGTGCAGTTGACCGGTCGAATGGAGGAACCGCGGACCATAGCCGAACGTGGTGGCGAGGTGGGTTCGATCACGCAGGCCCGCCTGGAGCCCCCGGAGCGTCGCGGTGGCCGTAGGAGAAGGGGCCAGGTAGGCATGGAGGCCCAAGTAATCGCCCACCGCGGCGCCGCTTAAGAAGCGGTCGAGCACGGCGGCGAGGTCGGGGGCCTCGGCATTCACCTCTTCGCCCACGGCGTCGAGGGTGAGCTCCCCTTTCATCGCCCGGCTGGAGAGATCTTTGGCGAGCTGGACGTCCGGCTGGTCGAACGGCTGAATGCCGAGCACTGCGCCGGCCGCCGCGACCGCGAATTCCCACCGGAACATCTCGGCGCCGAGATCGAGCCGATCGCCGAGCACGAACGACGCGGTCGGATGACCGGCCGTGGCGAGATCCGCGAGCCGCCCGGCCAGCTCCCCTGCTTCTCCCGCCAGCGCCAATCCGACGAAGAAGCGATCGGCGCCATACGCGGCCGGCGCCGCGGGCGCCTCCCCCGCGACCGGTACGATCCCTTGACCATGCTTGCCGGTGCTCTCGGCGATCAGCTGCTCCAGCCAATCGGGAAACGAGGCGAGCCCGGGCGAGGTGAGAAACGTCACCTTGTCGCGTCCGGCCTTCGCCAGCTCGCCGAGCGCCGCGCCGAGTGCCAGCCCCGGATTCTCGGCGACCGGCACATCGGCGCCGCAAGCCCCGGCGAGCACTTCGGCGCGCGTAAGCAGGCCGGAAAGGTCGGCGCCGATCGCCGCGGCGGGCGCCAGCCCGAACGGCGTGAGCGCGCTGTAGCGCCCGCCGACGTCGCTCTGCGCCGAGAACAACCAGCGAAAACCTCGATCGCGCGCCAGCTTCTCCAGCGAGGTTCCCGGATCGGTGACCGCGGCAAAGGCGTTTCCCGGTCCGCCGAGCCGCTCTTTTTCCGCGTCGCCCAAGGAGCTCACCCGCTGCCAAAAGTACCGAAAGTAGCTCATCGTCTCGGTCGTGCCGCCGGATTTCGACGAGACGAGAAACGCGCTCTTGGACACGTCGATCTGGCGGGCCAACGCGAGCACGGCCGCGGGGTGGGTGCTGTCGAGCACGCGCAACACCGGATAGCCCGCCCGGTTGCCGAACGTCTCTTGGAACACCTCGGGCGCCAAACTCGATCCGCCCATGCCGAGGACGAGGGCGTGGCGGAATTCATCGGTCGCGAGCGTCGCGCCGAACGATTCGAGCTCCGCCAAGCGGGCGCGCATCTCGATCGGCAGCGTCAGCCAGCCCAACCGATCGGCCACTTCCGGGGTATTTCGATCCGCCCAGATCGTCGGATCTTTGGCCCAGAACCGGCGCCCGAGATCTTCTCGTTGCCACCGCTCCAGCCGCGCCGCCACCGGCCCGGCCCCCGCGCCCAAATTGAAGCTCACCACCGTCGTGCTCATTGGAGATTCTCCTCGTCGGCCTCGCGTGAACTCTACCTGAGTCACTGAACCGTCCGCGAGGCACGTGTTAGCATTTCGTTTCGCCATGCGCCTGTCTTTTCCTCGCCTCGTCCTCCTTTCGTTCGCCCTGCTCGCACCGTTCCTCGCCACGGCCTGCGCGCAACAATCCGGCCCGATCCAGCGCTATCAGGTTCGTGCCGAGGTGATGCAACTGCCGGAAGGACCGAACGGCGATCTGCTGATTCGCCACGAGGCGATCGACGGCTTCGCCGGCCGCGACGGCAAGAAAACGGGAATGGATCCCATGTCGATGCCGTTTCCGGTCGCGGAAGGGCTGTCGCTCGCGGGACTCAAAGTCGGCGACGTCGTCCGCTGCACTCTCGAAGTCGACTGGCAGCAGCGGTCGCCGGTGAAGATTTCGGCAATCGAAAAGCTCCCGGCCGGCACCCAGCTCACGTTTCGCGAGGCACGCCCTTAAAAAACACGATCACGAACCAGGAGATACGTCATGCCCGTACGCAGCGCGAAAGCGGTTTGGGAAGGTGGATTGAAGGACGGCGCGGGGCACCTCGCGCTCGGCAGCGGCGCCTTCGAAGGGCGCTATTCGTTCGGCTCCCGCTTCGAAGAAGCAGGGGGCACGAACCCCGAAGAGCTGATCGGCGCCGCCCACGCCGGCTGCTTCTCGATGGCCCTCTCCGCCGCCCTCGGCCGGGCCGGCTTCGCTCCGAAGCGGATCGCCACCTCCGCCAAAGTCCATCTCGAAAAAGTGGGAGACGCGTTCCGGATCACCCGCATCGATCTGACCGCCGAGGCGGAGATCCCGGGCATCGACGACGCGACGTTCCAAGAACAGGCCAAGGGCGCGAAGGTTGGCTGCCCGGTCTCCGCGGCTCTGGCCGGCGTGCAGATTTCGCTCGACGCGAAGCTGGTGGGGTAGGCGGGAGAAAACGCCGGCGAGCCGCCGGCGGTCCCAGGACGAGCACACCCTGCGCCCAGGTACCACCGCCTTCTCGTCGGCGGCGCCGACGGCGCGTGCTTTTCCCGAGAACCGCCTCCTGTTCGCCGGTCTAGCCCGTAGGGTGTGCTGGTCCTGGGACCGCCGCCGGCTCGGCGGCGTTTTTGTTTCCAGCTACCCCCGCCGCAACCGCACGTACTCTTCGGCATCGATCTCCCGCCGCGCCGCGAGATCCCGATCCACGTCCTCTCCCCAAACTCCGGCGCGCGCGGCGGCTCCCGCTTCGAGCTGGAGCAGCTCGGTGCCGAATCCGGAGCCGTAGGAAAACGCTGTGATCTTCTCGCCCTGGTTCAACCCGCGAAGCGCTTCGGCAACCGACAGCCAGAGGCTCGCGGTGTAGGAGTTGCCCACCCGGACGTTCCAGCTCATCGACGGAACAACCCGGTCGCGGTACAGCGCTTCGATCCGCTCGGGAGGCCAGCCGAACGATTCGCCGACCGCCACGACCGCCTTCTTCACCATCTTTGGGAACGGCACGTGGAAGCAGAGCGCGCGAAACGGCGCGAGCGCGGTTTCCGGATCGACCCCCGCCACCAGCGCCTCGAAACAGCGCACGGCGCCGCGCTTGTAGCACTCCAAACTCAACGGCCCGTCGACGCGCGGATGCGCTTCGCCCACCGGGCGCCAGAAATCGAACACCGGTTCGCTGTACGGGTAGGAGATTGGATCGATCGACGCGACGTCGGCGTCGTCGACCACCATCGCGACCGCGCCCGCCCCTTGAGTCGGCTCGCCGGGATCGTTTTCGGCATAGAGCGCCACGTCGGCCGCGATCACCAGCGCGGCTTTCGGCGCGCCGTTTCCAGGGGCTCCGGCCGCTCCCGACAGCCGCCATTCGAGCGCTTGGCGCAAGGCGAGCGTGCCGCCGTAGCAAGCGTGCTTCACCTCGTAGGAGCGGACAGCGCCGGATAGGCCGAGCTTCCCCGCCACCCAGGCCGAGAGAGGCCGGCTCATGTCCAGCGCCGATTCGGTGCCGACGCCAAGCAGTCCAATCCGCGCCGGATCGCCTCCCCACCGGGCGAGCGCCCGACGCCCAGCTTCCGCCGCCAGATCCACCACGCCGAAACCCGGCGGGCAGAGCGCCATCTCGCCGCAGCCGAGACCGAGCGTAAGTTTTTCCGAATCGACGCCGCGCAAGCGGGCCAGCTCCGACATCTTCATCGCGAGCGGCGGCAGGGAGATTCCGATCGCGGCGATTCCTACGCTATGCGCGACTTCTTGGGGGTTCGTCGTCATCCGGCGATCCTACCCGGAGGTGGCCGCGCGTCCCTACAAGCTCTTGCGCTCCTGCCGGGGATTGGGAGCTCACCTCCGGCCACTCATCCTACCGTTCGAAGGGCTCGCCCAACTGGTAGAATCACGAGATGGAAGCGCCCATAACCGCCCGCAAGACGCGCCTCGTCGATCTCGACGACTCCTTCGATCGCGAGTTCTGGAGTCGAGAGACTCCATCTCGTCGGGTCGAGCTCGTGTGGGAGATCTCCGAGCGAGCCTACGAGCTGGGAGGAAAGTTGCCGGATGCATCGGGACGCCCGCGATCTGTTGCGCGCCTTCATCGCCCGTGAAGTCCGCTTCCTCCTGGTGGGAGCCCACGCTGTCGGCTTCTATGCCGAACCTCGAGCGACCGGCGATCTCGATCTTCTGATCGACCCCACGCCGGAGAACGCCGCGCGGGCCTATTCGGCGCTCGAAGACTTCGGCGCGCCGCTCCAGGATCTATCGATCGAGGACCTCGCAACGCCTGGGATCGTGTTCCAGATGGGGTTCCCGCCTTATCGAATCGACATCCTCACGGAGATTTCGGGGGTTTCGTTTGAAGAGGCTTGGAAGGAGCACAGCACCGCCTCGCTCGGCGATATCCATTTTCAGGTGATCGGCCACGAAGCCCTCGTGACGAACAAACACGCTGCTGGGCGACCCAAGGACCTGCTCGATCTGGACCTGCTCGCCAAGCACGATAAGCCCTCGTGACCTGCGCGCCCCGCTCTCTACCGCCGCTCCCCGCGCACGAAGCTCCAGCCGAACCGCCCCTTGACGCACAGGTTCCCTGACGTCACGAACTGATCCAGCGGCGAAGTCACCTTGACGATCTGTTCGTCCTGAGCGTGGAGGGTGAGCGTGCAACCGACGCCGCAGTAGGGGC
>Ga0268264_10001453_pt1 | contig 22147 bp, 18 predicted proteins | sample KBSSwiS32_FD_190357 | JGI IMG/M metagenome (GOLD analysis project Ga0268264, IMG submission 190357) | Switchgrass rhizosphere microbial communities from Kellogg Biological Station, Michigan, USA - KBS Switchgrass S3-2 (SPAdes) (version 2) | ecosystem: Host-associated > Plants > Roots >...
GTTCGCTGACCCGCCGCCGGCGCCCCCGGCGCCCTGCTCCGTCTCGACCTGCCCCTCGATCCCACGCACCCCGAGGAGGTCCCCGTGCCCGCAGCGACCCCGCCGCCCCCGCCGCCCCCGCCCGTGGCGCACCCGCGTGTCCCGCCGCAGCCAGGCACCACCGTGGTGCCGCTACCTGGGATGGACGCACTGTTCGGCCGGTTCTGGCCCGATGCCGAGGGTGGCCGGGTCGGCGTCGTGGCGGCTGCGCTTGCGGTCGGCGCGCTGGCCGGGCTGGTGCTGCCGTTCCGCCCCAATGGCCTCGCACTGTTCCTCGTGGCCGCGACCGCGGGCCTCACCGTGGCGTACGCCGCCAAGCATCGTCGCGAACCGTTCACCCTGACCTGCCTCGTGCTGGCCGGACTGTGCACGCTGCCCGTCGTGCTCCTGGACGCCACCTGGGTGGGGGTGCTGTGCCTGCTGGCCGGCGCCACCTCGCTCATCGCCGGGGTGACCCGTCCGCACCGGTTCCTGGAGTTCCTACTGGCCGGGCTCACCTGGCCGCTGGCCGGGCTTCGCGACCTGCCCTGGCTGGGCCGCAGCATCCGTGCGGCCACCGGCCGGGACCGCGCCCCGCGGGTCCTGGTCACGGCGGCCCTCTCGACGCTGGTGGTGCTGGTCTTCGGGCTGCTCTTCGTCTCGGCCGACGCGATCGTGGCGAGCTGGGTGGACGCGGTGGTGCCCGACCTGAGCCTCGACTCGCTGGTCTTCCGGGTGTTCGTGGCGGTGGCCGTCGCCGGCCCGACCCTCGCCGCGGCGTACCTCGCCCTGAACCCGCCGCAGCTGCGGCTGTGGGGTGGGTCCGCCGGCTCGACCACCGCCCACCGCTGGGAGTGGCTGGTGCCCGTCCTGCTGGTCGATGCCGTCTTCGCGGTGTTCGTCGCCGCCCAGCTCAGCGCGTTCTTCGGCGGTCACGACTACGTCCAGCGCACCACCGGGCTCACCTACGCCGACTACGTCCACCAGGGGTTCGGTCAGCTGACCGTGGCCACCATGCTGACCCTGCTGGTCGTCTGGGCCGCCAGCCACTGGGCCGGCGACCAACGCGCCGACCGGGTGTGGCTGCGCGGCTCGCTGGGGCTGCTCTGCGCGCTGACGCTGGTCGTGGTGGGGTCGGCGCTGCACCGGATGTCGCTCTACCAGGACGCCTATGGCTTCACCCGGCTGCGGCTGGTGGTCGACCTCTTCGAGGGCTGGCTCGGACTGGTCGTCGTGGCCGTCGCGGTGGCCGGGGTCGTGCGGTGGGGGATCTGGCTGCCGCGCTTCGCGCTGGTCACCGGCGTCGCCGCACTGCTGGGGCTGGCCGCCCTCAACCCGGATGCGTGGATCGCCCGGCACAACCTGGACCGGTTCGCCGACACCGACCAGGTCGACTGGTACTACCTGCAAGGCCTCTCCGCGGACGCCGTGCCCGCCTTCGAGCACCAGACCGCCGTCGTCATCTCATGCGGCATGCCCCGGAACTGGTCCGTGGACGACGACTGGCTGGCGTGGAACCTCGCCCGCAGCCGAGCCCGGTCGGTCGTCGACGACGGACCGGACGCGATGGGGGTCGTCATGCATTCGAACGTCGGCTACTCCCGGGTGGACGAATGTCCGGGTGCACGATGACCGTCCACGGGTGCTAACCGGTTCGCGACCGCAGGCCAGCGGTTCCTAGACTCGTCCCGTGTCCGGACCCAACACCGACTTCGACCCCGTGGAGGTGGCTGCCCTGAAGCCGGAAGAGGTCGAGGCCGCGCGCGACGCAGCGCTGGCCGCGATCGCGGCCGCCGCCGACCTCGAGGCGCTCAAGCAGGTCCGGATCGAGCACACCGGCGACCGGTCGCCGCTGGCGCTGGCGAACCGCGAGATCGGCGCGTTGCCGCCGGCCGCGCGCAAGGAGGCCGGCCAGCGCGTCGGCCAGGCGCGGGGCGCCGTCCAACAGGCACTCGCCGCGCGCCAGGCCGAGCTCGAGGCCGAGCACGAGCAGCGGATGCTGGCCGAGGAGACCGTCGACGTCACGCTGCCCTTCGACCGGGTCCCCGCTGGCGCCCGCCACCCCGTGACCACCGGCTCCGAGCTGATCGCCGACATCTTCGTCGCGATGGGCTGGGAGGTCGCCGAGGGACCGGTCCTCGAGGCGGAGTGGCTCAACTTCGACGCCCTCAACCTCGGCCCCGACCACCCGGCCCGCACCATGCAGGACACGTTCTGGACCGACCCGGCCGACGACCACCTGGTGCTGCGCACCCACACCTCGCCCGTCCAGGCGCGCACGATGCTCTCGCGCCAGCCACCGATCTACGTCGTGTGCCCGGGCCGGGTCTTCCGCACCGACGAGTACGACGCCACGCACAGCCCGGTCTTCCACCAGGTCGAGGGGCTGGCCGTCGACCGCGGCATCTCGATGGCCCATCTCAAGGGCACCCTCGACCACTTCGCCGCGTCCATGTTCGGCGAGGGCATCAACACCCGCTTCCGGCCGTCGTACTTCCCGTTCACCGAGCCCAGCGCCGAGGTCGACCTGGTGTGCTTCGTCTGCAGAGGGGTCAACTCCGAGGACTGCCGCACCTGCCGCGGTGAGGGCTGGATCGAGTGGGGCGGCTGCGGTGTGGTCAACCCGCGGGTGCTCCGCGCCTGCGGCATCGACCCCGAGACCTACTCCGGCTTCGCCTTCGGCATGGGCATCGACCGGACCCTGATGTTCCGCCACGGCATCGAGGACCTGCGCGCGCTGTTCGAGGGCGACGTCCGGTTCACGACCGCCTTCGGGGCGGAGCTGTGAAGACTCCTGTCTCCTGGATCCGTGAGTATGTCGACCTCCCAGCCGAGGTCACCACGGAGGAGCTCGCCCACCGGCTGACCGCGCTCGGCCTCAAGCTCGAGGCCATCGAGAAGCCCGGCGAGCAGATCCAGGGACCGTTGGTGATCGGCCGGGTGCTCACGATGGAGCCCGAGCCGCAGAAGAACGGCAAGACCATCGAGTGGTGCACCGTCGATGTCGGCGACGCCAACGGCACGGGTGAGCCTCAGGGCATCGTCTGCGGCGCGCACAACTTCGCGCCCGGCGACCTCGTCGTAGTGATCCTGCCCGGCGGCGTACTGCCCGGGAACTTCGAGATCTCCGCCCGCAAGACCTACGGCCACGTCTCCGCCGGGATGATCTGCTCCTCCCGCGAGCTCGGGATCGGCGAGGACCACGACGGGATCATCGTGCTGCCCGCCGATGCGGGCGAGCCGGGCCAGGACGCGCGCCCGGTGCTCGGCCTCGACCAGGAGGTCATCGAGTTCGAGATCAACCCCGACCGGGCCTACGCCCTGAGCCTGCGCGGAATAGCCCGGGAGGCGGCCCTGGCCTACGACGCGCCGTACACCGACCCGGCCCTGCGCGAGACGCCCGCCGCCAACGGCGAGGGCCACCCGGTGGTGATCGATGACCCGGCCGGCTGCCCGGTCTTCGTCGCCCGCGTCGTCAGCGGCATCGACCCGGCGGCGACCACCCCCGACTGGATGGCGCAGCGGCTCACGCTCTGCGGCATGCGCCCGATCTCGCTGACCGTCGACGTCACCAACTACGTGATGCTCGAGCTCGGTCGCCCGATCCACGGCTACGACGCCGACAAGCTGGCCGGTGCGATCCGGGTGCGTCGGGCCACCGATGGGGAGCGGCTCACGACCCTCGACGGCAACGACCGGGCACTGTCGACCGAGGACCTGGTCGTCACCGACGACTCCGGGATCATCGGCCTCGGCGGGGTCATGGGCGGCGAGACCACCGAGATGTCCGATGCCACGACCCGGGTGCTGGTCGAGGCCGCGCATTGGGACGCGGTCTCGATGTTCCGCACCGGCAAGCGGCACAAGCTGACCTCGGAGGCCGGCAAGCGCAACGAGCGCGGCGTCGACCCGACGATCTGCGAGGCCGCCGCCGACCGCGTCGTGGAGCTGCTGGTCGAGCACGGTGGCGGGTCCGCTGAGCCCGGGGTGACGGTCGTCGGCGTGCCGCCGACCCGGGTGCCGATCCCGATGGACGGCGGCCTGCCGGCCCGGATCTCTGGCATCGACATCGCCGCCGACAGGGCCGTCGCCAACCTCGAGAAGGTCGGCTGCGTCGCCGCGGATGCGGGCTTCACGCCGCCGCCGTGGCGCCCGGACCTCACCGACCCCTACGACCTCGTCGAGGAGGTCGCGCGGATCGTCGGCTACGACCAGGTGCCCTCGGTGCTGCCGCGCGAGGCCGCCGGGCGTGGGCTGACCCGCGAGCAGCGGCTGCGCCGGCGGATCGGGCGCACCCTCGCCGGGGCCGGCTGCGTGGAGGTGATCAGCTTCCCCTTCGTCGGTGAGGCCACCTTCGACGCACTGGGGCTGCCCGCCGACGACCGGCTCCGCAGGACGGTCCGGCTCGCGAACCCGCTCTCGGCCGAGGAGCCGTCGTACACCACGACGCTGCTGCCCGGCCTGCTCCGCGCCGCGACCCGCAACCTCGGACGGGGTACGCCGGGGGTCGCGCTCTTCGAAACCGGCACGGTCGCCTTCCCGGCCGACCGCGGCCCGGCGCCGATCTACGGCGTCGACTGGCGGCCGACCGAGGCCGAGCTGGCCAAGCTCTTCGAGGCGATCCCGCACCAGCCGCTGCACCTCGCGGTCGTGCTGGCCGGCGAGCGGGAGCGGGCCGGCTGGTGGGGCCCCGGCCGCACGGCGTCCTGGGCCGACGCGATCGGGCTGGTGCGCCGGCTGGGCGACGAGCTCGGTGTCGAGGTCGAGGTGGCCGCCGCGAGCCGGATGCCGTGGCACCCGGGCCGCTGTGCCGTCCTGCGCGTCGAGGGGGTCGAGCTGGGGCACGCCGGGGAGCTGCACCCGCAGGTCTGCACGGCCTTCGGGCTGCCCGTCCGCTCGGCGGCCGTCGAGATCGATCTCGACGCGCTCATGTCCCGGGCGGTCGACGTGGTGCCCGGTCCGGCGTTCTCGACCTTCCCGGTCGCGAAGGAGGACGTCGCCCTGGTCGTGAGCGACGACGTCACCGCCGCCGAGGTGGAGGCCGCGCTGCGTGAGGGCGCGGGGGAGTACCTGGAGTCGATCCGGCTCTTCGACGTCTACACCGGCGACCAGGTCGGTCCCGGCCACCGCTCGCTCGCCTTCGCGCTGCGGTTCCGCGCCCCCGACCGCACCCTGACCGAGCACGAGACGAGCGCGGCCCGCGACGCGGCGGTGGCGCTGGCCGCCGAACGGTGCGGTGCCGTCCAGCGGTGAGCTGACGGGGTCCCCGGCCGTCGCGGCGGGTCTGCGACGCCGTCACGACGACCCGGCGAGACTGGGCACATGACGGACCTGCGGCTGCTCGACGAGGTGTCCTGGCAGGGCACCCCGCTCGCCGGTGGCCGCACCCACGCCCTACTGGCGGCACTGGTCGTCGCCGGCGGGCAGGTGAGCGAGGAGCGCCTGGTCGCCGAGGTGTGGGGACCGGACGACGAGCCGGCCAACCCGGCCAAGGCGCTCCAGGTCGTTGTCTCGCGGGCCAGGTCGCAGACCGCACCGGACGTGGTGGCCCGGACCGACCACGGCTACCGGCTCGGGCTCTCGACCGACCGGGTCGACGCCCTCCTGCTGCACGACGCGGTGGTCGGCGCCCGCGAGGCGGAGGGCCATCGCGACCTGGTGCTGGCCAGGGACCGGGCGCGAGCGGCCCTGGCCCTGCCCGCGCCGGGCAGCGCGTCCGAGGGGCCGCTGGCCGACCTGCGGCGGCAGGCTGCCCGGCAGCGCGAGATCGCGTCGGCGGTGCTCGGGCGGGCGCTGGCGGCATTGGGCGACCACGACGAGGCGCTGCCGCTGCTTCGCGACGCGGGCGACGACGAGGTCACGATGGCCGCCCTGCTGCGGTCGGTGGCGGCGGTGCACGGCGCGCCCGCGGCGTTGGAGCGCTACGAGCGGTTCCGTGCGGAGCTCGCCGAGCGGCTCGGGGTCGACCCGGGCCCGACACTGCAGGCCGTGCATGCCGAGCTGCTGGCGGCCGACCGCCCGGTCCGCGAGGGGCTCCGCTTCGAGGCGACGCCACTGGTGGGGCGTGACGACGACATCCGCGCTCTGCGAGCCGCGGTCCGCGAGTCGCGGGTGACCTCGATCCTCGGCCCCGGCGGGCTCGGGAAGACGAGGCTCGCGCACCTCCTCGGGCGTGGGGCCGAGCAGCCGGTGGTCCGCTTCATCGAGCTGGTCGGCGTCGCCTCGCCCGAGGACGTCGTCGCCGAGGTCGGCTCCGCGCTCGGCGTGCGCGACTCGGTCAGCGGGCGTCGTGCCCTCACGATGGAGCAGCGAAACGACGTCCGTGCTCGGATCGGCCAGGTCCTCGACCAGGCACCCACGCTGCTGATCCTCGACAACTGCGAGCACGTGGTGGAGGCCGTGGCCGAGCTGGTCGCGTTCCTGGTGGCCTCGTGCCGCGAGCTCCGCGTGGTCACCACGACGCGCGCCCCGCTCGCGATCGCAGCCGAGCGGGTCTTCGCGCTGTCGCAGCTGACCGAGGACGCGGCCGCGGACCTGTTCGTGCAGCGCGCGTCGGCGGCCCGGCCCGGCGTACCGCTGGAGGACGAGGCCGTACGCCGCGTCGTCCGCCGCCTCGATGGGCTGCCGCTGGCGATCGAGCTGGCGGCCGCGAAGGTGCGGGCGATGTCGGTCGCCGACATCGACCGCCGGCTCGACGACCGGTTCGCGCTGCTGCGTGGCGGCGACCGCAGCGCCCCCGACCGCCACCAGACCCTGATCGCAGTGATCGACTGGTCGTGGAACCTCCTCTCCGAGGACGAGCGGCGGGCGCTGCGCTGGCTGTCGGTCTTCCACGACGGCTTCAGCCTCGCCGGAGCCGGGGAGCAGCTCGGGTGCGACGGGCTCGAGCTCGTGCAGTCGCTGGTGGACCAGTCGCTGCTCGCGGTGATCGAGGCACGCGGCACGGTGCGCTACCGGATGCTCGAGACCGTCCGTGAGTTCGGCCGGATGCAGCTCGTCGGCGCGGGGGAGGACACGGCCGCCCGCGATGCCCAGCTGGCCTGGGCCCGGCGCTACGCCGCGCGCCACGCGGCGGAGCTGTTCTCCTCCGGGCAGGTCGAAGCCGTGCGCGCCATTGCGGTGGAGGAGAACAACCTCGCCGACGCCCTCCGCATCGCAGTCGCCCTCCCGGACCCCGCGATCACCGTTGAGCTGACCTCGGCGCTGGCCGGCTTCTGGACGGTGCGCGGGGAGAACACCCGGGTGATCGCCGTGTCCGGCGCCGTCGACGCGGCCCTCGAGGGGTGGGAGCCGGCTCCGGATGAGGTGGACACGGCGGTGACGGCCGCCGCCGTGGTCGCCATGAACACCGTGATGGGGCAGATCTCCGAGTCGACGAACTGCATGGCGATCCTGAAGAAGTACGGGCGCGGCACCTCCGACGACCGCGCGCGAGGGATGGTCGCCGTACTGGCGGCACAGGACCCGCTCGACAGCGCCGGGACGCTGCGGCGGCTGCGCGAGATCGACCCCGCCCGGGGCCACGACCGGCAGTCGGCGGCGTCGGCGCGGCTGCTCAGCGCGCACTACCTCGAGAACGACGGCTACCCGGAGCGGGCGCTGGAGGAGGTGCAGTCCGGGCTGGCGCTGGTCAGCGACGACGACGGCCCGTGGATCAAGGCGATGATGCACAGCATCGCCGGCGGCCTCAACGCCCAGCTCGGCAAGCGCGCCGAGGCGGCCGAGCACGCCAGCCTCGCCATCCCGATCCTCGACCTCCTGGAGGCCAACGACGACGGCATCCAGGCCAGGTCGCTGCTGGCCGGGAGCGCCATCGCCGACGGCCGGTTCGACGAGGCGCTCACGCTGGTCGCGGAGATCGACCGGCTCAGCAGCGAGCGCACCGGCTTCGGGGGCGCCTTCATCACCGGCACGGTGCGGGCGGAGCTCGCGGTCGCGCAGGGGGAGGTCGCCGAGGGGTTGCGCCTCTACCGGATCGCCGCGCAGGAGCTCGCCTCCATCACCCTGCCCGGGCTCGAGCTCACCGGGCTGGAGCCGTGGACGCTGTTCGGGGTGGCGGCGGCCACGACCGCCTACGCCCTCCACGGTGAGGGCGACGACGGCGTCGACCTCTTCGAGACCCTGCGCGCGAGGGCGCCACACGTGCTCGATCCCGAGCGCCGCCGGATGGACTACCCCGTCGCCGGGCTGGTGCTGCACGGCCTGGGCGCCTGGGGGCTGCTGAAGCGCGCCCTGGACCCCGAGGACGCGATCCAGCTCCTGGTGCTCGCAGACCTGTTCGCCTACCCGCGCTTCACCACGACCATGGACCCCGCGCGCACCCACGACGAGGCCGAGCGGGTCGCCCCGGGCCTGGTCGCCCGGGTGCGCCAGGCGTACGGCGAACGCCGCGGCCCGGACCTCCTCCCCGAGGCCCAGGCCGTCTGCGAGCGCATCGCCTCCCGCTGAACCCGCCGACCCGCCCGTACAGAACCGGCGGGTCACGCTCGACCACGACGCTGACCCGCCCGTACAGAACCGGCGGGTCACCCTCGACCACGACGCTGACCCGCCCGTACAGAACCGGCGGGTCACCCTCGACCACGACGCCGACCCGCCCGTACAGAACCGGCGGGTCACGCTCGACAACGACGCTGACCCGCCCGTACAGAACGGGCGGGTCAGCGTCCGGGACGCAACCCCGGCTGGGCGGGGTCCATAGGGGGAGCCGCTGTGCGTCTACATCTTGCGGCTGTAGGAGCGGACCGAGAGCGGCAGGAAGATGGCCACCACGACCGCGCAGCCGAGCAGTGCCCAGCCGACCTGCGCGGTGACGTGGCCCTCGTTGGTGAGGTCGCGCACCGCGGTCACGACGTGGCTGACCGGGTTGACCTGGACGAAGGCGCGCAGCCACCCCGGCAGCGTGCTCGAGGGGACGAAGGCGTTGGACAGGAAGGTCAGCGGGAACATGATCATCATCGAGATCCCCTGCACCGCCTGCGCGCTGCGGGCGATGGTGCCCAGCCAGGTGAAGATCCACGCGAGCGACCAGCCGGCGACGATCGTGAGCAGCCACCCGGCGAGGACCCCGAGGAACCCGCCACCGGGCCGGTAGCCCATGGCGAGCCCGGTGAGGATCGTGAGCGTCGCCGCGGTTCCGTAGCGGAGCAGGTCGGCGATCGCAGGTCCGGCGAGTGGCGCGATCCGAGCGATCGGCAGGGACTTGAACCGGTCGAAGACGCCCTTGTCCATGTCCTCGCGCAGCTGGATGCCGGTCGCCATGCAGGCGGTGAGCGCGGTTTGGGCGAGGATCCCGGGGATGATGATCGGCAGGTAGTCCTTCACGCTGCCGGAGATCGCGCCGCCGAAGATGTAGGCGAACATCGCGGTGAAGAGCAGCGGCTGGATGGTGACGTCGAAGAACTGCTCGGGGTTGCGGCGCATCTTCTTGGTGGCCCGCCAGGCCATCGCGAGGCTCTGGCTGACGGTGTCGCGGACCGACGGACGGGCGGGCAGGTCCTGCGCGCCGACGTGCGTGGTGGCGGTGACGGTCTCGTCGACCGTGGGGGACAGGAGCGTGGTCATCGGGCGGCCTCCATCTCGTCGTTGGCCATGTTGTCTTCTGGGGACTCCTCGGCGGCATGGCCCGTCAGCGCCATGAAGACCTCGTCGAGGGTGGGTTTCTGGACGGTCGCGGAGGTGATCAGCAGCTCCTGCTCGCGCAGGCCGATCAGGACGTCCGCGGCCCGGTTGGCGTCGGGCAGGGGAACGTTGATCCCGCCTGCCTCCGGGGTGAGGACCGGCTCCTCGCCGACCACGCGGCGTACGACGTCGACGGCCTGGCCGGTCTGGGCCGGGTCGAGGAGCCGCAGCTGCAGGGTCGAGGAGCCGACCTGGCTCTTGAGCTGGTCCGGGGTGCCCTCGGCGACCTTGTTGCCGCGGTCGATGACCGCGATCCGATCGGCGAGCTGGTCGGCCTCGTCGAGGTACTGGGTGGTCAGCAGCACCGTGCAGCCCTGCGCGACCAGCTCACGGATGGTGTCCCACATCTGGCCGCGGGTGCGTGGGTCGAGGCCGGTGGTCGGCTCGTCGAGGAAGATCAGCGGCGGCCGGTGGATCAGGCTCGCAGCGAGATCGAGCCGGCGCCGCATGCCTCCGGAGAACTGCGAGATCTGCTTGTCGCCGGCGTCGGTGAGGCCGAACCGGCCGAGCAGCTCCTCTCCGGTCGCGCGGGCCTTCTTCTTCTCCAGGCCGAGCAGGCGCCCGAACAGGAAGAGGTTCTCGCGGGCGGTGAGGTTCTCGTCGACCGAGGCGTACTGCCCGGTGACGCCGACCAGCTGTCGCACCACATGCGGGTGCTGCTTGACGTCGACGCCGAAGATCTCAGCGCGGCCGCCGTCCATCGGCAGCAGGGTGGCGAGCATCTGCAGCATGGTCGTCTTCCCGGCGCCGTTGGGTCCGAGTACGCCGAACACCTCGCCGCGGCGTACCTCGAGATCGACACCGTCGACGGCCCGCAGGTCGCCGAAGGTCTTCACCAGGCCGTGCGCGCTGACCGCGAGCTCGGTGGTGGTAGCTGTGTTGGTGGTCATGGGCACGACTGTGAGGGTCGCGGGTTTCAGCCCACTTTCACACCGGTTTCATGGCGGGCGAGCCGGTTTCACGCCGGAGGGCGGCCATCGGCAGCATCCCCGCCGATGGCCGCCTCCCGTCAGTCGGCCGCCCCTGCCGGAGGCAGGTCGAACTCGTCGTTGGACATCCGCAGCAGCGTCCCGCTCACGGCGAGGCAGCCGACGGCGGCCACCCACAGCCCGAGGCCCTGCCCGACGTGGTTGGGGATGAACGGGTGCGTCGTGCCGCCGAGCAGCACCGCCCAGCCCGCCCACCCGGGCACGGCCCGGCTGCGCAGCAGCGCCGCGCCGAGCAGGCCCAGCCCGAAGACCACGCCGACGATGAAGAGCAGCGAGGCGATGCCGATCAGGGGCTCGCCGGTCAGGGCCTTGTCGAGGTCGGACATCGCGCCGTGGTCGAGACCGTGCTGGACGGTGACCAACGCCGGGGTCTCGACACCACCGAGCAGCGTGAGGCCGAACAGGAAGCCGGTCAGTGCGATGAACGCACCGGTGCTGGCGAGGCGCGGCGCGCCCCGCCTGGCCACCCAGGCGATGGCCACCGTCGCCGGCACGAGCGTCACCACGAAGACCGCGTCGAGCCACTTCGTGGTCTCGAGGACCCCGCGGTGCTGCTCGAAGGCTGCCACGGTGCCCTGGAAGCTCACGTCCCCGTCGACGGGCGTGAGCAGGTAGTAGACACCCTTGGCGAGCATCGGCATCGGCACCACGAGCGCGAGCAGCAGCCGCCAGAAGCCGCGCCGGTCGCGGACGGGCTTCGCGTTCGCGCCGGCAGTTGCACTGGCGGCGTGCGTGGTCGTGGCCACCTCAGGCCACCGAGACCCGGCGGGCGCGGGCACCCGCGGCCACGGCCAGCACCACGGCGAGGCCGCTGACGGCGATGCCGACCGCAGCGCCTTGGGTGTCCGCGGCGAGCGCGATGGCCGCGGCGACGAGGTTGAGCGCCGCGACTGCGACGGCGGCGGGGACCGCCCAGGCCAGGTTCCGGCCGAGGCCGTACGCCGAGACGAGTCCGGCCACGCCGAGCGCCACGACGGCGATCGCGAGGCCCAGGGCCGGCTTGTCGTCGGCGCCGAAGGGGAAGCCGACATTCATCACGGAGATGAGGGCTAACGGGATGATCGCGAGGATCCTGAGGGTCTTCATGTGGCACTCCTGAGCGATGTGGGCCGGTGCACCATGCCCGGCCGGGTGACGCTCCGAGCCTGTGCCGCAGGCACGTCCCGCGCACAGGGCCGCGGTGTCCCTTCCGGTCCCGCTCGTCGGGGATGGGTCAGGGACGCCAGGAGGACCGGCCACCGGGGACGCGCCCCGCGCCGAGGCCGCCGGCCCGCCCCATGGCGATCGCCTCTTCGCGGGAGGCAACCCCGAGCTTGGCGAGCATCTCCGAGATCCGGTTCCGGATCGTCTTGGGAGCGAGGTAGAGCCGGGAGGCGACCTGCGAGGTGGGCAGCCCGTCCACCAGGAGCTCGAGGATCTCCAGGTCACGGGCGTTCAGCACCGACAGCGCATCGGTGCGGGGCGCGGCCGCCGCGGCCGCCGCCACGAACGCGCTCACGCTGCGGCCGACGACGACGGCACCGCCCGCGGCCGAGTGCACAGCGGCGAGCACGTCCTCGGGGTCCGCGTCCTTGAGGAGGTAGCCGTTGACACCGCTGGCCAGGCTCTGGATCACGGTCGCCTCATCGGCGTGCATGGTCAAGATGAGCACCCGGAGCTCGGGCCAGACCAGGCGCAGCTGCGAGCCGAGCGAGATGCCGTCGCCGTCGGGGAGCTGGAGGTCGAGCACGGCGACCCTCGGCGCGAGGTCCGACGGCAGCGCACGGGCCTCGGTCGCGGACCGCGCGGTGGCGACGACCCGGAGCTGGGGGTCGGACCCGATCAGGGCCGCCAACCCGGTCAGCACGACCGGGTGGTCGTCGACGATGAGCACATCGATCATGTCGGCTCCTTGGCCGCGGCGGGCAGGTCGAGGTGCAGGGTGGTGCCCGCCTCGTGACCCGAGCAGACCCGCAGGCTCCCACCGAGGCTCTCGGCTCGTCGGGTGAGCGACGACAGCCCGACGCCCGCGACCACCGCGCCACCGGTGCCGTCGTCGGCGACGTCGACGGCCACCCGGCCCGCGCTGGCGCGGACCGAGACCTCGATGGTCGCCGCGCCCGCGTGGCGCAGGGCGTTCGTGATGCCTTCGGCCGCCGTGCGGTAGACCGCGACTTGCACGTCGGGGCTCAGGTCGGCCTCCGCCAGGTCGAGCCGGAGCCCGACCTGCGGGACGTCGGTCGACCCGCGGAACGACTCGACCAGACCCGCGAGTGCGCCCTCCAGGTCGCCGTCGTCCAGGTGGGAGGGGGTGATGCCGGCGACGATGCGCCGCAGGTCCGTCCGGCCGGCCGCGAGCCCCGCGGCCAGGTCGGTCAGCAGCGCGGTCTGCTCAGGGGAGGTGGAGGTGCGGAGCGCGGCCTGGACGCGCATGCTCATGCCGGCCAGCGCGGGTCCCAGTCCGTCGTGGAGGTCTCCCAGCACCCGCCTGCGCTCCGACTCCCGCTCGCGAGCGACGTCGCGGCGCGCGTGCTCGGCCTCGATGGCCAGACCGACCGCACGCGCGACGAGCGAGACCGTCGAGAGCAGCTGGGCGATGACCCGCTGCTGACGGGCCTCGGGTCCCTCGGGACTCTCGGGCTCGATCAGCAGGGCACCCACCTGGTCACCACCGACGACGAGCGCGTGCATCAGCCAGCCGGCGGGCACGGCCGGCTCCTCGTCGCCGAGCACGATCCGCGCGTCCCGGCAGCCGCTCGCGGCCGCCACCATGCGCGCGGCCTGGTCGAGGAGGTCCCTGGGCTGGGTCTTGGCGTGCAGCCCCGCGGTGATGCGTGCGACGTCCTCGGGAGCGAGGACACCCGAGCCGTAGCGCCGCACCAGCACCGCGCGGCGGACCCACAGCGCGGCCGGGGTCGCCATCGTCACGGTCAGGAGCGCCGTGAAGACCGTGGTGGTGCGTGCCGATTCCTGGCCTGCGAGGTGCGACCCGAGCTGCACCAGGGCCCCCGCGGCCGCGGCGCTGGCCACGGTCCCGGCGACCAGTCCCAGGTCCAACAGGTGCTCGTCGAGCGGCCGGAGCTCGGTGCCCAACCAGAGCCCGTCGACCGCGAGCGCGACGACGACCAGCGCGCCCCCCGTGGCGTAGTAGCCCGCGTCGCCAGGGCCGAGCGCCCAGGCAAGGGCCACGACCGAGGCGGCGACCCCGAGCGTGACGAGCACCGCGCCCACGCGGCGGCGTACATCGCGGCCCGCCGTGCGCGCGGCTCGGGCGACCAGCGCCCACGTGCCGAGGGTGCCGACGGCCACCGCGACCCAGCCCGGCAGCTGGACCCAGTGGGGGAGCGCGGCCGCGCGAGCGCCGAGCACCGCCACGGCGCCGAGCCCCACCTGAGCGCACAGGAGCACTGACGCGCGGTGGTTGTGCGGCGCCTGGATCGCCAGCGGGATGCCGAGCACCAGGGCGCCGGCCAGCAGCGCCGAGAGCTCGCCCGAGCCGCGTGCGAGCTCCGGCGCGGGCACGAGGCCGTCGTAGCGGACGAGCGTCCACAGCACCATGACCACCGAGCCGAGCGAGAGCACGCACAGCATCCGTCCGAGCCTGCTCCCGGGCTGGCGGTCCACCACGACGGCGCCGACGACGGCGAGGAAGGGCCACCCGAACAGCAGGAGCCCGCTGGGCGGGTCCTGTGGCGAGGCCAGCTCCAGGCCCGTCGCCGAGGCGCTCGCCACGAAGGCGATCCCGGCACCCAGGACCTCCAGGGAAAGACCCGGCGATGCGACGCCGGTGTCGTCGAGCGCGGCGACCACAGCCTCAGCATGGACGACGGACCGCCGGGCCGGTAGGCAGGGACGCGGCGTCGGGACGCCGCCGGGACGCACCGGGACGGGCCGGGATGCCGCGGCTCTGGCGCGCGAGGCCGCCGGGGCGCCACCGTGGTCCCAGACGTCCGGACCCGCCGGACCGACGCCGAGGCCGCCATGTCCACCTCCGCCGCAGCCCGCCGCACGGTGCAGCTCCCGTCCGGCCCTGTGCTCGTCGGGGCGGTCTACGCGGTCTGCGTCCTGGGGCTGATCGCGGTCTTCACCGCCCAGATCATCTTCAGCGACGAGGACCCGCACCGCAGCCAGGGACCGATCGAGTCCATCGTCTCGGTCTCGATCTTCGGCACGGTCGCGCTCATCGTCGGTGTCGCGCTCGCCGTCGTGTTGCGGCGGACGCGCGAGCGGGCCGGGGTGGGCGCCCTCGTGCTGGTGGCGCTGGCCGTGGTCAGCCTCGTCCTCTTCTGGGCGGGCGCGCCGGGGATCCTCGGCGCTTGCGCGGCGTGGTGCGCGGGGCTGACCCGCGGCGCACACCCGCTAGGCGGTGCCGCCCGGGTGGCCGGGATCATCGGCGCCTTCCTAGCCCTGCTGAACCTCGTGCTCAGCGTCGGCGGCGTGCTCGTGGGGGCAGCCACCTGACGGGGAATCACTCCTCGCTCGAGCGCGCCCAGATGTTGATGCCGCTGTCGACGGCGTCGCCCTCGATCGCGCCCAGCTCGTCGGCCGAGAGCTCGAGGTTGTGGAGCACCGCCAGGTTGTCGTCGAGCTGCTGCACGCTGGAGGCGCCGATCAGCACCGAGGTGACCCGATCGTCGCGCAGCACCCACGCGAGCGCGAGCTGGGCCAGGGACTGGCCGCGCGACCGGGCGATGTCATTGAGCCGCCGCACGTGCGCGAGCGCGTCGTCGGTCAACAGCGAGGGGTCCAGGGACTTGCCCTGGGCGGCCCGCGAGTCCTCCGGGATGCCGTCGAGGTAGCGGTCGGTCAGCATCCCCTGGGCCAACGGCGAGAACGCGATGCAGCCGATGCCCTCCTCCCCGAGCACGTCGAGCAGCGAGGGCCCCGTGCCGTGGTCCGGCCGCTCCTCGACCCAGCGGTTGAGCATGGAGTACGACGGCTGGTGGATCAGCAGCGGCACGCCCATCTCCCGCAGCAGCCCGGCGGCCTCGCGGGTGCGCTCGGCGGAGTACGACGAGATGCCGGCGTAGGTCGCCCGGCCGGTCTGCACCGCGGTGGCCAGGGCCCCCATCGTCTCCTCCAGCGGCGTCTCGGGGTCGAACCGGTGGCTGTAGAAGATGTCGACGTGGTCGAGCCCCATCCGCTCCAGCGACTGGTCGAGCGAGGCGAGGAGGTACTTCCGCGACCCCCACTCGCCGTAGGGCCCCGGCCACATGTCGTAGCCCGCCTTGGTCGAGATGACGAGCTCGTCGCGGTAGGGCCTGAAGTCCTGGGCGAACAACGTCCCGAAGTTGCGCTCCGCCGCGCCGTAGGGCGGCCCGTAGTTGTTGGCCAGGTCGAAGTGGGTCACGCCGCGGTCGAAGGCGCGCCTCAGGATCGCGCGCTGGGTCTCCAGCGGCTTGTCGTCGCCGAAGTTGTGCCACAGGCCGAGGGAGACCGCCGGCAGCTTCAGCCCGGAGCGGCCGCAGCGGCGGTAGGCGTGCGACTCGTAGCGGTCGTCGGCGGCGCGGTAGGGCGGTGGGGTCATGCCGTCATGTCTACCGAACGACGCCCTCAGTTGAGCGGCTGGCCCACGATGGTGGCCAGCTTCTCGAAGGTGATCCGGTCGCCGTCCACCCGGATCCGGTCGGTCTCGTCGAACCCTGCCGACAGGCCGGGGTCGCGCTTCCACAGCCAGGTGTCGAGGTCGGCCGCGGTGCCGGTGATGGTGCCGACCGGCTCCGCGCCGGCCTCGACCAGGGCGATGTCGTCCTCATCCTCGTAGCTGGTCCCGCTCTCGGGGTCGGTGCCGGAGAACTTCCCGAGTGCGACCAGCAGGTCGGTCCCGGTGTCGCTCACATGCACCGCCAGCGTCTCGCCGGTCGGGGTGAACGTGCCCCACTCGGGCGCTCCGCCGTACATGACCCCCAGCGCCTCGGCCACCCCGTCGTCGGCGAGGGCGGCGTCCAACGGCGAGACCGGCAGCCCGGCGGTGAGCTCGGCATCGACCCGGTGGATCAGCGCCTCGTGCGCCTGGCGGCGGTAGGTCGTGCCGACCCGGTTGTCGCCCGACCAGTGCCAGGCCTCGGCCTCGGGGTCGGCGCGCTCGAGCTCGGTCACGAGCGCGTGGGAGAAGTCGTCGAAGGCCTCGAGCAGCTCGGCGTAGGACTCGGGCCGCTGAGCCGCCGGCTCCTCGGCGATCTCTGCGTCGTCGGGGGAGTGTGGCCGGTGCCGGACGACCTTGGCCCAGAACAGCTGCACGCCCGCGAGGTGCCACAGCAGGTCCGAGGCATCCCACTCGGGACAGGTCGGCACCCGCGCGGCCGGGTCGCAGCCGGTCATGGCCGCGCGGAACCGTGCGGACTCCGCGCGGATATGGTCGAGGTAGGTCGGTGGATCCAGAAGAGGCACGGCTGCGACGCTAGCCACCGGCGCCCTCGCATGCACCCGGGTTGCGACCCGGCTCGCATCGACATGCGCTCATCTGTATACTCATGCAGTATGACGAGGATCAAGGTCGCGGTCGCCGGAGCCAGCGGGTACGCCGGCGGTGAGCTGCTCCGCCTGCTCCTCGCGCACCCCGAGGTCGAGATCGGCGCGCTGACCGCTGGCAGCAACGCCGGCGAGCCGCTGGGCGGCCTGCAGCCGCACCTGGTGCCGCTTGCGAGCCGGGTCCTGGTCGAGACCACAGCCGACAACCTGGCCGGCCACGACGTGGTCTTCCTCGCGCTGCCGCACGGCCAGTCCGGCGCCATCGCCGCCGAGCTGGGGGAGGGCGTCGTGGTGATCGACTGCGGCGCCGACTACCGGCTGGCCGACCCGGCCGCCTGGGCGCGGTTCTACGGGGGCGAGCACGCGGGCACCTGGCCCTACGGCCTGCCCGAGCTGCCCGGCCAGCGCGCCCTGCTGGCCGGTGCCACCCGGGTCGCCGTCCCCGGCTGCTACCCGACGGTCTCCACCCTGAGCCTGGCGCCCGCGGTCGCGGCCGGCCTGGTCGAGCCGGACGTCGTCGTGGTCGCCGCTTCGGGCACCAGCGGCGCGGGCAAGGCCGCGAAGCCGCACCTGCTCGGCAGCGAGGTGATGGGCAGCACCTCGGCGTACGGCGTCGGCGGCGTCCACCGGCACACCCCCGAGATCACCCAGAACCTCAGCGGCCTGCTCGGGGGCGCCGGCGGGACCGTGACGGTCAGCTTCACCCCGCTGCTGGTCCCGATGCCGCGCGGCATCCTCGCCACGTGCACGGCGAGGCTGGTCGAAGGCGTCACCGCCGACGACGTCCGCAACGCCTACCTGAAGGCCTACGACGACGAGCCGTTCGTGCACCTGCTCCCCGAGGGGCAGTGGCCCCAGACCAAGTCGGTCCTGGGCAGCAACGCCGTCCACCTGCAGGTGACGGTCGACGAGGACGCGCGCCGCCTGGTCGCCGTCGGCGCGGTCGACAACCTCGCCAAGGGCACCGCCGGTGCCGCCGTCCAGTGCATGAACCTCGCGCTGGGGCTCGACGAGACCACCGGCCTGAGCACCGTCGGGCTGGCGCCGTGACCCACCAGCTCACGCTGAGCCGCTACCCCGAGACCCTCGCGGTTCTGAAGCTCGGCCCCGGCGCCGAGGTCCCGGCCTGGGCGGAGTCGTCGTCGATCTTCTCGGTCACCGCGACCGCGACCGAGACCTCGGTGGTCTGCGCCGCGCGCAACGTGCCCAAGAAGTCGGTGCACCAGCGCCCGTTCACCGCCTTCGAGGTCCAGGGGCCGCTCGACTTCGCCCTCACCGGCGTGCTGGTCTCGCTGCTGCAGCCGCTCGCCGACGCCGAGATCAGCGTGTTCACCCTCTCCACCTTCGACACCGACTGGATCCTCGTGCCGGGCGGCGACGCCGACCGCGCGGCGGAGGAGTGGCGACGATCGGGGCACGAGGTCACCGCCGCCGTCCCCGCCACCCCGTCCCGCACCCAGTCCAGAAGGAAACCTCCATGAGCGTCACCACCCCAGCCGGCTTCCGGGCCGCCGGCGTCGCCGCCGGTCTCAAGAACAGCGGCGGCAAGGACCTCGCCCTGGTCGTCAACGACGGCCCGACCTACGACTCCGCGACCGTGTTCACCGCCAACCGCTGCAAGGCCAACCCCGTCCTGTGGAGCCAGGAGGTCGTCAAGGACGGCACCGTCCGCGCGGTCGTCCTCAACTCCGGCGGCGCCAACTGCTACACCGGCCCGGAGGGCTTCCAGACCACCCACGCGGTCGCCGAGCAGGTCGCGAGCCACCTCGGCATCGGCGCCATCGACGTCGTCGTGTGCTCGACCGGGCTCATCGGCCTCAAGAACGACCGGGCAGCCCTGCTGGCCGGCGTGGACGCGGCGTACGCCGGCCTGGCCGCCGACGGCGGGCAGCAGGCGGCCGAGGCGATCATGACCACCGACTCGGTGAGCAAGCAGGCGGTCGTCGAGGGCAGCGGCTGGTCGATCGGCGGGATGGCCAAGGGTGCGGGCATGCTGGCGCCGCAGCTGGCGACCATGCTGGTCGTCATCACCACCGACGCCGTGGCGCCGGCGGCCGAGATCGACCAGGCCCTGCGCGCCGCGACGCGGGTCTCCTTCGACCGGCTCGACTCCGACGGCTGCATGTCCACCAACGACACGGTGACCGTGATGGCCAGCGGGGCCAGTGGGATCACGCCCTCCCTGCCGGACTTCACCGAGGCGCTCACCCAGCTCTGCACCGACCTCGCCATGCAGCTGCTCCGCGACGCCGAGGGCGCCGACCACGACATCGCGATCACCACGCTCAACGCCGCGAGCGAGGACGACGCCGTCGAGGTTGGCCGCAGCGTCGCGCGCAGCAACCTCTTCAAGGCCGCGGTCTTCGGCAAGGACCCCAACTGGGGCCGCGTGCTGGCGAGCATCGGCACCACCCAGGCTGCCTTCGACCCAGCCGACCTCGACGTCGCGATGAACGGCGTCTGGGTCTGCATTGGGTCCGAGCCGCACGAGGACCCCGCGAAGGTCGACCTCAGCGGCCGCGAGGTCACCGTGACCATCGACCTCAAGGCCGGCACCGAGCGGGCCACGGTCTGGACCAACGACCTGACCCACGCCTACGTGCACGAGAACAGCGCCTACAGCTCATGACGGGGGCGGAGCACGAGACCCAGCGCGTCCAGGCCGACGTCCTCGCGGCGGCGCTGCCGTGGCTGAAGCAGTACCACCAGAAGATCGTGGTGGTGAAGTACGGCGGCAACGCGATGACCGACGAGACGCTCAAGCGCGCCTTCGCCGAGGACGTCGCCTTCCTCCGGTTCGCCGGCTTCAAGCCCGTGGTGGTGCACGGCGGAGGCCCGCAGATCTCGCGGATGCTCGACCGGCTGGGCATCGAGTCGGAGTTCCGCGGCGGGCTGCGGGTCACCACCCCCGAAGCCATGGACGTCGTGCGCATGGTGCTCGTCGGGCAGGTGCAGCGCGAACTCGTCGGGCTCATCAACGAGCACGGCCCGCTCGCAGTGGGCCTCTCGGGCGAGGACGCCGGGCTGTTCACCGCCAAGCAGACCAACACCGTCGTCGACGGCGAGGAGGTCGACCTCGGGCTGGTCGGCGAGGTGGTCGACGTACGTCCCGAGGCGGTGCTCGACATCATCCAGGCCGGCCGGATCCCGGTGGTCTCCAGCGTCGCCCCCGACCTCAACGGCACCGTCCACAACGTCAACGCCGACTCCGCCGCCGCCGCCCTCGCCGTGGCCCTGGAGGCGGAGAAGCTGCTGGTGCTCACCGACGTCGAGGGGCTCTTCCTCGACTGGCCCAGCTCGCAGGACGTGATCGGCGAGATCAGCCCGGAGGCGCTCGCCGAGATCCTGCCCACGCTCGAGAGCGGGATGGTGCCGAAGATGAAGGCCTGTCTCGACGCGGTGCAGTCGGGGGTCTCCCGGGCGACCGTGGTCGACGGCCGCGAGCCGCACGCCGTGCTCCTCGAGCTGTTCACCAAGGAGGGCGTCGGCACCCAGGTGCTCCCCGACGTCGAGACCAAGACCCGCCGGGCGCGGGCCACGCAGGAGGACTCATGACCAGCTTCCCCGGCTACACCGAGCGCTACGCGGCCTCGCTCATGAACACCTTCGGTCCGCCGAAGCTGACCCTGGTGCGCGGCGCGGGCGCGCACGTGTGGGACGCCGACGGCAAGGAGTACGTCGACCTGCTCGGCGGCATCGCGGTCAACGCGCTCGGCCACGGCCACCCGGCGCTGGTCGAGGCGGTGACCACGCAGCTGCAGACGCTCGGCCACATCTCGAACTTCTTCACCAGCCCCGCCCAGGTCGAGCTGGCCGAGAAGCTGGTCGCGCTGCTCGACGCCGGCCCCGCGAAGGTGTTCTTCACCAACTCCGGCACCGAGGCCAACGAGGCGGCGTTCAAGCTGACCCGGCGCACCGGCCGCACCCACATGGTCGCCGCCGAGGGCGGCTTCCACGGGCGCAGCATGGGCGCCCTGGCGCTCACCTCCAAGGCGGCCTACCGCGAGCCGTTCGAGCCGCTGCCCGGTGAGGTGACGTTCGTGCCCTACGGCGACGAGGCGGCCCTGGCCGAGGCGGTGACGGACAGCACAGCGGCGATCCTGCTCGAGCCGCTCCAGGGGGAAGCCGGCGTCGAGGTCCCGCCCGAGGGATACCTGGCGGCCGCGCGCCGGGTCGCCGACGAGCACGGCGCCCTGCTGTGGCTCGACGAGATCCAGACCGGCATGGGCCGGGTCGGTCGCTGGTTCGCCCATGCAACGTCCGGGGTGACGCCCGACGTGGTGACTGTGGCCAAGGGGCTGGCGGGCGGCTTCCCGATCGGCGCCTGCATCGCCGTGGGCACGGCCGGCGACCTGCTGCAGCCCGGCAACCACGGCACCACCTTCGGCGGCAACCCGGTCGCCTGCGCGGCGGCGCTCGCCGTGATCGAGACCATCGAGGCCGAGGGGCTCCTGGAGCGGGCCACCGTGCTCGGCCAGAAGCTGCGCGACGGCTTGGCCGCCGACCCCCGGGTCATCGAGGTCCGCGGCGAGGGGCTGCTCATCGGCCTCGACCTCTCCGAGGACCGGTCCGCGGAGGTGGCCGCGGCCGCCCTGGCGGCCGGGTTCATCGTCAACAACCCGACCCCGCGGCGGATCCGGCTGGCGCCGCCGCTGGTCCTCAGCGACGCCGACGCGGCGGCGTTCCTCGAGGCCTGGCCGCACATCCTCACCGAGGCGGGACTCTCGTGACGCGTCACTTCCTGGCCGACGACGATCTCACCCCGGCCGAGCAGGCGCAGGTCCTCGACCTGGCCGCCCGGCTCAAGGCCGCGCCGTACGACGCGCGGCCCTACGCCGGACCGCAGTCGGTCGCGATGATCTTCGACAAGCCGACGCTGCGCACCCAGGTCTCCTTCGGGGCCGCGATCGCCGAGCTGGGCGGCTACCCGATGCTGGTCGACGGGCAGCTGGCCGGCATCGGAGTCCGGGAGTCGGTCGAGGACGTCGCCCGCGTCCTGGGCCGCCAGG
>Ga0268264_10001454_pt1 | contig 22145 bp, 20 predicted proteins | sample KBSSwiS32_FD_190357 | JGI IMG/M metagenome (GOLD analysis project Ga0268264, IMG submission 190357) | Switchgrass rhizosphere microbial communities from Kellogg Biological Station, Michigan, USA - KBS Switchgrass S3-2 (SPAdes) (version 2) | ecosystem: Host-associated > Plants > Roots >...
CCGCGCAGGGCGAGCAGGATTCGCGACAGCGGCGAGGCGGAAAAATCCGCCTCGAGCAGCGCCTCCCAGATCCGCTCCCGCGGCGCGCGGATCCGGATCGAGTGGAACGAGAGCGTCTCCCCGTCGCGTTCCACGTCCACGAACCAGGTCGGCCGCCAGCGAGCCTGGCGCTCTACCAGAAGGGTTCGCCCGCCGGTAAGGCCCGTCACCGCCGCGCTCACTTGATCTGACGTCGGGATCATCGTCGGCTCCCCTCGTGCGTCGGACCGCGAAGGTCTCGCCCGACGCCTGCTGTTCCAGCGCAGGATGGTATCCGCCCAGCCGCGCCGCCCGTCCACCGAGCACTCAGGTGCGCCTCCTTTCAGGTCGGCACCGTTCGGCCCGGGGGACGAGGGTTGCGGAGCACGACACAGCACATACCCGGTTCGGGATCGAGCACCGCCGTCAACCACACCGAGCTCTCGACCCCGATTGGCTTGATGGTCTTGTCCCTGTTGATTGCCGGCCTGGTGTCGTGGGGAGCCACGTACGGAGGCAGCCTCGTGTTTGACTACGGGTTCAACGTGGAGACCGCGGGCGACAGCCCGGTGTGGCACCAGTCGGAGACCGACGTCTTTCCCGGCGATGGGCACCGACGTCCGTCGACTTGAACACTGACGCCTACCGGATCCTCAGCCGAGCATCACGCCTTCGGCGGAGTTCGACGGCGTCGGGTCGGGGAGGCGCATCATCCGGAAGGAATTGAACAGTCCGACCAACCCAGCGAGGATTGGGATGATCAGCGCGATCTGAAGCGCGATGGGTCGGGCGTCGGTGTTGATGCGGATGATCTCTTCCTGGATGGCCACGGGTTGGTTGACGAGCAGTTCCTGCAGGTGGGTGTTGGTCATCACTTCGGCGTTGTCTTCCAGCGCGTCCGCCACGTGTTGTTGTTCGGCCGGAGGAAGCACGGTGCTGTTTTCGGCCATGCGGGTGAATCCGAACGACAGGGCCGCCAGCATGATGGCGCCGGCGAAGGCCAACCCGAATGACAACCCGAACGACCCCGCGGCCGAGTTGACTCCGGCCGCCTCGCTGACCCGTTCGTCGGTAACCGGCGACAGCGTGTAGTTGTTCAGCTGAGACACCAACAAGCCCAGACCGGCGCCGGCAATGATCAATGGCACGACCAACGACCATCCCGAATCGGCTCGAGGCACTACCGGTACAAGCACCACCAACCCGAGCACGAGGAGCACGAAGCCGGCTCGAATGATGCTGGCCGGCCGGCGGTCACCGCCTTTTTTCCCCGCAACGAGAGCCACGGCGAACATCGTGAGCGAGAGCGGAGCGAGCGACAAACCGGCTTCCATGGCGTTGTACTCGAGCACCATCTGGAGGTAGATCGGAAGCACGATCATCGTGCCGCCCAGCGCGATCTGCTGGAGCATCTGTCCGGTGACCCCGAATCGGAAGATCTTGGACTGGAACAGATCCGGATCGATCAGCACCGGACGCGCTTGGCGCTTTCGGTGGGTGAGCCACCAAGCCAGCGAACCCATCGCCACTGCGCCCACCGCCAGAAAGAGCCCGACGGCCTCGCCGCCCTCCTGCCAGATCAAAATGCCGAGCACGATGCCACCCATGCCGAGCACGGAGAGGGCGGCGCCGACGACATCGATACTTCGATCTCCCGTGTAGGGAACGTCGCGAATCAGCTTGACACCGGAGAGCACGACAGCAATCACCGCGACCTCAAGCAGGAATGCAATCCTCCACGACAAGTAGGTGGTGATGAAGCCGCCCAGCAATGGCCCCACCGCCGCGGCAATCGCCGCGGCGGCCCCGACCAACGCATACACCCGCTTCTGGGCTGCGCCTTCGAAGTTGCCGTGGATCAGTGACTGCATGGCCGGCAGGAGCAACGAGGCTCCGAGGCCGCCCAAGATGGCCCAAAAAATAAACACCGCCGTCACGCTCTGAGCCAGCGCCATCGACAGGGCACCGATGGCGTACCCGAGTAGACCCAACACGTAGGCCTTCTTGCGCCCGATGAGGTCTCCTACCTTGCTGCCGATGAGGATGAACGCTGCCGACACCAACGCCTCTAGCGCGATGGCCGACTGAACATTGCTGACGGTGGTGTGGAGATCGTCCACCACCGAAGCAATCGAGACATTCATCAAGGACGTATCAACGACGAGCACGAACATCGCCATCGCCAGCAGAATGGCGAGACGCGAGCTGCCGGGATCCTCGCCGGACTCGGAGCCCGCCGGCGCGTCGGTCAACGCCGGTTCTGCGCGCGCATCGTCCGCGCCACGTGGTTCCTCAGTCACGGTCGATCGCTGTCAGCTGGTTGTGTCACCACCCAAGCATGCCCCATCCGACTCGGCTGATCGGTAATCCGCGTACCTCGTCACGACGGACCAACGGCAAAGGTCAACGGCAGCTCGGAAAAATGGTACGTCGCCGACGGGAACACCACCCGCGGTTCGAAGCCATCGGCCAACTGGTAGTCGGGGATCTGCCGGTGGAATTCCTCCAGTACGAGCCGTAGCTCCCGCCTCGCGAGGTGCGACCCGACGCAGCGGTGGATCCCCGACCCGAAACCGAAATGACCTACGTCGGGCGCGTCCAGGTTGACCCGATCGGCATGGTCACCACGCTCGGGCGAACGGTTGGCGGCGCCCCAGGCGATCTGGCACATCGACCCAGCCGGAATCCTGACGCCACACACTTCGGTGTCGGCCATCGTCACCCGCACGGTTGTCGGCGCGGGAGGCTCAAGGCGCACGATCTCCTCGATGAACGTCGCGGCGGCCGCCGGGTCGGCGACCACTCGTCGCCGCAGGTCGGCATCGCGAGCCAGGTAGCTCATCATGAAGCCGATCGCCGCAGTCACCGTGTCGAGGCCCGCCAAAGTGAAGAGAAAGCACATTCCGAGCATCTCGGCGTCGGTCCACGCCTCGTCTCCGGTTAGCGACAGGATATGGCTCAACATGTCGTCCCCCGGGGCGGCACGCTTCTGGTCGATGAACGCCTGGAGGTAACCGAAGAGCTGCTGTCCGGCCGCCGCCACCTCGGGGGTCGGCTCTGCCCCCGCGGTTCCGGAGTTCACCGTCTCGACCCAATCGATGAACATGTCGCGATCGGTGGCCGGCATGCCGAAGAGTGTGAGAAAGACGCTGGTGGGATAGAGGCGCGCGATATCGGCCATCACATCGCACCGACCGCTGCCGGCAACGCGGGCCACGAGGTCGGCGATCTGTTGACGCAGTTGTACGTCGAGTTCGTTGACCACCCGCGGTGCCAGCAAGGGATCGAGCACCTTGCGGAACCGCCGATGATCGGGAGGATCGATTGCCAGGGGAACCAGGGGAACGGGGCTACCGAGAAATTCGAAGGCCGGGCCGCTGGCGAAGATCTCCGGATGCCTCGCCGCGAACGTCACCGCCTCGGGGCTGCTGAGGTACCAGACGCCGTCCGCCGCCTGGAACACATCACCAAATGACCGCACGACCTTCCAGCCCACCCCTCGATCGGCCTGCATCGGAGCCGACCCGTAGTCGAACATGGTGCGACCTCCGTCGAGTTCGTTTGGCGCGTCCATCCCTAACCCCCGCTCTGCCGCGTATCCGTGGGGCGACAGCGTACCTCATATCTCACTATGAGTCGGGCGCCGGTTCCAAGGCGCGGCGCGGCTCCGTGGTACCCGCAGATGAGTGCACCATTTGGGCGAGCTTGATATTGTCGGCGCTTCGCAGGAATCGACGAGTTCGTTGACGTGGCCGCGACGGAGGCGGTTGGAGGTTCGCATCGCTGAGGGGGGCGCTCATGACCGACATGATCTACGAACTGCTCGAGTCGCTCGACCTTACGGAGATCGAGCCGGGCAGATTCCAGGCCCCCCACGTGCAGGACGACACAGGCCGACTGGTGGTCTTCGGAGGGGAGCTTCTCGGGCAGGCAATCGTGGCTGCCACTCGAGCGATGCCGGACAAGCGGGTGAAGTCGGTGCAGACTATCTTCGCCCGTGGGATAGACGCTCGCCGCCCGGCCGATATCCGGCTCGAGCCGATGCACGAGGGTCGAAACCTCGGTAGCACCACCGTGACGTTCTCGCAGGACGGACGGCTCTGTGCCCGATCCCTCGTGCTCCTCGATGTCTGGGAGCCGGACCTCGTGCGCCACCAGCCCGAGATGCCGGTGGTTCCCGCACCAGAGGAGTCTCGTGCGACTGAGCACTCGTTGGCGGCGCCGGAAACTATCATCATCGGCGACGTCGACATCCTCGACCCCACACTCACAGGGCCCCCGACGCTGCAGCTGTGGGTACGGTTCAAAGGCGCGCCCGCCGGCGACGCGGCCGTGGCCCGCGCGCTGCTCGCCTACGCCACCGACGGCTGGCTCATCGGCACCGCAACGCGTCCGCACGCCGGTATCGGCCAGTCGATGGCGCACAAGGAGATCTCCACCGGCGTGGTGAGTCACGCGGTGATCTTCCACGAGGAGTTCGATGCGAACGAGTGGCTGCTGCTCGATCACGAGGCCGTGTTCGCGGGCGGCGGACGTTGCTACGGAAAGGGAAATGTGTTCACCGAAACCGGCACGCTGGTGGCGACCTTCACCCAGGAGGCGCTCCTGAGGCACTTTCCCGGCGGGCAGGATCCGCGGGGCAAAGAAGCGACCGTTTTCTGACGATGAATCTGCGACTGTCCGCCGATCAACAGCTCCTGGTCGACACGTTCGCCAGTCTCTACCGCGACCTGTCACCGACCTCGGTGGTCCGCGCCGCCGAATCCGGTTCTGGGATCGACAACAAGTTGTGGACTGCACTGGTCGAGACCGGCGCAATCACCATGGGAGTTCCCGAGGAACACGGAGGTGGCGGTGCGGAGATGCTCGACCTCGCCCTGGTGGCCGAGCAGCACGGTCGTCATCTTGCTCCGGCGCCGTTGATCGAAGCCCAGGTGGCAACTCGGTTGTTGGCCAGCCTCGTCGACGACGGCGCCGCGTTGGACCTGAGCGACTTGCTGAGTTCCGGGCGCGTCGTGACGCTAACGGTGCGGCCTTCGTCGGGAAGCCTGGCCACGCTGGTGCCGGGCGGCTGGGTGGCGGACGTCGCCCTGGTGCTTTCAGGCCAGCGGCTGTTGATATTCGACCTCGAGGGCCATCGGACAAAGGTCGACAACACGGGCGGCCTTCCGCTCGCCGACATCACGGTGCCGGCAGACGCAACCGAGATCGCATCGGGTCCGCGCGCGCAGACGGCGTTCAGCGTCGCCCGGTTCGAGTGGTTGAGCCTGATGGGTGCCGCGTTGGTGGGTATCGGAGAGCGAGCGTTAGAGATCGGGGTCGACTACGCCCGTGAACGCAAGGCGTTCGGGCAACCGATCGGCGCGTTTCAGGAGGTGGCCCATCGTCTTGCCGATGTGGCCACCGCCATCGACGGGGCGCGCTTGCTGGCCCGAGAGGCCGCGTGGGCCGCCAGCGCGGATCCGGACCGCTTCCATCAGTTAGCGGCCATGGGCTTCGCGTTCGCGGCTGAGACGGCGCGCGCCGCCGGATATCGGAGCCTCCACGTCCATGGCGGCTATGGCTCGATGGCGGAGTACGACATCCAGCTGTACTTCCGCCGAGCCTGGGCTTGGGCGGCCCAGTACGGGCCGCCTGAGTCGGCGTACGACTTGGTAGCGGATCAACGCTACGGATTGGGGGCCGAGCGCTGATGGACTTCTACATGGGTGACAACGTGGAAACCGTGCGCCGCGAGGCGCGGGAGTTCCTCGCCGAGGTCATGACCCCGGCTCTGGCAGAGCGCATTCGACGCACCGGCACCATGCACGACGATGCCTTCGCCGCCGCGCTGGCCCGGCGGCGATGGATCGCCGCCGACTGGCCCGAAGAATTCGGTGGGTTCGCTACCGACGTCATGGAGATGTACGCGCTCAACGAAGAGCTGGCCCGCGTAAGTTCCCCCGTCTACGGCCTCAGCACGACACAGATCACGGCCGGAGCGATCAAGCATTTCGGCACCGACGCTCAGCGGCGCCAGCTGCTGCCGAGCGTGGCCCGCGGCGAGGTGCTCATCGTGCTGGGGTTCAGCGAACCCGAATGCGGATCGGACGTGGCCGCAGTGAGAACCCGCGCCGTTCGTGATGGCGACGAGTGGGTGATCAACGGCCAGAAGATGTTCACCACCAACGGCCACGTTGGCGATCGCATCTTCTTGCTGACCAGAACGAACCCCGATGTTGCCAAGCACAAAGGGCTCACCACCTTCCTGGTGCCGCTCTCCACTCCGGGAATCGAGGTGCAGCCGGTCTTCACCATGGCCGGCGAGCGAACCAACATCACCTACCTGAACGAGGTCCGCATTTCTGACGACTGCCGCATCGGTGAGGTCGACAATGGCTGGACGACCATGACGGTGGCGCTCACGTACGAGCGGGTCGGGGTGCACGGACTTGAGTCGGAACAACTCGTCCAAGCGGCCGAAGCATGGGCCGCTACCCCGGCAGACGACGGTGTGTCCCCCCTGCGGGACCCGGCCGTGCGCCGAACGCTGGCGCGGGCGGCCACGGAGACCGAAGTGAGTTCCCTCCTGTCCCGCCGTGCGGCGTGGCTTCAATCCACCGGCGAACTGCCGAGCGTGGAGGGCTCGATGTCCAAGCTCTTCGCCTCCGAGACACTGTGCCGGCAGGTGGAGGACCTGACCAACATGTTGGGACCCGATGGCATCCGCAGCGGTGATGCCGATGACGCGTCCCCCTGGGGAGTGATCGAGCACATGCTGCGCGCCGCGCAGACCCGCACGGTACGGGGCGGTACCAGTGAGGTCCAGCGCAGCATCATCGCCCAGCGAGGCCTCGGCCTGCCTCGTTCTCACTGACTGCAGCGACGTTTGATCGACGCCTCCAAACCCCTCTCACTCCTCGAGCGCCTCCACCTCTCACCGGTCGGTGGCGGGCGCTTTGTGGCGCCCGAATGCCCAAGCAGCCAGGCCTTGCTCTACGGCGGGGGACTCCTGGCTACCTCGCTGTTGGCCGCCAACACCACGGTGCCGCCGGGGCTCACGCCGGTGGCGGTTCATGGCGTCTTTCTCAAAGCCGGCACTCCGAACGCGCCCGTCGACCTGGAGGTCGAGTCCCTTCGCGACAGTCGCATCGCCTCCTCGTGTCGGGTGATTGCCTCTCAGTCCGTCGGTCGCATCTTTGCGGCCACCTACCGATTCGCGCGAACGACCGAGTCCGAGAGTTGGCAAGTGCCGATGACCTCAGTGCCGCTTGGTCCGGATCGTGGTCGCTCCGAGGACGTCGCCGCGTCGGAGCTGGCGATCATGAGCGACTTCGAGCTGCGCGCTGCGGTGGCAGCGCCGCCCCGTCGGCCCGTGCTCCACCCGTTCTGGGTGCGATACCGAGGTCAGCTTCCGGACGACTTCGCCGTACACGCCGCGCTCCTGCTCTTCCTCACTGATATCGGGGTAAGCGGGTCGGCCGCGGCGCCCGGGGTGAGGTGGTCGCGACGGCGCGCTGCGGTCAGCATGGACCACTGCCTCTGGTGGCATCGTCGGTGCCGCGTCGACCAGTGGTTGCTCATCACGGTGAGCCCATTGACGAACGCCGGTGGACGGGGTCTGGCCCGGGGAGAGGTGTGGACCGAAACCGGCGAGATGGTGGCGTCGTTTGCGCAAGAGGTACTCCTTCGTGCGCCCGCGCCTGCCTCCTAGGACGGCGAAACCCCGGCCAGAGCGGCTCGCGCCAGCGCCCGTTCGTGGTCACCGGCAGTGCCCCACGCCCACTGCAACGACAACACGTGCTTCAGGTAGAGGTGGAGGGGAACCTCGGTGGTGAACCCGATTCCGCCATGCGCCTGGATGCAACCCTCTGCGACGGCTCGCGCCGACCTCGACGCATAGGCCTTGGCGGCGTTGGCCCACCGGGCGGCATCCGGGCGCCCGGCCGCGATGGCCGCTTGACTGACGTAGCACACACTCCGAGTGGCAACCGCTCTCTTTTTGAGATCGGCCAGGAGCTGTTGAACGGCCTGGAAGCTGCCAATTGGCCGACCGAACTGCTCGCGTTGCTGGGCATAGATGGCGGTCCGCTCGAGGGCGGCGTCGATGATTCCTAACAAGCGCGCCGCCAAAAGGCAGTGCACCAGAATCTCCGTGCTGAGCGCCAGATCGGGTCCCCCCACGCGAGAAGCGGGCGCGGCGTCGAACGCCAGGAGACACGGCCGAGCGACCGGATCAACAGAGGGTTGGACCTGCACGGTGACCCCCCTACCGTGCGTCGCCACCGTCCACAACTCGTCGCCAATCCTGACCAGGGCATGGTCGGTCATATCGGCGTACGGCACATCGGACGCGCTCCCGGTGACCAAGCCTGCGGACTGGACCAACTCGGTAGTGGCAAACGGAGCCAGCGTGGTGGCGGCGGGATCGGCCACGCCCGATGCCCCGACGGCGATCGCCTCCACCAGCGGTCCCGGAAACAGGGCACGACCCGCTTCCTCGCTGACTGCCCCTGCCTCCACCGCGCTCAGGCCAAGCCCACCGGAGGCTTCCGGCGACATCACGTGCAGCCACCCCATCTCGACAGCCGCGTCCCAGGGCCCGGCCGGTCGCGGCGCGACGGCCAGCGCGCCTGCCGTCTTCTCGATGGGCCATTCTTTGACCAACAGTTGGCGACAGGCCTCGGCCAGTGCTTGTTGATCGCCGGTTCGGTCGAGGAACATTTCAGCTCCTCGGAAGGCCGAGCAGTCGCTGGGCGATCGTGTTGCGAAGAACCTCCGCCGTTCCTCCGTGAATGGTGGCCGATCGGGACCCGAGGTAGTCGTGCACCCATCGGTCGACACCTACATCATCGCGGGCGCCAACGCTTAGCGGGCCGAGAAGGTCGACGGCGCAGGAAAAGACCGCCTGTTCGATCTCCGACGTCAACAGCTTCTCCACCGCACTCACGTCTCCCGGCTCTCCGTGGGTGAGGCGAGTGAGGGTGGACATCGCCTGGGCCTCGAGCACCGTGAGCAACGTCTCCGTTTCGCCCAGGCGCCCCAGAGCGCCGTCCATCAACGACTCCGAGGCCAGCGCCGTGACCATGTCGTTGAACGCGATCCGGAGCTCGATCGAGCGGGACAGCACGTACATGGCCCGCTCGTGCGACAGAGTCGCCATGGCTACCTGCCAACCCTCGTTGACCTGACCGACCACGTTGCGGCGCGGCACGCGAACGTCGTCAAAGAAGACTTCGTTGAAATCGGAGTCACCGTTGATCTGTTGGATCGGACGCACCGTGATGCCTGGAGTCGTCATGTCGACGAGCAGGTACGTAATGCCGCGGTGGCGGCTGCCGACATCACCGGTGCGCACCAACAAGGCGCACCAATCGGAGTAGGCGGCGTAGCTCGTCCACACCTTCTGCCCGTTCACGACGAAGTCCTCCCCGTCGAGGGTCGCCGAGGTGCGCAACGCGGCGAGGTCCGAGCCGGCGCCCGGTTCGGAGAACCCCTGGCACCACACCTCACGGCCGTCGAGAATCGGGGGAAGGAAGCGTAGGCGCTGTTCCTCCGTGCCGAACTTCAGCAGTGTGGGACCGAGGGTCTGCAGACCGATGATGCCGGGAGGAGACGGCGCCTTGGCGCGGGCCAGCTCCTGGTTGAACACCACTTGGTCCACCGCCTCACCGCCCTGGCCGCCGTATTCCGTCGGCCACGACAGCCCCATCCATCCACCACTGAAGAGAAGGTGCTGCCACTGGCGAAGCTGACGGTTGCGCGTCGGCTCCTCGCGATCGACCGGAAAGGGCAAGTGATCGGCCAACCACGCGCGCAGCTGGTCTCGAAGCACACTTTGTCGTTCGTCGTCAGCGACGTTCATCGACCGTCCGAGCTATCACGGCCAACCCACACCGCCAACGTCAACCTCCACCGCGTCGATCCGGCCGGCCCGTTCGATCACTCGGTCGGCGAACTTGCCGAGCGCCGTCAGCGCCATGAATAGGGTTCTGCGACCATGGCCGCCGAGGGCGCACGAAACGCACGCCATGGGAGCGGTGTCGATGACCTCAGCGGTCGTACCGTTGGCGAGCACGCGGCGGCAGGTCTGACCTTTGGGATCGGCCACCCAAATCGCACCCTCCTCGTCGAGGCAAATGCCATCAGCCCAGGTTCCCGACGGCAGCGTGGCCAGGACACGCTGGTCGCTCAGTTGACCATGTCGGCCGATGGTGAAGGCCGTGAGCCGATGCACTCGTGTCTCCGCGACGATGAGCGTCGAGCCGTCAGGAGCGATGGCCACGCCGTTTGGCCGCAGCAAAGGACCCGCCTGCATCTCGACCGAGCCGTCCGGGCGAACGAGCGCGAGCTCGGTCGGTCGCGGCTCCTCCGTGGCCGGGTCGTAACCGAAGTTGGTGACGTATGCGGTGCCGTCCGGTCCACACACCATGTCGTTGGCCTCGGCAGACAGCGCGCCGGCCAGATCAGCGTGAACCACAAACGACCCGCCGTCGAAGCGCATCACCGCCCGCTCATGCATCGCGACCACGATGAGCGAGTTGTCGGGCAGCCATCCGAGCCCTGACGGTTGAAACGAAGTGGGAATGGCCATAACGCGCTCACCGGCGCTGGAGAACTGAACGATCTCGTGCCCGGCCATATCGGAAATCCACAGGTGACCGTCATGCCAGCGGGGCGACTCGGGAAACGCCAGGCCAGTGACCACGGGGCGCGCCGACCGCCGAAGGCCCGAAGGTCCTGAACCTGTAGCAGCAGACATACTCAGCACCCCAGGGGCTTCCGCGGCGATGGCCCGTCTGCGAGTCTAGTACGCCGACGGAGGGGGGCTCATGGGACGCATTCGGTTTGGGATCGGACACGACTTTCGAAACCTTGACCCGGCTCGACGGTCGTGGTCAGAGGTGTATCGCCAGGGCATTGAACGGGTGGCCTACGCCGATCAGCTCGGGTACGACTACATGTTCATCGGCGAGCACCACTTCACCGAAGACGGCCATGCACCCTCACTGTTTCCGATCTTCGCCTCGATCGCCGCCGTCACCACCCACATACGGCTCAATACCTACGTGTTCCTGTTGCCCCTTCATCACCCCCTCAACGTGGCGGAGGATGTCATCGCCCTCGACGTGCTCTCCGATGGCCGAATGGAGCTAGGCGTCGGGCTCGGTTACCGGTCGGAGGAGTTCGACGCCTTCGGGATCGACCGTCACCAACGCGGTTCCATCATGGACGAGAGTTGTGAGATCTTGCTCAAGGCCTGGACCGAGCAAGGTTGGTCCTTTCATGGTCGACACTTCACGATCGACGACGTGACGCTGGTCCCCGGTGCCGTACAGCGGCCTCATCCGCGGCTCTGGATCAGCGCCCGCAACGAGCGCGCCGCCCGTCGAGCGGCCCGCTTTCGCGCGCCATTGATGATCGCCCCTGCCCCCTACACGCAGGACCCGGTACGCGTGTACGCCGCGTACGCCCAGGCCCTCGCCGACGACGGCGAAGATCTCGCCAGCTACGACGTCATGGGCTCGTTCAACGTGCATGTGCTCGAATCGGGCGAAAGGCCGTCAGGCGGGGGCGGCAACGAGCATCGTTATCAGCAGTACATCGATTGGTACACGAAGGACGGCGACCTGCCCGACGATGCCACCCGCATCTCGTCACCCCCGGAGGACCTACAACGACACATTGGCGTGACCGGAGAGGCGCCGGCCTGCGTGGAAGCCATCGAGAACCTGCTGGCCCAAGTCCCGTTTACCACGCTCATGGTCGGAGGTCTCGGAAAGGCTCAGCTCGAGCGCTTCGCGGCCGCGGTGGCGACCGAGTTCAAGTAGCCCGGCCCCGACGCCGGGCCTTTGGAACGGCTCGGGCGGCCGACCGAGGCGGCATACACGCGGGATCCGCGCTGCCGTCGTTCTCGACTCGATGACGGACCGATGACCATCGCGTGCGGCGCCGATGGATCGTGCATGCCGTCGGCGCGGCCCGTTGGCCGCCACGGCCATCGTGGTAGAACGAGTCCCCATGACGACGATCTTGGGCTCCGAGAACTCCTCCGAGGCAGCCGACAACTCGTTACCGACGGTGCTGAGCGCGAAGCTGCCCTCGCCGGCCGAGCGTCGAGCCAAGGGACGGGACCATCGGAAGTTCGTGTCTCGTTCAGCTCACGCCAACTGGGAGCCACCTGCCGACCGGCGCGACCCGCTGGAGGTGCTGCTGGAGGAAAGTGCGAGCCGGGTTCCCGAGCTCGTCCCGCTGCGCAACCGCCGAATGCTCCAATCGCCGTTCGCGTTCTTCCGCGGCTCGGCCCTCCAGATGGCATTGGATCTCGCCTCCACTCCCTCCTCCCAAATCGACGTTCAGCTGTGCGGCGATGCTCACCTCATGAACTTCGGGATCTTTGCCAGTCCCGAGCGCTCTCTCATGTTCGACCTGAACGACTTCGATGAGACGTGGCCCGGTCCGTTCGAATGGGACGTGAAGCGTCTCGCCACCAGCGCGGTCATTGCGGCTCGAGACCTTGGCATGTCCCGCGAGGATCAGACGACGGCGGCCAAGGCGGGCGTGGCGGCCTACCGTAATTGGATCGAGCGGTACGCCGAGATGACTCACCTCGACGTCTGGTACGCCAAGTTGGCGGCCGAGGAACTTCTCGATCTCATGACGCCGTCTGACCGGCGAGTCACGAAGCGAGTGCTCGACAAAGCGTTGACGCGTGATCATCTGGCGGCGCTCAACAAGCTCACCGTTGTCGAGGACGGCCGGAACCGAATCGTGGCCGACCCTCCGCTCGTAGTTCGTGTCGATGCCAATGGACCGGTCTTTCGCCAACTCCCAGCAATGGTGGAGGAATATCGCTCCACTCTCGCATCGGACCGCCGTGCCCTCTTCGACCGGTACCGCTTGGTAGACGTGGCCCGCAAGGTTGTAGGCGTCGGAAGCGTGGGGACGCAATGTTGGATCCTGCTCTTCCAGGGACCCAACGGAGGGCCTCTGTTCCTGCAGTCCAAGGAAGCCGGGGCAGCCGCCCCGCAGGCGGCCGGGCTTCCAGGCCCGGTCCGGCACGCCGGTGAGCGGGTGGTCGACGGTCAGCGACAACTCCAAGCCACCAGCGACATTCTTCTGGGTTGGACGACGGCGCCGGACACCGGCACGGCCTACTACCTTCGTCAGCTTTGGGACGCCAAGGGGTCCGCCGACCTCACCAGCATGACACCGGCCGCGCTGGCTACCTACTCCGGAGCCTGCGGCTGGGCTCTGGCTCGAGCTCACGCGCGGACCGGTGACTCGTCTGCCATCGCCGGCTATCTCGGCAAGACGCAGCGGTTCGACGAGGCACTGGCCGAATTCGGCGAAGCGTATGCCGATCAGACCGAACGCGACTTCGAAGTTCTACGGAAGGCGGCCGACCACGGAGTTGTCCCGATGTCCACCTCGCCCTAGCGCCGTCGAATTTGTGGGGATCGCGCGCACGGGCGCACGCAGCGAGAAGTTCGGGGCGTCAAATGGCCCAGTAGTGAGAGTCCATACAAACGAAAGACCATCAAGGAGATTGCTGTGGCCCGAGTACCCGACGCGACGCTGGACGACAGCATCCCTGTTCACAACAACCTCGTTCGCGCCACATACAACAATCCCGAGATGCATCGCGGCTTCGCCAGCCTCTCCGGCCGGGTGCATTCGGCATCCCACCTCCCCGATCGCGTCCGGGAGCTAGCCGTCCTGCGGATCGCAGCTTTGCTGGGTGCGGAGTTCGAATGGAATTCGCACGCTCCGCGTGCTCGCGACATCGGGATCTCGGAGCTTGAGCTGCAGGCATTGCGCCGGGGAGAAATTGACGCGTTTGAGCCGAGTGAAGCTGCTGTCATCCGGTTCGCCGTCGCCGTTGAGGAGCGCACCGTCGATGACGTTCTCTGGCGCGAGGTCGCCGCTTACTACGACGCAACCGCTCTTCTCGACCTGACAATGTTGGTCGCCTTCTACGGGTTGGCATCTCGTCTCGTTCTGGCCCTCGACATAAACGACGACTCCGAAACGGCCTGAGCGGGCGCGGTTCACGGCGTGGCGGAGTCGTTCGCGGCCATTGTGGTGTAGAGCTCGCGAAACGCGGCGCGGAGGTCGGCCCGACAGGGCCCGGTTATCGAACGGCGGCGCGTCGGGTCGGCCCGGGTGCCCGCCGGGCTACAGGGAACGGGCGCAGCCGTAATCAGCCCGGGTTTGCCCGATAGCTCACCGGCCACGCGGATCCACTCTTGGGCGGTCACGTCTTCGTCACCGCACCAATTCGTGATCAGCGCCGGAGCGCTGGCGGCATCCAGCAGTGCCTCAAGCTGATCGATCATGTCGTGGACGTGGATGGGGGTGTGGATGTTGGGATCGGACGGGGCCGTCATGGTTTCGCCTCTGAGCACGGCGGACACATGCGCACCAGGGAAGGACGCCGGCCCGTCGAAGAAGGTGTTCAGGCGCGTAATAACCGTCGGAAGTCCGAAGGCGCGCGCACAAAAGCGAGCGACCGACTCGACACCCAACTTCGACGCTGGACTCGTGGCCGCATAGGCCGTGGCGCCACGACCAATCGGGTCGCTCTCGGTGTAGGCGTGCCAGGGATCAGCGCTCGGGCTGTAGATGCCCATCCCCGACATGACCAGCGCGGCCTTGGCCTTGCGGCAGTGCTGTAGCAAGAGTCCCGGTCCCTCAACGTTCGTGCGCATGGCCAGCTCCAGGTGTTGCACATCGGCCCGGAGCCACGACAGGTGAAGCAGATAGGTGAAGTCATCCGGGAGGTCGTCAAAGTTGCCCGACGCGAGATCCACCGAACGGGTCACGACCCCCGCATCTTCGAGGGACTGCCGCGTGGTGAGAGCCCGTCCGGGATCTCCTCCCCGAGCCGGCCGAAACTGCTCGAGAGCTCGGTCTCCGGCTTGGTGGAACCGCGCGAGACCCCAGACTTCGTTGTTGGCCGCGAGGTGACGAGCGATTGGCTGCGCAACCATGCCGCTCACTCCACTGATGAGAATCTTTTCCCCTTCGATCATCGGACCAACTCCTGTCGTCTAGAGGCGCGAACCGAAACTCACGGCACCGCTGGACTCCGGCAACAACGTTTGTCACCATCGAGCCCGCGAGAGCGCACATATCGGGAAGCACCGTATGGGATGCTGCCGTCGATCACGGAAAGAGATCGATCGGACACCGCGTCACCACGGTTGACGGCCTAACACGTGACCGGTACGTTGAACATCGGTTCAATCAGGCCACTGCGGTGCGGGTGCCAGCAGTGCGGCGCTAGGGGGCGAGATGGCAGAAGTCCACTCTGTATTCGACCGATTTCGTCTCGACGGAAGAACCGCTCTGATCACTGGGGTGGGCCCTGGTATCGGTGCGAATGTGGCCCGGGCGTATGCACAGGCCGGGGCGAAGGTGGTGATGTCGGCCCGCACCAACGATCGGATGGCCGATCTGCAAAAGACCATTGAAGCCGAAGGCGGCCAAGTCACCTCGGTACTGTGCGATGTCGGAGTCGAGGCCGACCTCAAACGCCTAGTCGATTCCGCCCATGACGCGTTTGGTCCGATCGATGTGCTGTTCAACAACGCGGCGGCCAGCCTTCAGGCGCCCCGCGCCACGAACCTCGACAACACAGACGAAGATTGGTTGGCCTGCTTCAACGTCAACCTCCTCGCGCCATTTCGCTTGGCGCGAATGCTCGTACCGGAAATGAAAGCGCGTGGTAAGGGATCTATCATCAACGTACTGACCACCGCGGCCTACACCGTGGTGGCCCCGCAGATATCGTACGGATGTACCAAGGCTGGCCTGGCCATGATGACCCGATATCTGGCGAGAGAATGCGCTCCCGAGGTTCGCGTCAATGCGCTCTGCCCCGGCACGACGGCTCCCGTTGGATTCCCCGGGTCCGAGGCGACGGGCCCGATGGCAGGAGTTATGCCCTATGTCCCGATGGGCCGGGTTGGAGGTGCCGAGGAGCATATCGGGGCCGCGCTGTTCCTGGCCTCTGACGCTTCGTCGTATACGACCGGTCAGACGACCTTTGTCGATGGTGGCCGAGTGAACACTCTTGGCGGAAGCGCCGTATTGCGTGAGGAAGACACCAAGTGGCGCACCGAACGACATTGATTGTTGCCCTAGGGCCATCGGCAGAGCGTCTCAGCGGCTGACCCGCGCCGCACGGATCCGGGTGCGCCATACTCGTGTCATGACCGCTCCCACGATCGAGATTCGCCGATTCCTGCACTGCAACTACAACTGTCGCGACCTTGAGGTGCTGGAACGGTTCTATGTCGGGCTGTTCGATCTCCGACCCCTGATGCGCTCGACTCCGGGCGCGGTCGACAAGGGCAACCCGTTCGGGCTCTACCAGCAGACGGCCAGCGAGGCCACATTCCTCTACGACCATCGCGGCGGCCGCCGAGCGAACTCCGTCGAGCTCGTGAAATGGACCGAGCCGGCGACCATTGGGCACCCATACCCGAACGCGTGGGACCGAGGAATGCAGTCCGTCGGATTCAGCCACGCCGACCTGAGAGCGGTAGTCGCGCAAACACCCACTCTCGGCGGATCCGTCGTGCACCAGACCGATGAGGCGGTGCTACTGCGCGATCCCGAAGGCGTCGCCGTCGAGGTCTACCGCGAAGATGGACCCTCAGAGGCCCGATCGATCCGGATCGTGTGCAGCGATCTCGAACGATCGGTCCGGTGGTGGGAGAGCCTTGGGTTTACCCCCGCCACCGCATCCGTCGCGGTGCCCGGAGCATCCCTGTGGACGGGTGACGGCGAGCACGAGCTGGTCGAGGAGCGCCCCATGGTCCCTACCGACGATGACAGCTTGCAGCTCGTGCTCACCCGCTGGAGCGGATCGGTCAGCTCGAACGCCGTCTATGGAGCGCCGTACCACGAAGGATTGTTCCGCATGGCGACCGCAGTCGACGACGCCCAGGCGGCGTACGACGCACTGGCGCCATCGGGGGTGGCAGTACCGGGCCCGCACACCTTCGCCATGCCCGGCACTCCGCTCACCGACGGTTTGAAGATCTTGTTCATCCGAGATCCCATGGGCATCCTGGTCGAACTCGTCGAGCGCCCGCGTGGCAATTTCAGTCGAGCCTGAGCGCGTCCGTGAATGCCGCACATGGCGGCGTGACGAACTTCCGCCCCGCAGTTCAGGGACCAACCAGGTCGGTACCGTTCTTCGTATCCGCCCGGAGAGCGCACGGCGGCTTCGTTTACGGCTATCGGCCGGCGTCGAGGCTGTTGCCACCATCGACCATGAAGCTATGGCCGGTGATATAGGCCGACGCGTCCGTCGCCAGAAACAGCGCGACAGGTGCCACCTCGTCAATCGGATAGCCCGGCGAGCCGAGGGGCACATTGGCCAGCGCGGCCAGAGTACGCGGATCCTTCATGGACTCCTCCAACGCCTCCGTCATGGTGGTTGGACAGATGATGTTGACGTTGACCTTGAAAGGTCCCCATTCACGGGCCGCCACCCTGCTGATGCCGCGGATCCCCTCCTTGGTCGCTGCATAAGGCGCATAGTTCACGGCCCCTTTCACTCCCGCCCCCGAGGCGAAATTGATCACGCTGCCGCGACGCTCCTTGAGGTAGGGAAAGCAGGCCTGCATGAAATGGACAGTAGAAAATAGTCCGGACGCCAGCTGCTGAAGCAACTGGTCTTCAGTGACCTCCAGGACCGATGCCCGCATGGTGTTCGTGTCATGGGCGTTGTTGACCAACACGTCGACCGTTCCGTAGGCCGCAATCGCCTCGTCTACGGCGGAGAGCACCTGTTCCTTCACTGACACATCGCAGGTGATCCCGACTGCGTCGCCACCGGCAACAAGGATTTCCTGAACGACCGCCTCCACGGTGGCCGCGGTTCGCGACACCACCACCACGTGTGCCCCTTCGCGTGCGAAAAGTATGGCTATGGCCCGACCGATGCCTCTCCCAGCACCGGTGACTATCGCAACTCTGCCGTCTAACTGTCCCACGTTTCGGCCTTTCGGATCGCTAGAGGTGTTTGTGGAGGTTCGTTGATTCTGGGCGCCGTCGACATGGCTTTCGAGGCCCGAAGGCCAAAGCTCTGGAGCGGCGCCGAAACTCCCGCTTCGTGCTCGGCCGGGCGCCCCCAACGCTCAGGCTGAAGCGTTCTCTCGCCGAGTGTACAAGCAGCGATAGGGCGTCTCGGTCGGATGGAACCGAGGCACTCAGAGACTGCAACACTTGACCCCGCGACGCCCTTTCCGGACCATCGCACCTTGGCTGGGGATGAGAGACACGATCTCGAAGGAGAAAACATGGATGTTGAATCGGCCGGTCAGTCGAGTCGACTGCAGGCAATGATGGACCGCGATGAGATCCGGCAAGTGATCTATAGATACTGCCGGGGCATCGACCGACGGCGTTCCGACATCGTCCGTGACTGCTACCACCCAGACGCCACCGATGATCATGGCGAGTACCGCGGCGGAATCGACGGCTTCGTCGACTACGTCGAGCGGACAATGACGATCTGGGAGAGCACGAACCACTTCGTCGGAAACATCCTGATCGAGCTGGACGGAGACCGAGCTCGGGTGGAGTCCTACGCCATCGCGTTCCATCACATGGCAGCCAAGGGCGCGAAGCCGATCCGCGAGCTCATCGCCCGCATCCGCTATATCGACGACTTTGAACGCCGAGACGGCGCGTGGCGAATCGCGGCCCGTCTCAGCCTTGTCGACGCGACTCGTCGCGACGAGTTGACCGACTGGGTCCTGGGCCCGGAATACACCCGCGGCTCAATCGATGACACCGACCCGGTGTTTTGGCCCAGCATCGCCGAGCCGCCGGGCGACGTCTCTAGGTGATAGCGCCGGCGATCTTCAACGCGATCAATCGTTCCTCGTCCACACCGAGCTCGGCAAGGATCTCGTCGGTGTGCTCAGCGAACTGCGGCGCTCGGGTGATGTTAGGCGGGGTGTTGTCGAACTGCACCGGGTTGGCGACGAGCTCGCGTTCGTTGCCGTCAGCATCGATGATCGGCCGGATGTACCCGTTGGCTCGCAGCTGCCGGTCACGGCCAAGCTCGAGTGCGTTCTGGACAGGAGACCACGGCCCTTTCAGGGTGCGGAACCGTTCCAGCCAATACTGGTACGGGTGCTGAGCGAACACATCGGCAACGATTTCCGCCGCCGCTTCGGCGCTCTCGGGAGTCATCAGGGCCTCGGCGGTGGAGAACCGTTCGTCCGTGATCAGTTCGGGGCGATCGATGTGCTCGCAAAACTCGGCCCAGTATCGGCCAGCCTGCAGCATCGTGAGGTTGATCCAGCGATTGTCAGAGGTGCGATAGAAGCCCACCAGGGGGTTGAATGCCGCCAAACGATCGTCGGACTTAGGCACCGCGGGTGGCTCTCCCGTGAGGAGGGAGACATCGACGGACAGGGCGGTGGCCCACGCACCGACGGAGAGCAGCGAGACGTCGACCTCCGACGTTTCGCCGGTGCGCTCACGCACAAACAGTGCGGCCGCGATACCGCCTGCGATGGTCATCCCGCCAATGGAGTCGCCGTACGCCCCCGCCGGCATTCCCCTCATCTTCGGAGCGTCTGACGGCGTAACGCCGGCGGCGCTCGCCGCGCGCGACCAGAAAGCGCTCAGGTCGAATCCACCCTCGTCGCGCTCGTCGCCGTGGTTACCAAACCCCGATCCGCGCACATAGATGATGTTCGGATTGACACTGCGAAGATGATCGACATCGATCTTCAGCTTGCGCCGTGCACGCGGCAGGAAGTTCACCAAAAACACGTCACTCCGGCGGGCCAGCTCGTAGAGGATCTCCAGCGCCTCGGGGTGGGCGAGGTCGAGCCCGATGCTGCGCTTGCCGCGATTTGGATGTTCCATCATCGGCTGAAACGACCCGACGGAGGTGCCGTTCTCGCCGACCGTAATGCCCCGTTGCGCATCGCCCGTCACGGCGTGCTCGACCTTGATGACGTCGGCCCCCCAGTCGGCGAGGATCCCGCCTGCGCTCGGCGTGAAGGTGAACTGCGCCACCTCCAGTACGCGTACTCCCCGCATCGGCTGTACAGCCACTGTCTACCCCCTGCAGCTTTTCTGGTTGGCGTCCCGGTTGTGGCCGACCGTGTGAAGCTTTCATGGTAGCTCTGCACAAGAAGAACCGAGCCGAAGCGTTCGTGACAACCAGATGGCCTGGGTTGATCTCTCCGCGCTATTTGGTCCAGAAGTCCACGATCATCGAGGACGGCACCACGTAGCCAAGGTTTCGAATCGTGTACTTCAGGGCGTAGTCGGCGTATTCACGAGGATCGCTCGCCACACAATCGCTCGGTACCACCACCATGTACCCCCGGTTGGTGGCTTCGATGCTCGTGCCCAACACCGCCATGTTCAAGGACACCCCGGTGATGATCACCGTGGTGACCCCGGTGTTGCGCAGATACTGATCGAGGCTGGTGGCAAAGAACCCCGTAAGCCCTTGCTCCCGTCGCAGTACCACGTCTTCCGGCCGAGGAGCGATGGGAGCCATCACCGGGCCCATACCCCCGACGCCGGTAACCCCTTCCGGCATGTTGCGGCTGACCAACATGTTGTTGGCGAAGCCGAACCCATCCGGTCGTCGCTCGTCGGTGCAGTAGTAGATTCGTACTCCGCGGCCGCGAGCGGCATCGAACAAGCGCACCAGATTGTCGATCAGTCCAACCTCGCGGGCCGACTTGGCCAAACCCGGAAGGATGGATCGCTCGCCGATCAGCGTTTCTTGACACTCCATGTTGACCACGGCCGTTTTGGCGGGATCTATATAGGGCGTGACATCTAAGGGCATCGACGCACTGTAGGCCTTCGGTCAATTCTGGTTGGACGCGATCGGAGTCGATGACCGAGCGGGTCCCGTCCAACTGCGGATCTTTCTCAGTGTGCGCACAGGACGACCGCGCTCGGCCGCGATGTCCTCCACACAGCGATTGGCCAACCCTTCGTTGGCCCCATCAAGGGTCTCCGAACCGCAGGCCGCGGTGTCGACCTACGCGGTGATGTAGGTGCTCGCGAAGCCTTCGATGAAATCGGTGGTGGCTGACAGCGACGTGGACGGTGGGCCTTCGACGATGATCCAGGTGACCCCGATCTCCTCAGCTCGACCGAGGAACTCCCGGTGCCGCTCCGAGTCCACTTCGGGATCGGCGATGCTGCGATCGACATATCCCAGCGCGACATCGATACCGCCAGCGCGATCCCCGGCCATGTCCCGCATCTCCGCGATCTTGCTGGCGATCTCCTCCAGCGAGCCCAGATAGGCGGTGCGGGCCGTGGTAGCCAACTCCGGTGCCCCCACCAACGGCATCCAACCCTGCACCCGCTGCGCCACCCGACGCAACGTCACCTTGGCGTTACCCCCAATCCAGATCGGGATCGGGTCCTGCACCGGTCGCGGTCGAGCAATTGCGTCCCGCACCTGGAAATGACGACCGGAAAAACTGAACCGGTCACCCTTCCAGTGCAGCGGCATCACCTCCAACGCCTCATCAAACAAGGCGTTGCGCTCCTCAAAGTCAACTCCCAACGCGAAGAACTCCGACTTCAAATAGCCAGTCCCCGTCCCCAAAATGAACCGGCCCCCCGAAAGCTTGTCCACCGTGGCAGCTGACTTGGCCAACAACAGCGGATTGCGATACGGCACCACCGCCAAATACGTCAACAACCGCACCCGGGACGTAACCGCCGCCACATACGCCAACGCCGGAAACGGATCCAACGTCTGATGACCGCCCGCCTCTAGCCAATTTGCCCCGGGCGCCGGATGCTCCGTAAACGCGAACCCCGACCATCCCGACGACTCGACGGCCACCGCTACCTCACCAACCGGCCCCGCATCGAGCATGTCCCCACCCGAACCGGTCAGCTCCGGATACTGATACATGAACTTCATCGCGCCCCTCCAAGAACGTCACTCGACCGACCAGGATCCATTCACCGCGCGCCATGAAACCCCCTGGCGGACCCCGATCCCTATCGTCTATCACGGCTAGGGATCTGCGATGCTTGAGCCATGGATCTCAAGCGCACGATGTTGTGGTCACCGACCCTGGGAGACGCCCCCTACGAGGCCCGAGTCCGGGCCGCCGCCACCG
>Ga0268264_10001455_pt1 | contig 22135 bp, 15 predicted proteins | sample KBSSwiS32_FD_190357 | JGI IMG/M metagenome (GOLD analysis project Ga0268264, IMG submission 190357) | Switchgrass rhizosphere microbial communities from Kellogg Biological Station, Michigan, USA - KBS Switchgrass S3-2 (SPAdes) (version 2) | ecosystem: Host-associated > Plants > Roots >...
CTGTACTACTACCTCCGCAACTCCGGGCTCGACCCGATCTTCTTCCCGACCGAGATGACCCGGCACCCGGCCTGGATCGATCCCTCCGCGCGCTCCCCCGCCGCCCTGGACGCCGAGGCCGCCTCCCTGGACCAATGGCTCCGGCAGCGCCCCGTCTGGCTCGTCAGCGTCGAGGGCGACCCCGTCGCCGCTCCCCTCCGCGCGCGCCTCGCCACCCGCCCCAGGGACCAGAGCGTCTCCCTCTCCGGCAACTTCTACGACCGCCTGGAGCGCTTCCTCCCCCGCCGCTGAGCCCGCGAAGCGCGAATTCAGCGGGTTGAAGGCCCGCATAATTTTTCACTCCGCCCGACTTATGGCCCGTGTTAATTGGGCGACATGCGAACCGCCCCCCTCCGCGTCCTCTGCGTGTCGTCCCTCGCCCTGGTGCTCGTCTGGGGCTGCAAGGAAGAAAAGCCGGCCGAACCGCCCAAGCCGGTCGAGGCCGCCAAGCCGCCCGAGCCCCCCAAGCCCGCCGCGACCAAGGTCGGCCTGGTGACGGACGTCGGCGGTCGAGGCGACCAGTCCTTCAACGACTCCGCCCTCCGCGGCCTGGAGCTGTGGAGCGCGGGCAAGAAGTTCAACGCCTCCGGCTACACCGACGCGTCCGCGGACGAGGTGAAGTCCTCGCTCTCGCCCGACATCGCCTCCCACGATCCGCCGATCTCCCCGATGAAGATCGAGCCGCTCGTCCTCCAGTCCAAGGCGCAGGAGGACTACGAGCCCAACCTCCAGCTCCTCGTCGAGCGCGGCGCCAAGCTGACCATCGGCGTGGGCTTCATGATGGAGAACGCGGTGGAGGCCACGGCGAAGAAGAACCCCAACGCCAACTTCCTCCTCATCGACAGCCCGCTGCTGGACGAGAAGTCCACCCCGTACACCCTGCCCAACGTCCGCACCGTCACCTTCCACGAGGAGCAGGGCAGCTTCCTGGTCGGCGCGCTGGCCGGCCTGGTCACCAAGGCGAACAAGATCGGCTTCGTGGGCGGGATGGAGATCCCGCTGATCAAGAAGTTCGAGGCGGGCTTCCGGGCCGGCGTGATGTCCACCAACCCCAAGGCCAAGGTCGTCTCCAACTACACCGGCAGCTTCGACAACGTCGCCACCGGCAAGCAGGTGGGCCAGGACATGGTGACCAAGGGCAACGACGTCATCTACCACGCGGCCGGTTCGGACGGCCTGGGCGTGATCCAGGCGGTGAAGGAGGCCAAGGCCGCCGGCAAGAACGTCTTCGTCATTGGCGTCGACTCCGACCAGTACCACGTCGCCCCGGAGGTGGTGCTCACCTCCATGCTCAAGCGCGTGGACCTGGCCATCTACGACACCGACCGCGACGTGGTCGCCGGGACGTTCAAGGGCGGCGACAGCTCCATGGGCCTGAAGGAGGGCGGCGTGGGGATGGCGGAGGTCCGCCTGGACATCCCGAACAAGGCGGAGGCGCTCGCCAAGGTCGACGCGCTGCGCGCCAAGGTGGCCTCGGGAGAGCTCAAGGTCCCGGCCAGCATGGACGAGTTGAAGACCTTCAAGCCGTAGGTCGTAGCCGCACGCAGTCCACACAGCACCCAGCAGGGAGGGGGAAGTCATGCGCCGTACCGGGTGGTTCACCGCCGCGGTGATCGCGGCAGGTCTGTATTCGTCCGCCGCATCAGCGGGAGTCTGGTTCGAGGTGTTGAACGCGCCATGCTTCAGCGGGAACTCGTTCAACCAGAACCCGAATCCCACCAACGTCACCGCGAGCGGCGCCTACGCTGGGTCGTTCGACTGCTTCAACCGGGACTTCAACGGGGACGGGTCCCGCACCACCCTGAGCATCAAGGCGTTCCAGGTGTGGGAGTACGGGACGATGTTCCTGTACTACGACGTCACCGACCCCTGGAACAGCGCGGTCACGGGCAACTCGGTCCCCGGCATCACGTCCAACGAGCTGGGCGGCTTCTTCGGCGGCATCACGGTGACCATCTCGCCCAAGCGCGTCGCCGAGAAGATCATGGGGCACGAGCTGAAGATCCCGTTCCTCCGCGACATCGAGGTCAAGTACGAGCTGGAGAACGTCTCCAAGTTCGGCTCGCTCAACTACTACGGCCTTCAGTGGAGCATCGACCAGTCGATCCTCGACTTCCTCACCGTCACCACGGTGATCCGCGACGACCTGTCCTTCCAGGGGGTCGACCTCCAGCTCGGCTTCGCGTGGCAGAAGTCCTTCTCCATCGCCAACCAGGACTTCCAGTTCGGCGGCTTCCTCCAGTGGGGCGTCTTCGGCGAGGGCGCCCACGTCACGCCCATTGGCCCGTTCGACCTGCCGCACGGCAACCCGTTCATGGTCTCCCAGCCGCAGCTCCTGTACGACGTGGGCAAGCTGGCGCACTTCACCCCCGCCAAGATCTACGTCGGCGTGGAGTGGCAGTTCGCCTTCAACCGGTACCTGATCCCGGCCAAGAGCGAGCACACGCTCCAGTACATGCTGAAGTGGAACATCTGATCAGCGGCTGATCAGACGTACCCGCGGCGGTGCGCCTGCTGCCGGCGCACCGCGTCCCAGACGGTGGCGATGATCGCCTTGCCAATGGCGATGAACGGGATGCTCACCAGCATCCCCAGGATGCCGGCCAGCGACCCGCCGATGCTGATCCCGACGATGATGGTGAGCGGGTGGAGGTTGAGGTTCTTCCCCACCACCATCGGGTTGATCAGCATGGCGTCCAGCACGTAGACGCCCAGGTACCCCATCGCCAGCACGCCCAGCGACGGCGCGGTGGGGTCCATCAGCGCGTAGAGCAGCCCGGCCCCCGCGCCCATCACCGGCCCCAGCAGCGGGATGACGTTCGCCACCCCGTAGATGCAGGCGAACAGCAGCGCGGACGGCATCCCCAGCGCGGCCAGCACCGCCCCCAGCAGCGCGGCGACGATCGCGCTCTCGCTGGCGGCCCCGCGCAGGTAGGCGGCGATCTGCCGGTCCACCCGGTGCAGGAGGGTGAGCACCGTCTCGAAGTGGCGGTTGGGCACCTGCGCCACGATGGCCTTGTGCATCGCCGCGCCGTCGATGAGCAGGAACAGGGTCATGATCGGCGCCAGCACCAGCGTGCCCGCCGAGGACAGCATCCCCATCGCCACCTGGGGCAGCGTCTCCGTCAGCCCCTTGCGCTGCCGCTCCATCAGGTCGCGGAGCTGGTTGAAGAGGTGGTGCCAGTCGATCTGCCGGTAGCGCGTGGCGGCCGCCTCCTGCTCCCACCCGTCCAGCCGCTTGCCCAGCTGGATCTCGAACGCGCTCTTCTCGCCGGCCTGGGACGGCCTCTGCTGCAGCCAGTGCTCCAGCGACGGCCACAGCGCGAAGCCGATGCCCACCAGCACCAAAAGCCCGCCGCCGAAGACGATCAGCACCGCCACCCCGCGCGAGGCGCCGCGGTTCTCGATCAGGTTCACCAGCGGCGACAGCACGTAGAACCCGAGGACGGCCAGCGCCAGCGGGGTGGTGAGGAAGGACAGCTTCCAGGCCACCACGCCCGCGCCGGTGAGCACCAGCGCGCTGACGATGGCCTGGACCACGCGCTCGCCCAGGGAGGGCATCTCCTCCGCCGGCACCAGCCGGGCCGTGGCCTCCGCCAGGCGCGGCTTCACATTCCCTCCGAGCCGGTGGCCGACGACCTGGCGGCGGCCTCCTCCTGCCGCTGCTTGCGGAGCGTCTCGTTCATCCCGCGCAGGCGGTAGGCCATCAGCCGCGCCAGGTTCCACACCACCTTGGAGCCCAGCTTGGAGTCGCGCTCGATCAGCGACTCCAGGTCGGGCTCGAAGAAGCCCAGAAGCTCCGACTTCTCCGCCGCCACCGCCGAGGCGCTGCGCGGCGCCGCCTCCAGCAGCGCCATCTCGCCGAAGAACTGCCGCTCGGCGATGGGGGTGAGCAGCTGCTCGGAGCCGTCCGGCCGGCCGATGACGATGTTCACCCGGCCCTTGCGGACGATGAACATCCCCGCCCCCGGGTCGCCCTCGCGGAAGATCACCTCGCCCGGCTGGTACGTGCGCTCGTGCAGCAGCCGCCCGATCTTCTTCAGGTCGCGGTTGCTCAGGTGGTCGAACAGCGGCACCTGCTTCAGCGCCGCGAGGATGTCGGGTTCGGCGTCGCCGTCCATCTTCGGCGGCACCCACAGCGCGGCTTCGGCGTCCATGCCCGCAGGTTTATCAGAGGTCAAACCGGTCGGTGAGACCGGCGGTGAGCTCCAGGATCGTGCTCCACCCGACCACCTGGTCCACCGCGCGGTCCAGCCCGTCCGGCCGGTCGGCGACCGCCGCCAGGGACCCGCTGCACGCGTAGAGCCGGCACTTCCCGGACTGGCGGAGGTGCGCCAGGAGCTCCCGCAGGGTGGGCAGCCCGCGCGACTCGAAGCGGTCCGCCGCGCTCGCCCGCTCCGGCGCCGCCCCGAAGTCCGGTTCGTCCAGCCGCCCTGCCACCAGGCGCTCGAGCGCCCACCAGAAGAAGAACACCAGCACCTCGCGCCCGCCCGCCGCCGCCGCGGCCGCGGTGGAGAGGCCCTGGTGCATCCGCGCGTAGTCGCCCGAGTGGAGGAAGACCGCGACCCTGGTCATAGCCCTGCTTATGCCACGGCGGGGGAGTCCTTGCGCGCCGGGTCCGGCGGCTGTTAGCGAAGCGGTGCACCAAGAGCCATGGGCGAACCGGGCGACGACATCACCGCCAAGCGGAAGGACGCGCACCTCGACCTCTGCGCCGAGGGCGACGTGGAGCCCGGCGAGAACGACACGCTCCTGTCCTGCGCCCACCTCGTCCACTGCGCGATGCCGGAGCTGGCGCTGGAGGACGTCGACCTCTCCACGCCGTTTCTGGGCAAGCGCCTGAAGGTGCCGCTTTTGATCACCGGGATGACCGGCGGGACCGACCGCGCCCGGCAGGTGAACCGCGACCTCGCCGCGGTGGCGGAGCAGCACGGCCTGGCCTTCGGCGTGGGCAGCCAGCGCGCGATGAGCGAGGACCCCTCCCGCGCGGAGACGTTCAAGGTCCGCGAGGTGGCGCCCACGGCGGTGGTGCTGGGCAACGTCGGGCTCCAGCAGGCGGCGGCGATGGGGGTGGACGCGGTCGTCCGCCTGGTGGACGGGATCGGCGCGGACGGGCTGGCGGTGCACCTCAACCCCGCGCAGGAGCTGGCGCAGCCGGAGGGCGACCGGGACTTCCGCGGCGGCTACGCCGTCCTCCGCCAGCTGGCCAAGCACTTCGGCGACCGGCTGCTGGTGAAGGAGACCGGGTGCGGCCTGTCGCCCGCGGTGGCGCGGCGGCTGGTGGAGTGCGGTGTGAAGGCCGTTGACGTCAGCGGTCTTGGCGGCACCTCGTGGGTGCGGGTGGAGCAGCTCCGGGCCAAGGGGATCGCCGCGGAGGTGGCGGAGGGGTTCTCCGGGTGGGGCATCCCCACGGCGGCGGCGGTAGCCTTGGTGCGCAAGGCGGTGGGGGAGGGTGTGACGGTGGTCGCCTCGGGGGGGATCCGCACTGGCCTGGACGTTGCTAAATGCCTTGGCCTGGGGGCGGACCTCGCCGGGATGGCGCTGCCGCTCTTCCGCGCCCAGCAACGCGGGGGGAAAGAGGGCGCGGCCCAGGCCGTAGAGGTGGTGGTGCAGGGGCTGCGGCGCGCGGTGCTGCTGGCCGGGGCGGGGACGCCGCGCGAGCTTCGCCAGAAGACGGTCGTGGTGACGGGCGAGTTGAAGGATTGGCTACAGGCGCTATGACGGCGCCGCAGGGCAGGCGTACAAAGGGAGGCGAAGGGGTATGTCGGAGACGGTGAGCTCGCGGTTCCCCGGGTTCCACAAGCTGCCGCTGGAGGAGCGGCTGGCGCACCTGTCGAAGGCGTTCAGCCTCTCGCGCGAGGACCTCCATCGCTTGCGCGGCGAGGCGCTGGAGGCGGATACCGCCAACCAGATGATCGAGAACGCGGTGGGCACGTTCTCGCTCCCGCTGGGGCTGGGCCTCAACCTCACGGTCAACGGCCGCGACTACGTGGTGCCGATGGCGGTGGAGGAGCCGTCGGTGGTGGCGGCGGTGTCCTTCGCCAACAAGATCGTCCGCGAGGCGGGCGGCTTCACCGCCGAGGCGGACGCGTCGATCATGATCGGCCAGGTGCAGGTGACCCGCTACGGGGACCCCACCGCGGCCACCGAGAAGATCCTCGGCGCCAAGGACCAGATCCTCGCGCTCGCCAACAGCTTCCACCCGGACATGGTGCGGCGGGGCGGCGGGGCGCTCGACGTGGAGGTGCGGATGCTCCCGCCTCCGGAGGGCCCCAAGGGCGAGCCGTTGCTCATCGTCCACGTGCTCATCGACACGCAGGAGGCGATGGGCGCGAACATGATCAACACCGTGGCCGAGGGCATCGCGCCCCTCATCGAGCAGATCACGGGCGGCAAGGTCTACCTGCGCATCCTCTCCAACCTGGCGGACCGGCGGCTGGCGCGCGCCTCCTGCCGCATCCCGGTGCCGGCGCTGGCCGACTTCGACATGAACGGCGAGGACATCGCCGAGGGCATCGCCCAGGCGTCGCGCTTCGCGATGGCGGACCCGTACCGCGCCGCCACCCACAACAAGGGCGTGATGAACGGCATCGACGCGGTGGCCATCGCCACCGGCCAGGACTGGCGCGCCATCGAGGCCGGCGCGCACGCCTTCGCCTGCCGCGAGGGCCAGTACCGCCCGCTCTCCACCTGGTACCTGGAGGAGGGGCACCTGGTGGGGCGGATCGAGCTGCCGCTGGCGCTGGGCACGGTGGGCGGGCCGATCAAGGTCCACCCCGGCGTGCAGACCGCGTTCAAGATCCTCCGGGTGAGCAGCACCCGGGAGCTGGCCACCGTGTTCGCCGCGGTGGGCCTGGCGCAGAACTTCGCCGCCATCCGGGCGCTGGGGTCGGTGGGCATCCAGAAGGGGCACATGGCGCTCCACGCCCGCTGCGTGGCGGTCACCGCCGGCGCGCGCGGCGCCTGGGTGGAGAAGCTGGCCAACCTGCTGGTGAAGGCCGGGCACGTGAAGGTGGAGAAGGCGAAGGAGATCCTCGCCGCGCTGCCGGCGGACGAGGCGCGCGCCGCCACCGGGAGCTAGTGGTGCCGGACGGCACGCCGAACGTCGCCGGCGGCGAGGCCGCGCCGCCTCCCCAGGAGATAGGCCGCCGCCGGAGGCCGGATGCCTCGGGCGGAGCGCGAACCACGGTTGCGAGCGATCTGGTCGGCTTCGGGCCGGGGAAGGTCATCCTCATCGGCGAGCACGCCGCGGTGTACGGGCACCCGGTGCTCGCCGGGCCGCTCTCCTGGGGCGTCACCGCCCGCGGCACGCCGGCGTCGCGGTGCTCCCTGGCCGTCCCGCCCGGGGCGCGCTTGACGCGCAAGGCGCGCAAGCTGCTGGCGGCGGCGTTCGACCGCGCGGCGCGCGCGTGCGGCCGCCCGAAGATCCGCGTCGCGCTGGAGTCGGAGATCCCCGTCTCCATGGGGCTGGGCTCCTCCGCCGCGGTGGGCGTGGCCTGCGCGCGGCTGCTGCTTTTGGCCTCCGGGAAGCCGTCGCCGCGGCCGGACGTGGTGGCGCGGGTGGCGATGCTGATGGAGGAGGAGTTCCACGGGCAGCCCTCCGGGATCGACCACACCACCTCGGCGCAGGGCCGGCTGATCCTCTACCGGCGGCGGCCCGGGGCGACGCTGGGAACGGCGAGGCCGGTGCGCTCGCCGCGGCCGCTGAAGCTGCTGGTGGCGCTGGTGGGGCCGCGGCCGCCCACGCGCGTCACCGTGGCGGCCCTGCGCGCGCGCGCGTCGCGCTGGCCTTCGCGCTACGGTCGGCTGATGCGCGAGCTGGGGGCGCTGGCGCGCGAGGGCGCCTCCGCGGTGGAGAAGGGCGACCTGGAGTCGCTGGGGGACGCGATGAACGCGTCGCAGGGCGTGCTCTCCGGGCTCGGGCTGTCGTCCGCGTCGATCGACCAGATGGTGCACCGGCTGCGCGGGATGGGCGCGATGGGCGCCAAGCTCACCGGCGCGGGCGGGGACGGCGGGGCGGTGATCGGCCTGTTCCTGGAGCCGGAGTCGGCGGTGGTGCGGCTGCGGCGGCAGGGCGTGGTCTGCTTCGAGAGCCAGGTCGCGGGGCCGAAGACCTTATGAAGGCGACGGCGCGCGCGCATCCGAACCTGGCGCTGGTGAAGTACTGGGGGAAGCGGGACGAGGGGTTGGTCCTCCCGCACCAGTCCAGCCTCTCGCTGACGCTGGCGCCGCTCTCGGTGACCACCACCGTGGAGCTGGGCACGGGCGCCGGCGAGGATGAGGTGGTCATCAACGGCGTGCGACCGACAGGCGTGGAGCGGGCGCGCGTGCTGGCGCTGATCCGGCGGGTGCAGGAGGGGCGGCCGGAGCTGAAGGGCGCGCGGGTGGAGTCGGCGGGGGACTTCGCGGTGGCGGCGGGGTTGGCCTCGAGCGCGGCGGCCTTCGCGGCGCTGGCGGTGGCGGCGCGGGCGGCGGCGGGGGAGCCTCAGGACCCGAAGGCGGCGTCCATCCTGGCGCGGCTGGGGTCCGGCAGCGCGTCGCGCAGCGTGCAGGGCGGCTTCTGCGCCTGGCACCGCGGCGACCGCGCGGACGGGACGGACAGCTTCGCCGAGCAGCTCTTCCCGCCCTCCCACTGGCCCGAGGTGCGGATGGTGGTGGCGGTGGTGGCGAAGGAGGAGAAGGAGGTGAAGTCGCGGGACGGGATGCGGCACACCGTCGCGACGTCGCCTTTTTACGCGGCGTGGGTGGAGGACGCGGAGCAGGAGGTGGCGCGGGCGGTGCACGCCATCCGGCGGCGCGACATGGAGGAGCTGGGGGAGATCGCCGAGCGCAACGCGTGGCGGATGCACGCCACCGCGCTCGCCGCGGATCCGCCGGTCTGCTACCTCAAGCCCAAGACGCTGGAGGTGATCCAGTCGGTGGGGCGGCTGCGCGCGCAGGGCATCCCGGCCTGGTTCACGCTCGACGCGGGGCCGAACCCGGTGGTCCTCACCGACGCGAAGTCCGAGGCCACGGTGACCGCGCTCTGCCGCGGCCTGGGCGCGGACCCGGTGGTGCCGTGCACGCCCGGCGGGGACGCGGCGCTGGTGGAGTCGTAGTCAGCTCTGGAGGATCTCCCGGCGGAGCTCGAGCGCGCGCCGGAGCGACTTCACCATCGTCACCTGCCTCGGGAGGACGGTGGTGATGGCCATCTCCTCCAGCTTCGGCAGCAGCACCAGGAACGCGGCGATCCGGAAGGGCCAGATGGAGACGTCCGCGAACATCAGCACCGTCGCGGTCCCCACGATGTACGCGCTGATGACGGCGCCGCGCGTGTGGTAACCGGTCAGCTTGCCGAACTTCAGGAAGCCGTAGAGCTTGGGGACGATCAGGCTGCCGGCCATGAGCCAGAAGAAGAGCGCCTCGTCGCGCAGCAGCGCCGGCTTCAGCCAGTACGCGCAGAGCGGGACCGTGGTGTAGGTCGCGAAGTCCGCCCAGCTGTCCAGCCGCGCGCCCTTCTCGCTCGCCTGCCCCAGCCAGCGCGCCAGCTTCCCGTCGGCGATGTCCGTGATCAGCGAGACGCAGAACAGCGCCAGGAAGATCCGCGACTCGCCCGCCCGTGCCAGCACCAGCAGCACCGGCACCAGGAGGAGGCGGGACAGCGTCACCGCGTTCGGCACCGTCCACCACCACGGCCGCGGCGCCCTCACGTCCGGGCAGGCCGAGAGGATGCGGGAGTCGCGCCCCAGCCGGAAGCGCTGCCCGCGCCAGCGCACCTCGCGCTGCCACCAGACCGCCACCTCCACCGCCAGCATCACCGCCTCCATCAATGGGAGGACCCACGCGCCCGAGGGCCGCCCGCCGCGCCGGAGGAAGGGCACCAGCTTGATCGCGAGGTTGAAGACGGCCGCCGCCAGGAATGCGAGCGGCGCGCGCGCCAGGCCCGCGGCGTACGCCACCGCCGCCGCGGCCGCCAGGAACCAGGGGTTCCACAGCGCCATCCCCAGCGGCACCAGCGGCTTGCGCACGCGGTGGAGCGTGATCCACCGCAGCTCGTGGTCCCACAGTTGGCGGAGCGTCATCCTCCCCAGCCGCACCTCCACCAGCCCGTCCACCAGCGCGATCCGGTGCCCGCGGCGGCGGAGGTCCTGCCCGAGGCAGGCGTCCTCCACCAGGACCCGCGCGTAGTGCGCCCAGCCGCCCAGCGACTCGAGGACGGACCTTCGCACGGCCATCGCCTTGCCGATGAGGTTCGCCGCGCCGAAGAGCTGGTAGGCGCCCGCGATGGCCGGGAGGACGACGGTGGAGAAGAGGGCGCTCTCCAGGCGCGTCCCGAGCGTGGCGCCGGACGGGACCGGCGAGGTGAACAGCGCGTAGCTGGCCGCGGTCTTCGGGTCCGCGAACGGCGCGAGGAGCCGGAGGAGCGCGTCCGGCGGCGCGCGCACGTTGGAGTCGGAGACCAGCACCACCTCGCCGGTGGCCTCGCGCTCCAGCGCCGCCAGGACGTGCACCTTCGGGTTCACCGCGGGGATCGCGGGGAGGCCGGCGCAGACGGCGCGGACGCGGCCTGGGTGCTCGCGGGCGACGCCGCGCGCGACGTCCGCGGCCGGGTCCGCCGGGTCCGCGAAGCCGATCAGCACCTCGCTGGGGGCGCCCTCCAGCCGCGCCCAGCTCGAGAGGTTCTCGTAGAGGTCCGGGTCCTCGCCCTTGCAGGGCTTGAGGATGGACACGCGCGGCGGCGTCCCTGGCAGGGGTGGGGCCGGGCGAATCCGGCCGCGGAACTGGAGGAGCTCCGCGACGACGCCGGCCGCGCAGAGGAGCGCGAGGGTGAGCGCGGCGAACGCCAGCAGTGGGTCGAGGAAGGTCATGGCTCCTCCAGGGCTTCGAGGGTGTGCATCGCGCGGCGGCGCGCCAGGGGTCGCGTCGCGAAGTGGGCATAGAGCCGGCCCCAGGTGCGGACGGCGTCCGGCAGGAACCCCTGGCGCTGGAACCGGTGGACCATCGTGTAGAGCGACAGGCGGGTCACCAGCAGGTCCCCCAGCGCCGCCGTCAGCCCGAGGAGCCATTCGGCCCGATCGATCCGGAGCCCGGAGTGGCGCTCCAACTCCCGGCGGTGCAGCTCCACGCAGTGGTCGAGCTCCTCGCCGCCGGCGTCCGGCTCCAGCGTGAACGCCAGCAGCTCCGCCAGGTCGCGCTGCGGCAGGCCCTCCGACGCCAGCTCCCAGTCGTAGGCGCACAGGCGGAGGCCCGCGCCCGTCCGCCGGAGGGCGATGTTCCGCGCGTTGAAGTCGCCGTGGATGAGCGTCCGCGGGAGCTCGTCCATCGGCTGCCACCAGCGGTCCAGCAAGGCGACCAGCCGGCGGTGGACCGCGGCGAACGACTCGCCCAGCCACTCCGCGAAGAACGGGCGCGCGTGCGCCTCCAGCGCCGCCCACAGCTCCGCGCCCTCCACCATCCGCCGCGCCGTGCGCCGCGGGGCCAGGGGGAGCTCCGGCCACCCGCGCGCGCCGTCCGGGTAGCCGATGGCGTGCAGCGCCGCCAGCCCGCGCACCGCCGCCTCGCGCTCCGCCCGCCCCCAGGACGCGGCGCGCTCGCTGGACCAGGTCCGCCCGGCGAGGTCCTCCAGGCCGAGGAGCCAGCGCCCGCGCGCCTTGTCCGCGTCGAGGAACAGGACCTCGGGGGCGTGCGCGGTGAAGCGCGGATCCGGCTGGGCGTAGAGCTGGAGCTCGCGGAGGTGGCACCCGTCGAAGCCGAGGAGCGAGGCGTGCCGGCGCACGGCGTTCCCCAGGCGCGGGTCGCACTGGGCCGCCACGCTCGCGGCGACGTCGACGACGTCCTCGGCGGAGGCCTTCGCCTTGACCACCACCGTCCGGTCATCCGCGAGGCGGTAGCGGAACAGCCCCGTCCCGCGCGTGTGCTTCCAGGCGGTGAGCTCGCCGGTGATGCTGCCGTCGCGCCCGCACGCGCCGGCGAAGGCGGCAGGGACGCCCAGGGAGCGCTCGATGGTGGCGGCGATGGAGTCTCCGGGAGACGCCGCCGAGGCGCGGCGGGCGCGAGCGACCCGGGGGAGGAACCCGCGCTCCGCCCACGAGCGGAAGTAGCGCTCCAGGAGCGGCGCGTCGAGGCGCGGGCACTCCGGGAGGCGCTCCGCCAGCGCGGCGCGGGTGGCCGAGGCGCTCACGGTGTTCCGGAAGGGCGTCTCGTAGAGCTCCGGGCGCGTGTAGCCGCCGTGGGCGGCCAGCCGGCTGAGGAAGAACGGGCGGAGGAAGAACAGCGCGTGGTCCGGCGTGGTGGCGGCGCGCTCCAACTCGCGCAGCCATTCGGCGTACGGCCGCAGCGGCAGGCGGTAGCCGTAGAGGTTCATCCACAGGACGCACTCGCGCCAGTGGCGCGGCTTCGGGAGGGGAGGGTGGATGGTGGAGGGACCGGCGTACGGACCGGAGGCGACTTCCGCGATGAGCGCGCTCAGGAAGTCCACCGGGCAGCTGTCGAGGTCCCAGTCGAGGTCCGGCGCGGAGCCGAGCTGCACGCAGCCCTTGATCAGCGCCGCCACGAAGTCGTCGGTGCTGCAGCGGGCGGTGCGCGAGCTGCCGAGGAGGAACGGGGGGCGGTAGATGCGGATGGGGAGCCCGCGCGCGCCGGCGATCCGGACGAGGCGTTCGGCGACGCACTTGCTCTGGGCGTAGCCGAGGTGGAGGCCGCCGATCTCGTCGAGGAAGTCGTCCTCCTCGGTGACGTCGCGCCTGGGGCCGCCGGCGCCGTAGCAGACGAGCTGGGTGGAGATGAAGTGGAGGGGCTTGGAGCACTCCGCGCAGGCGAGGATGAGGAGTTGGCGGGTGCCCTCCACGTTCTCCGCGCGCAGGGCTTCGTAGGGGTAGACCCAGTTGACGGCGGCGGCGGCGTGGAACACCTCGCTGGTCTCGCGGGTCAGTGAGCGCCATTCGTCGTCCGGAAGGCCCAGCCGTGGGAGGCCGAGATCGGCGGCGATGCCGCGGAGGCGAGGGGCGAAGTCATCGGACCAGAGCTCGTGCGCCTCCAGCACCTGCCGGATGCGGAGGTGCGCTTCGTCAGGGGAGGAGGCCCGGACCAGGCACCAGGCGTCGCGCGTGGAGCGGCGGAGGAGGTCATGGAGGAGGTGGGCGCCGAGGAAGCCCGTGGCGCCGGTGAGGAGGTACGGCGCGGAGGGATCGGCCGGGCGGGTCGCGGGCCAGAGATCCAGGCGGGCGTCCTCGCGCATGCGTCGCTCCGCCGCGCTCGAGGAGGTCGTGCCCGCCACGGGCGTCATGGCGAGCGCGGCGAGGGAGGCGAGGTCCGGGTGCTCCGAGAGCGCCTCGGCGGGGATCTCGCGCCCGGTGCGTTCCGAGAGCGCGCCGAGGAGCGCCAGTGTGTCCAGGGAGCCCAGCCCGTGACTTGCGAGCGGGCAGGTCGGATCGATCGCTGCGGCGCTGGTTCCCAGTCGCGCCGCCACCTCGCTCTGGAGCCACGAGAGGAGGTCCAACTCCGGTGCGCGATCCGCGTCGATTACGTCGGTCGCGCCGGCGCGCGTAGGTGTGTCGTGCGCGCTGGCGCGCGTGGGTGCGTCGTGCGCGCTGGCGCGCATGGGTGCGTCGGTCGCGCTGGCGCGCGTGGGTGCGTCGGTCGCGCTGGCGCGCGTGGGTGCGTCGGTCGCGCTGGCGCGCGTGGGTGCGTCGGTCGCGCTGGCGCGCGCAAGCCTGTCAGCCACTCCGGCGTCCGCGGGGGTCTCCCACCGCCATAGCGCCTCCATCTCTCCGCGCGCCATGAGCCCGCGGCACGCCCGGCGCTGGATCTTCCCGCTCGACGTCTTCGGGACCGTATGCGGCGCCACCAGCCACAGCGCCGCGGGCGCGATCCCGTGCTCCCTGGCGATCTCCGCCCGGATCTCACCCCCGAGCTCCTCCAACGACCCCTCGCAGCGATCGGCATTCACCTCCGCCACCACCGCGAGCTGTTCCTCGCCGTCGCGCGACACCGCGAACGCCGCCGAGCATCCGGGCCGGAGCGCCGCGTGGACCCCTTCCACCGTCCGCTCGATGTCCTGCGGGTAGTGGTTCCTCCCCCGCACGATGATCAGGTCCTTCAACCGCCCCGCCACGAACAGCTCGCCCTGGTGCAGGAACCCGAGATCGCCGGTCCTCAAGAACGGCCCGTCCCCCTCCGCCAGCCGCGCCTGGAACGCCTGCGCCGTCTCCTCCGGCCGGCCCCAGTACCCATCTGCCACGCTCGCGCTCCGCAACCAGATCTCCCCCACGCTCCCATCCGGCCGCTCCTCACCCGTCGCCGGTTCCACGACCCGGACCTCCACCCCGCACGCCGTGGTGCCCGCCCCCACCAACCTGGCCCCTGAATCCATCACCAGCACCGTCGGCTCCGGCTTCACCCGCACCCCGCTGACGATCAGCGTCGCCTCCGCCAACCCGTACACGGGATGGAGCGCGCGCTTCCGGAACCCGCGCGGGCCGAACGCATCCACGAACCGCTCCAGCGTCTCCGCGCGGATCGGCTCCGACCCGTTGTACGCCACCCGCCACGACGACAGCTCCAGCGCCTCCCTCACCTCGCCGGTCACCTTCCGCGCGCACAGCTCGTACGCGAAGTTCGGGCCTCCGCTGTTGGTGGCGCGGTAGCGGGTGATCGCCTCCAGCCACCGCGCCGGCCGCTGGAGGAACGCCGCCGGCGACATCTGGTAGGCCGGATATCCGCCGTACACCGGCAGCAGCGTCCCCTCGATGAGCCCCATGTCGTGGTGCACCGGGAGCCAGGAGACGGAGACGCTGCTCGCGTCGTTGCGCTCCACGCGGTCCCCGTACGAGAGGTTGTGCAGCAGGTTCGCGTGCGTGACGCGCACGCCCGCGGGCGACCGCGTGGAGCCGGAGGTGTACTGCAGGAACGCCAGCCCGCCCTGCCCCGGCGGATCCCACCACCCCTCGCGGGGTGCGATCTCATCCACCGCCACCCACCGGGCGCCCGCCAATTCCGGGGTCTCCGCCGCCATCCCCCGAGCCAGCTCCGCCACCTTCCCCGTCGTGAGGGCGATCCCCGCGCCGCAGTCCTTCGCGATCGCCGCCAGCCGCGCCAGCCCGCGCCCCCGATCCGACCCGTCCGGCAGAGACGCCGGCACGGCGATTGCGCCCGCGTACAAGCACCCGAAGAACGCGGAGACGAGCTCCAGCCCAGGCGGGAACAACAGGAGCACCCGCTCTCCCGCGCCGCCCATCCGCGCCAGCTCCGCCGCCACCGCGCACGCCTTCGCGTCGAGCGCCGCGTACGTCAACCGCGCGCCCTCGCGTTCCCCGTCCTCCAGGAACACGTACGCGGTCGCCTCCGGCCGCTCCTCGGCGCGTCGCCGCAGCAGCATCCCCACGGTCCGCACTTCCCGCATCGCACGAGCTCCCCTTCGCTCAGGCCGGCCGCGCCTTCACCTTGAGCACGTAGAGCGCCACGCTGAACAACCAGTGGATGAGCGGTCCGAAGCCCAGGACCAGGAGCCACGCCTGCCACCGCAGGGGCACGGCCAGCGTCACCACCGCCAGCATCCCCAGGATGGAGTCCAGGCGATCCGCGGTGAAGCCCACCCACCTCGCCACCGCGCCGCGCGGCGCCTCTCCGGGCGGGATCCCCAGCTGCCGCTTCGCGAAGGAGTTGGGGAGCTCTCCGGCCATGAAGCCGATCCCCGCGATCACCCCCAGCCCCCCGTACTGCCAGGGCGTGAGCGCCCACAGCCGCTGCCCCATCGCCGGCGCGCGGAGCGCGAGCACGCTCAGCACCAGGAACGACAGCCCCGACGCGGGGACCATCACCGCGAACCCCTTCCACGTCTTGTTCGGTCCGAAGATCGGCCTCCCGAACAGCGTCCGCCCGCCGTCGAGCGGGATGGCCAGCCGCGCCGAGCGCCGGCTCTTGAACCACGCGGTCTGCGCCACGCCCGCCCCGCTCAGGGCGACGATGAGGAACGCCGCGCAGGCGACCGGATCCACCAGGTGAGCTGTCTGCACGCTCCCGACAGAAGCAATGCAGGCGCCAGCCGCCCACCCTCGGGAAATATCCGCACTTCGGATCTCAAATGCGCAGCGCGGCCACCTCCGCGGTGCGCACCCGTGCACACCCCTTCACAACAAAAGCCCCCGGGAAGATCCGGGAGCTCGCGCGTTCTGTCGGGGCCTCGGGGCGTTTTGCTTCGAGGTCTTCGGGGGGAATCACACGATGAATCGAACGGTGAAGATCGCCATGGCGCTGCTTGCCCTGGCCGGGAGCCTTCCTGCGCTGGCCGGACGCTTTGGCACCGCGTGCCAGGAGGACTTCCAGTACGGGTGGCAGAACACGCTGCCCTACAGCTGGAACCGCTGCAGCGGCTTCAACAGCGAGCTGGGGACGACGGACACCCAGATCTTCTACTGGAACCTGCATGGCGCGAAGAGCTGGTGGGAGGGCGACAACGACCAGAACGGCCTGGAGACGGTGAACATCGTCTTCGCCAACACCCACGGCGGCGCCTGGGGGACCGACTCGGTCTGGGCCATGTGGGACGACGGCGATAACGCCGTCTCCAGCAACATGCGCCTGGGGAACGAGTCGTGGGGGACCATGATCTTCTCCACCTACTCGTGCGAGACGCTCAAGTACGACGACGGCCTGATGTGGAGCCGCATGGGGCCCATCATGAAAGGCGGCCTCTACATCGCCACCGGCAGCATGGACCTGGTGTGGGCGGGCTGGACCACCGACGACGTCGGCGCGGACTACGCGGATGACCTCCAGCACGGCGTCACCATCAAGGAGTCGTGGCACGACGGCGCGTCCGACTGGTACGAGGACAACGACCTCGCGGTGATGACCACCGGCACGGACTCCACCAACTGCTGGAACCGCCAGAACGGGATGACCTGGCAGAACATCGCCGGGTACACGCGCCTGCGCGACTCGGCCATCGGCTGGTACTGCTACTCGGGCTGGCACACGTAGGCCGCGCCCGTTTCCATCGAAATCAACGAGCTTACGGAGAACACATCCATGTTCCGCACGACCATTCTGTCCGCTGCCTTGCTGGTGGCCGGCGCCGCCGGCGCCACCGACTTCCCCATCCGCGCCTCGCTCGCCCTCACCGCTCATACCCAGGGCGTGGGACGCGCCGATCTCCCGCTGCTCCGGGTCAACGCCGGGGTCGGGGCCGATCGCCGCGCCGACGCCATCATGAGGAGGTTCCAGCACTCGGGTGAGGCCGTCACCACCTTCGGCGACGCCAAGGTGCAGACCGAGAAGCTGAAGACCATCGCCACCTGGGCGGACGGCCGCCGGCTGGTCTCCTTCGGCGACGGCTCCAAGGTCAGCTTCCGCAACCCGCAGGAGATGGAGGCCTCCGCGCCCGCCGCCCTGCGCCTCTCCAACGAGCGGCTGGAGGCCATTGGCCGGAAGTTCATCCAGGAGCAGCTGTCCGACTTCATCAAGCTGGGCCCCGGCGAGAAGCTGGAGCCCTTCTCCACCCGCGTGGAGGTGGGCGGCGGCAACGACGTGAGCTCCACCGAGCGCCCGCTGGAGCAGGTGCTGGCCAACGCCATCGTCTTCACCCGCACCGTGGACGGCGTGCCGGTCATCGGCGGCGGCTCCAAGGTGGCGCTGATGGTCACCAACGACGGCCAGGTGGCCGGCTTCGACTTCGACTGGGCCGACTACCAGCCCACTGGCAAGCGCGTGAAGATGCTGGGCGCCGCGCAGATCAAGGAGCGCGTCCAGTCCATGGTCTCGGTGAAGCTCGACTCGCCCCAGGTCAGCGTGAAGCGCTACGAGTGCGGCCTGTTCGACCCCGGCCTCCGCCGCCGCGACCAGGGCGCCGCCGTGCAGGGCGCCTGCGTGATCCAGGCGGTCGAGAAGCGGATCGCCGACCCGGTGGCGCACCTGCGCAACCCGGCCGACGGCCACGTGACCTCCGCGGTCGTCGAGGTCATCCCGGCCGGCGAGACCGTGGAGGCGGACAGCCACTGGCCCCAGGCCATGGCCCTGGGCATGGGCGGCGGCGTCCAGCGCGCCTCCCCGGCCGGCCCCGGCCCGCGGCCGTAGTCGCGGTCATGGCGGCGCCCGGCGAGGAGGCCGGGCGTCGCCTCACTTGAAGGCTTGCTTGAGGCTGACCTCGATCTGGCTGCGGATCAGCCTCACCAGCGACGACAGCTCCCGCTGGTTGATCTTCAGCTTCCCCATCAGCCGCTCGCGCACCGCGCGCATCAGGCTGGTCTCCGCCTTCGCCAGCCGCCGCGCCACGGTGGAGCGGTGCTGCCCGTAGACGGCGTCCAGCTGGTCGATGGTGAGCCCGTCCACGTAGCGCTGGCGCAAGAGGGTGCGCTCGTCCGCGGCGAGGACGGCGAGCGCCTCCGGGAAGGCGGCCTTGAACTCGGCCCGGTAGAGCTGCTTGAGGTGCTCCAGCTCCGGGTCCAGCTCGCCGCCGGGCAGCTCGGAGAGGACCTCGTCCTCCACCGCCGCCTCCTTCGGCCCGCGCGAGGCGAGGTTGAGCACCGTCCGGGTGACGGTGGCGCGCACCCAGCGGCGGAGCTCGCCGCGGCCGGAGTACTCGGCGATCTTGGGCAATTCGCTGCCCCGCGCCACGAACAGCTTCTCGCGCAGCAGCTGCTTCACGTCGTCCGCCTGGACGCCCGGCGGGCGCGCCCGCGCCATCGCCTGGTCCACCTCGCCGAAGTGGGCCTCCTCCAGCGCGCGGATGGCCTTGCCGTCCCCGTGCGCGCAGGCGCAGGCCAGGTAGAGGTCGGCGCCGCGGAGCGCGTTCAGCTCGGTGGCGGCGGCGGGCTCGCCGTTCACCACCCGCGCCAGGTGCTCCACGAAGTCCTCGTCCGCCACCGACACGGACGCCCAGGCGCGCCGCCCGTCGGCCAGGTACTTGGCCAGCAGCGGCTCCAGGTCGCCGAAGCGGGCCACGGCCTTCTGGGCCTTCGGGTCCAGCAGCTTCACGAACGCCTCGGCCAGCGGCTCTCCCACGCTTGCTCGCTCCAACGACTCCCGTCTGCCCTGATACAACCCCATCCTAGATGAGCTGCCTGGACGAGAACACGCTCGTCGCGCTGATGGAGCGGTCGCTCCCCCGCGCCGACCTGGAGCGCGTCACCGCTCACCTCGACAAGTGCGCGAACTGCCGGAAGCTCGTCTCGGCCATGGCCAGCTGGTACCCGGCCGAGCCCTGGCAGCGCCAGACCGACCCGGAGACCGTCCACGTCTCCCGGCGGCTCCCCGCGGACGAGGGGGAGTCCGGGGACGACCTCACCGCCGTCCAGGCGCCCAAGAAGGGCGAGCTGGGGGCCGGCACGCGCGTGGACCGGTACCTGCTGCTGCGCCCCATCGCCTCCGGCGGGATGAGCGTGGTCTTCGCCGCCTACGACCCGGAGCTGGACCGGCGGCTGGCCATCAAGTTCCTCCGGGGGCAGGCGCGGGAGCCGGTGGACGACGCGCGCCTGCTCCGCGAGGCGCAGGTGATGGCGCGCCTGTCCCACCCCAACGTCGTCCAGCTCTACGACGTGGGCCTGTGGGAGGAGCGCGTCTTCTTGGTGATGGAGCTGGTGGAGGGCACCACCATGCGCCACTGGCTGGGGAAGCAGCCGCGCTCCCGCGGCGAGGTGATGGAGGTCCTGATGGCCGCCGGGCGCGGGCTGGCGGAGGCCCACCGGCACGGCGTCATCCACCGCGACTTCAAGCCCGAGAACGTGCTGGTGAGCGACGACGGCGGGGTGAAGGTGATGGACTTCGGCCTCGCCCGCGCCACCCGCGCCAGCGCCATCCTCAGCATCAGCCAAGAGCCGGTGGCGGGGATGTCGGTGGGCCAGCTCACCCGGCCCGGCGTGGTGATGGGGACGCCCGGCTACATGGCGCCGGAGCAGCTCGCCGGGGGCCGCGGCGACGCGCGCTCGGACCAGTTCGCCTTCTGCTGCGCGCTCTACGAGGGGCTGGCCGGCTTCCGGCCGTACGCGGGCACCAGCCTGGACGACTACATGGCGTCCATGGCCTCGGCGCGGAACGTGAAGCCGCTGCCCAGGCTGGTGCCGTCGCGGGTGCGGGCGGCGGTGATGCGCGGCCTGTCGCTGGATCCGCCGCAGCGCTTCGGGTCCATGGACGAGCTGCTGGACGCGGTCCGCCTGCCGTTCTGGAGGCGGCTCAGCCGGCGGCGGCGGCTGGTCGCCGGGGGCGCGCTGGCCGGGATGGCCGCGGCGGCGCTCGTGGGGGTGGCGATGCGCCTGGGCGGCGACCGCTGCGCGGATCCGCGCGAGGAGATCGCCTCCGTGTGGGACGCCTCCAAGCGCGCGGCGGTGACCGCCAGCCTGGGGCAGGTGGCCGGCCCGGCGCAGGCGGAGGCGGTGGCGGTGGCGATGGACCAGTTCGCCGAACGCTGGGTGCACGCCGACGAGGCGGTCTGCCAGGCCCGCGGCGCCCGCTCGCGGGAGGACGACGCCGGCGCGCGGGGGTGCCTGGAGCGGCGGAAGGCGGACCTGGCCGCCGCGGTGGAGCTGCTCTCCACCCCCGGTCCGCGGCAGGCCCGGCGCGCCCTCTCCATCGCCACCGCGGCGCCGCTCCCCGACGAGTGCCGCACCACCCGGCCGCCCGCCGCCCCCACCCAGGGCCCGGCCGAGAAGGTCCAGAAGCTGCGCCGGCAGGTCTCCACCGCGCGAGCGCTGCTGGCCGCGGGGTTGCCCACGCACGCCGCCGGAGCGCTGGGCACCGCGGCGGCGGAGGCGGCCCCGGCCGGCGACCCCGCCCTGGAGCCGGAGGCGCTCTTCATCCGCGCCGGCCTGCAGGAGGACCAGGGTTCCTTCGCCACCGCGGAGCGCACCCTGTACGAATCCATCTGGTCCGCCGAGCGCACCCGCCACGACGACCAGGCGGCGCGCTCGTGGATCGCCCTCTACCGGCTGGTGGGGGCGGACCGGCAGGACGCGGAGCGCGCGGTGGACCTGCGCCAGCACGCCGAGGCGGCGGTGGCGCGCGCCGGCAACCCGCCGCTGCTCGCCGCGGAGCTGGACGTGGCGCAGGGCGAGGTGCTGACCATGGCCGGCTTCCCGGTGCTGGCGGTGGCGCCGCTGGAGCGCTCGCTGGGGGCGCTGCAGCTGGCGCTGGGCCCGGAGCACCCGTTCACCGCGCTGCCACTGGAGCAGTACGGGGAGGTGCAGGGGCAGCTGGGGCAGCTGGCGCAGGCGGAGCGGACGCTGACGGCGGCGGCGGCGCTGGACGAGCGCGCCTTCGGGGTCGAGCACCCGCGGACCGTGTCGGCGCAGGTCCGGCTGGGCACGGTGCGGTCGCAGCTTGGCTTCCACGTGGAGGCGGTGGAGCTGCTGAAGAAGGCGCTGGCGGCGGCAGCCGATGCGGGGCGGGAGGATCCGACGCTGCAGCTCCGGGCCACGTATGCGCTGGGGGAGGCGCAACGCCGCGCGGGGCAGCTCACGGAGGCGCTGCGGCGGCACAAGGAGGCGCAGGCGCTGGTGGAGCCGCTCTTCGGGCCGGGTGGGCCGCGCGCGGCCACCTCGCTGGTGGCGCTGGGGGACGTGGTGCGGGGGCTGGGGGAGTACGCGCAGGCGCTGGACCTGCACCAGCGGGCGCTGGCGATGGTCCCGCTGTCGCCGCAGGCGCTGGACGGAGCGGGGACGGACCTCCGGCTGCTGGGCCGGGCGCGCGAGGCGGTGGAGCTGGAGCGGCGCGCGGTGGCGCAGGCGGAGCGGGCGCTGGGGAAGGACCAGCCGGCGCTGGCGACGTACCTGGTGGGGCTGGGAGCGGCGCTGGGCGCGTCGGGAGACCACCCGGGCGCGCTGGAGGTGCACCGGCGCGCGCTGGATCTGCTGGAGCGGGCGTACGGGGCGAGCGCGCCGACCGAACGGCTGCTGCGGCCGGCGCTGGTGGCGTACGCCGCCGAGCTGGAGGCGCAAGGGGACGCGGTGACCGCGATGCGGCAGCTGGAGCGCGCGGTGACGCTGTCGCCGGCCAAGGGGGCGGACCAGATCGCCGCCGAGGCGCGGTTCGCGCTGGCGAGGGCGCTGGCCAAGGACGCGCAGGACCGGGTGCGCGCGGTGGCGCTGGCGTCGGAGGCGAAGTCGGCGTACGGGCTGGCGGGGAACGC
>Ga0268264_10001457_pt1 | contig 22112 bp, 19 predicted proteins | sample KBSSwiS32_FD_190357 | JGI IMG/M metagenome (GOLD analysis project Ga0268264, IMG submission 190357) | Switchgrass rhizosphere microbial communities from Kellogg Biological Station, Michigan, USA - KBS Switchgrass S3-2 (SPAdes) (version 2) | ecosystem: Host-associated > Plants > Roots >...
CGACGTGTGCAGTAACATCACCATCAATGTTGTCTGCGGCTGTCGCGCCAGCATCCGCGTAGGCAGCAGCCTGCGTGGTCGTTGCGACTATAGCGTCGCCAGTGATCGTGATGACGGGCTTCGTGAGATCGACGGTGAAGGCCGAGACGGGAAGTGCTGCGGAAACGTTCGGTGTAGGTGTCACTATGTCAGCAACCGTAATGGTGCAGTTCGAGTGAATGCCTTCTGCAAGCGTGTTGAAGGTGATGGTGTTGTTCCCTGCTACTGCTGCAGTAGTCGCTGAAGAACAGTCGCCGCCATAGGTGATGGTGCCTGCTTCGTCAGAGTGGAAAGTATAGCTCGGTGTCGTGACATTTTTAGGTGTCGCGACTGCAGTGACCTGTGCAAGGTTCGGTGCAGTGTGGTCAGCCGTGACGGTGACAGTGAACGACTGTGCCGCAGTAAGCGAACCGTCAGAAACCTGAACGTTGATGGTGTATGCAGTCGCAGAAACCTGTGCCGTAGTCGGAGTCCAAGTAATCGCTCCGGTCGATGGGGCGATAGTAACGCCGGCAGGAACGGTACCCATGAGCGAGTACGTAAGTGTTGTTCCGGCATCCGGATCAGAGCCTACCGCCTGTACGGTGAGAAGCTTGTTCGCCTCAGCAGAAGTCACGTTTGCGATCGCGTTTAAGACCGGAGCGTGATTGCATGGCGAGCCAGCAGCGACCTGCGCGACAGTCGGGACACATACACCACTTGCCTTGATGTGATCCACTATCAATTGGAGATTGGCAGGCGTGATGCACTCAGAATCGTTGCCGCAGTTTGCTTCGATCTTGTGGAAGAAGAGAACGAGCCATGTTTTCTGAGCCTTTGCCGTATCAACGAGAGAGTTGATTTCTGAAACCGGTGTCGTGGTCGCGAAGACTTCGAACGCGTTCAAGGTAAGCGGTGCGGTTGCCTTGTCGTTGAAGTTTTCGGTGATGCCGCGCGCCATAGCGAAGCCGGCGGCATTTACAGCAGCGACGACATTGGCGTTTTCTGCACCAAGAGGATACGCGAGCGTGGTTACATTGAATCCTTGGTTCGTAAGGTCATTCTTAGAACCGGAAATTTCGTTGGTCAACGCGGTACCGCTGAGAGTCGTGAGATCGGGATGTGAGCGTGTATGTGCTCCGATTTCATGACCGTCGGACGCAAGCTGATGAAGCTCGAAGAGATTCATGTAGCCGACGTTTGCGGCGGGGGTTAGCGCGTTAGATGCAGAGTTGTTTGCGAGAGTGCTGAGTGCGCTACCGTCGGGGCCCGTAATGATATACTCGGTGGATTTCAAACCAGCGGTGTTGAGTATCGGTCGGCCGTTGTCGTAGAAAGACTGCCAGCCGTCGTCAAAGGTGAGCGAAACCATTCCCTGCGGATATGCATTAGGGTTCGCGAGTTGCTGGATCTGATAGTCATCGACTGAGAGCGTGCCCACACTGCTGATGTTCTGACTGATCGTGAGATTGACTGCGCCAGCTGGCGGAATGATGTTGGTCGTGTACTGAATCCACGCACCATTGGTTGCCGGCAAATTTGCAGCGAGCTGCAAGAAGCAGTTGGAAAAGCCTGCCCCAGCACTGTCTGCGACGTCACAATCTGCCGGATTTGCATTGGCATTGGCGATCGCGTACTGAGCGTCGAATTCTGTAACAGCTGTAGAGTTGTACCAAGCGCTGAATACGTAGTTCGAGCCGACAACGACGGCGATCGGATTAAATGACCACGAAGCACCCGTGCCAGCTCCGCCACCAGCGGTAACTACGACTTTTCCTGCGCCCGCACCCGAGTGCGTTGGCGACGCGGAAAACGTTCCCGCTGCTGTGATCGTGCCGAACGAATTGAATTGCCAGCTTGTGATGGCGCTGCCCGAGCCTGTCTCAAGGCATGGGTTCGCTATGAGATCGTTAGCGCCACTGAGCGTACATGCGGGAGCTGTGACAGTATGTGCAGTCGTGCCCGACGAGGTATTGAAGCTGGAGTCGCCGCCATACGTAGCAGTAAGAGTCTTCGAACCCTGCGTCGTAGATGTAAGCGTGCAAGCTGCAGTCGTAGTGGCTCCAGTTCCGCTGAGTGTACAAGGCGCGCTGGTGTCAGTGCCGTCAGATACCGTGACCGTTCCTGTCGGAGAATTTGTTCCTGACTTGCGGCCAACGCTAACGCTGATGGTGTACACAGAGCCCGTGACTGACGGATCAGGAGTGTCGGATGTGATCAATGTCGTCGTGTTTGCTTTGACGAAAACCGTTGTCGTTTCGGTAACTTCCGGAGCCGCGGCAAACGAAGTATTGCCAGCTTGGTTGTAATGAACGACACAAGCGGTCGTGCCAGAGCTGCTCATGGTAACTGTTCCGCTAGAAATGGAGCAGCCACCTGTCGTTGTGATCGTAACGGGCAAAGCAGAGCTTGCCGTGGCAGCCACCGGAAATGTTCCGCTGTTGGATGCTGTTGCTGGCGCGTGGGTCGTAACCGTAATTGTTTGGCCTGTTTTAACGGTAACAACCGGGCTCGTTGCGATCGAAGCAAGACCTGTCGTGCCATCCTGTGTCTGAGTTGTGAATGTGTTTGCTCCAGCCGTAGCAGGCGCCGTAACAGAAGAATATGTCACTGACATCGTGTCGTTCGATCCACATGTCTGTGGAATCGTGATTACCCATGGACCCGTGCCGGAAATACTTACCACACCAGGATTGCAAGAGTTACTGCCGAAACCTGTTTCCGCGACAACGATGTTGCCATTTCCTGCTGCTGTTTGCGGAGCTGTCCATCCTGCCGGGATAGTAAGCTTAAGAAGCGAGCTGGCGGCAAAACCTGCTCCGTTTGGACTTTGAAAAGAAAACGTCAAAGCAAGACCAGTTGCATTAGATGCAACTGTCGTCGGGCTCACTGTCATCGTTCCGCTGCCATCTGCTGCGGCTGACGCGATGACCGGTGCACTGATAAAGAGGAGCGGGAGTGCTCCTGTGATTAGAAACTTTGCGATGCGGCTTTTCAGCGCACCGGATAAAAATGATTGCATAACTTGGGAACGTGCTAATTACTAATGTTAATAAGACAAAGCCATAGGACGTCTTCGCTCGGACGAAATGAAAATAAATTTTCATTTCAATCCTCACTAGCCGTCATAACAAAGCAAAAACACGCGGTTCCCAGGCCACGATACGTTTTATCTGTCTGCGGAGTACCCTACGACACATCGACATTTCGCACAAGTTGACACAGGTAGAAATTAAAGTACTTTGCGCAGACGCATTGCTCATTGAGGGGTCAGGAGCTGTTTTCCTTGAGTGAAGATGAAGAGAGTTCGAAGCGGGCCCGAACACTCCAGCCTTCGGCTGGTTCCCAGAGTTTTGGGCCCACTTCGTATTCCCTTCCGTTTTGAACGAATCATTGACACCGCACTCGCAAAGTTGTGCGCCGATGTGCACAGGCGCTTTTTTGTTGTCGCGCTTTGATTCCCCTATACAATAGTGCGACTACGAGCGAGTGTTCGCGAGTAGTAATAAAGGGGAACCAGCTTAGCTGATTTTTTCAGCAGGCTTTTTTTGTTGCTAGCTCGATAAATCTTTACATCGCATGTCCTCAGTATTCCTTGATACATCGAAGAAACGTAAGCACATCTTCCGCTTGATCGTCATCGTATTTTTCTTAGTGATACTTTTTTCCCTGACGACACTCGCAGAAAGCGTTTTCTTCAACAGCCCGTCTCGCCCGCCGCTTACCTACAGCGAAGCGTCCGAAGCGTATCATTTCTATTACAGCCCGATAAACAAAGGCAAGATCGCCATCACTTTTGACGACGGCCCGAAGCCTGGCATATCTGAGCCTCTCATGGCCGCTCTCCAAAAAGACGGCGCGACCGCCGCGTTCTTCTATATAGGAGAGTCCATGCTCTTTCATCCCAACATCGTCGTAGACGCGATAAAAGGCGGCTTCACCATCGGTAATCACTCTTTCTCGCATTCGGACAACGTTGAGAATACCGAAGGACGACTCTCGCTTGAGCTCCATGCTACCGAATACCTGATATCGCGCCTGAGTGGAAAAGCAGCTTTCTACTATCGTCCGCCATATCTCAACGGCATCGGCGTAGACCCGACGATGAACCCGTATATGCCGGTCCCCAAAGAAATAATCTGGGTAATGCAAAACGGCTACAACCCCGTCGGAAGCGACATCGATCCAGAAGACTGGCTCGCCACTTCGAAAGAAGATGCTATCGCCCGGGTAAAGAACGCGCTAACGAGTAACCCCAAGGGACATATCATGCTCTTGCACGAAGAGTCTACGACACTCGCTGCGATCGATGACATCGTCAAGACCATCCGCGATGCCGGCTACACCATCGTCCCACTGGACCAGCTTCTCACGCCGCCGCAAAGCCTCAACATCTCCGGGACGCTCGGAATCGGCTCGACCGACGCCAACAGTAACGGGCAGGTTTCACTCCTTCAGTGGTTCCTCTACAAGGACGGCGATCTCGACCCGTACCTTATTACCGGCAAGTTCGACAAAGCCACACAGGCCGCGCTCATACGTTTTCAGTTCAAGGCGCATCTCGCGAGCGGCAATTCTGCAAACGCAGCAGTGGGTTCGACCGACGCGCGTACGCGCACCGCACTTGCCGCTGCAGCGGCATCGGTACTCACTGCGCCGACGCCCGCAAAGGGCCTCCCGGGTTCCTTGTATAGCTCGGACGTCGGCAGCTTCTTCAAATACATCTATGTGCATTTCTTCCCAGGAGCGCACTGGTTCCTTTCTTTCATGGTGCGCTTCGCGCTTTTTCTCGTCTTCTTGCGCTGTTTCGTTATGCTCGCGTTCCTGCTCTATGGACATTTCTTCGCGAACGCAAAGCCGGATACCGAAGCCATGAAGAAAAAAACCCGAAGGACGGGCGTTTCGGTCCTCATCCCTGCATATAACGAACAGGAAAACATCCGCGCGACGATAGAAAGCGTGCTGCGCTCTACTCACGCGCGAAGAGAGATATTGGTGATAGACGACGGCTCTACCGACCGGACCGGCGACATCGTCAGGCAGGTCATAGCAGATCACGCGACAGAACCTATCCGCCTCGTGCAGGTAGAAAACGGCGGGAAAGCCCGCGCACTCAACCACGGCATGAAAGCTGCTCGCTATGACGTCTGCACGGTCTTGGACGCAGATGCCGTACTCGACACCGAAGCGCTTTCGAACTTCATATGGCATTTTTCTGACGAGAAGATCGCTGCTGTCGCTGGTAAAGTAGGCACGACGCAATCCACACACACACTCGATCTTTTCCAGGCGCTCGAATACGCCATAGGTCAGAACATCGACAAGCGCGCGGTCTCTATCCTCGGCGCAGTCGGGGTCGTGCCGGGTCCTGCCGGCGCGTGGCGCAAATCCTCAGTGCTGAAATGCGGAGGATTCCCTACCGATACGCTCGTCGAAGACCAGGACATGACGCTCACGCTACTGCGTCATGGCATGAAAGTCGCATACGAGGACAAAGCCATCGCGTACACGGAAACACCGCACACGGTAAAGAACTTCCTCAAACAGCGCTTCCGCTGGGTTTACGGCACGATGCAGTGTTTCTGGAAGCACAAACGAGTAATCATCGAGCAGCCGTTCACCGGCATGTCGCTCATCGTGATGCCCAACATCTTCATATTCAATATATTGCTTCCGCTTTCCTATCCCTTTGCAGACTCCGCGTTCATCTTCGGCTTGGTACTTTCTGACTGGCATGGACTGATCGCGCCGTTCGTGTTCTTCACAGCCTTTGACGTCTTCTACGCGTCCGTCGGTGTCTGGCCAGAGAGTAACAGGCTCCGAATGCTCTGCATGGTGCCGCTCCAGCGTATCGCCTATCGCCAGCTTTTGTACTACTCGGTCATGCGAGGAGTTGTCCGCGCCATCGAAGGGTCGGGCTCAGGGTGGAACAAATTCGCAAAGACAGGAGAGACTCAGCGCTTCTATTTCTCAGCGGTCTCGTCTACAGCACCTATCACCGTCTCAGAGACGCAGATCCAGGTACAAGCTCAAGCTGTTCAGTTGCCCCAGGATGTGCCTGAAGTCGTGACGATGTCCTTCCACGGTCCAGCAGGTACGTCAGATGCCGATACGAACGCCCATTCGGTCACGTCATTGTCGGACATCTGAAGACATTTCCATAGTGCCGGAGAAGCATCAAGGCCTGCTTTCTCGCCAAAAGTATTGACCGGCTTGGACTTGCCGAAGACATACGCGAAATCATCCTCGCCATTGGGACCGACGTCTTCCCACTGTGCGTAGCAGGTCGTACCTTTGTGTGTGACTTCTATCCAACGGTTCTTCAGAAGCTGCGCTGAGTCTTTGCCGTACCATGGTACTTCTTTGGCGGTGGTTTTCAGATTGCCGCTCCCGTCATATTCAGCGTATGGCAGAGCAAAATAAAAAGGGTTCTCTTTTGGCGTAAAGTCGCACGGCGCGAATCCTTTCCTGCAGTCAGGCCTATCTACGCCGCCGTAATGGTCCTGCCATTTCTCATCCCAGTAGCTTTCGGTGTTGGTGATGAAAGCGTTGTCAGAGTCTGCAGGCTCTCCCACCCAGAAAAGCGTCGTCATGACGCTTTTTGCCGTAGTAAGCGCTTTCGGCTTCGGAGTTTCTTTTCTCCCGATCGGGGCTTTAGCGGGAGTTTCTGACTGTGACACGGTAGTACTTGCAAAAGTTACCGTAGTCGTGGAAGCGGTCTTTGGCGACGACTCTTTCTTCATCCAGCCTTCATATGAAAGGAAGTATAAGAATACCGTAACGAGCACAGCTATGCAGAAAAAAATCACCAGTTTGCTCGCACGGCCGGAAGCAGTGTCGCTCACCCACATAGATGCGCATTGTGCGACACTTTTTCCCCAGTGCAAACTAGCGGAAGCTCATAGAAGTTGTGTAAAATGCTCGGACGGGGTCTATGTCACATACTGACACTTTTTGGAAGTTGTTCTGGTTAGTCGTTGCGGTGTTATCCGCATTTTTTTGTGCAACGATCTTCGGGCTCATATATTTCTATAATCCCTCCAAGACCGCGGATGCCGCAGCGGTCGGCGTCATCTTTGATCCCTCGCGCGATCCATTTGAAGGCCAGAGGATAGATACCAAACGTCCGGCTTTTACCGGAGAGTATTTCTACCAGGATGCGCTGCCGCTCGCTTTTGCTGACTGGTCGTGGGGAGTACAGGTGAACTGGAACTCTACCGAGATGTCGTACGAAGGGCTCGACTCTTTCAAGGTCAATTTCTTGCAGGACTGGTCAGGAGTCCGCGTAGAAGCATCTGACATCGACCTTTCGCAATATCAGGGCATTTCTCTCGCGGTAGATCCGAAGGGCAATCTCGGTGATCTATATATAGAGCTTTTTGATAAGTATGGGAATTCTCTCGGCAAACAATCTTTGGGCTGGTATGCGCAGAGTGGCCACCTTACTCCCGATGCATGGAACGAAGTCACGATACCTTTCGATAACCTTTTCCCGGCAGGCCAGAGCAAACGTCCGATATCCGGATATGCGATCTCTACCGTGCACCCTGGTATCGCGTTCGTGGACTCCGTTCATCTCGAGACAACCGTAGCGCCGCACGCACGCTGGTATGAGCCGCTGCCAGCCGCTCCGGAAGTTGAGAAGCCTGATACACCTATCAACCTGCCGTACACCTTCACGTTTACTCCTACCGTCAAAGACCAATGGAAGACTATCTTTGGCAGATTCGAGCCGACTCCCGCGGGCGTACGTGTCGGCACGATCCAGGAAAAGACGACCGGCTCGATGAGTACTATCCGCGGAGGACAGAACTGGACCGATTACAGCGTGGATACGACGACGTACTGGGGACAAACGTCATCTCTGTCACTTCTCGTGCGATACAAAGATGACGCGAACTTCGTCTCGTGCGCTTTCTCCAACTACAACGCAGTCGTGCAGCTCTATGATGTACAGAACGGAGTCTCTACCCTTCTCGGCACTTCGCCGACACTGCCCATCCGTGACTACGAACCATGGAAAGACGCGAAGGCTGGTGCGTCGGTGCAGGGAAACAGGGTTTCGTGTTACGTCGATGGCGAAAAAGTCCTTTCCTTCCCGGTACCCGATATTTCTCCGACAGGGAGCGCCGGCATAGAGACCTGGACGCGAAATACCTACGACTCTCCACACACGATAGAAGAATTCTCAGTCAAATCTCTGTAAAGAAAGCGTGCCGCACCTGGTTGACCTCGTGCATGAAAGCCGCACCTTGTTCGTGTCTGGGATGCGGCAAGTTTACCGGAAACACGCGTTTGATCACGCCGGTATTCATAAGTATCACCCGATCCGCGAGTCCGACAGCTTCTTCTATCGAATGACTGACCATCACGATGGTTATCTTTTTCTCATGCCAGAGCTGCATCAGGTCGCGATGCAGCTCAGCAGTGGTTATGGGATCAAGCGCCGAGAATGGCTCGTCTAGGAGGAGCATCTTCGGCTCGACTGCGAGCGCACGCGCGATACCGACACGCTGTTTTTGGCCGCCAGAGAGTTCGGCCGGATACCTGTCCCGGAAATGCTCTATGTGCATGAGAGAGAGTTCTCGCGAGACTATTTTCTGTATTTCAGCTTCCGGTATTCTTTTTGACCGTAATCCGAGCGCCGTATTCTCAAATACCGTAAGCCACGGAAAAAGCGCGCCGAACTGGAATACGAAAGAAATATCCGGCGGGGCACTAAGCTCACCCGAGGTCGGTTTTTCAAGTCCGGCTATCATTTTCAGGATACTCGTCTTCCCGCAACCCGACGGTCCGATGAATGTGACGAATTCGCCTTCGAAGACGGCAAACGAAACGTCCTTGACCGCAGGATGCGGCTCGTTCGGATATGAGAGACTCAGATTCTTACACGTCAGTGCATACATAGATTCATTCGAATCGGAAACGCTGCGCGAAATGCAGCAATTTCTGCCAGACAAAGAAATTGAAGAAAGCGATGATGACCACCATCACGAAGACCGCCATCAGGAAGACGTTGGTCTGCGCCTCGGCGCTCGCTGAGACCAGTATCGCGCCGATACCGAAGAGATCCTGTGCCGAAGTGCCGCCGGGCAGATACGTGTGAAGCACTTCTGCGACGATGATGATGTTCCAACCCTGCGCGAGCGCAAGGATGGAGCCGGTCACGAACTGCGGGACTATCGCAGGGAGGATGACCTTGCGGACGAGCGCGAACCCGGAAAGCCCGAAGATCTTTCCGGCATACATGATGTCTTTCGGGATTATCTTGATGCCGCCGACAAGCGTAAAGACGATGCTCCAGAGCATCGTCAGGAAAAGTATCGCGATCGCTGCGCCGTTAAGGAATCCAGTACTCACGAAGAGGACGACCAGTACAGGAAAAAGCACCAGTATCGGTACGGATTCAAGGACGTCGAATATCGGCAGGAATATCGCTTCTATCGTAGAGTTGATCGTGACGAAAAGCGAAAGCGGTATCGCGACGAGTGCGGCAAGGATATAGGCGACAGCAAGCCGGAAACAGGTCGCCATCGCAGCTTCTACGATGACCGGAAAAGTTAGCGTAGTCCCCTGTGTAGATATGATGGGATAGAAATACGTGGCAAGCGCGATGAGGCCGACCATCGCGAGCGGTCCCAAGACGAGCGCATAGAGACGCGACGGCAAAGACACCGGATAACTCATGGCCACGTGATGATTGTGGTGGGCATGATGCTTACCGGTACGCATGCGGTCATTGTAGCGCACTGAAACGACTTTCTTTGCGATATAATCTACAGATGAATCTTCGTGAAGCTGTCCGCGCCGCCACCAAAGTGGAAGTCGCCGACGACGCAGCTACACTCGAAAAATACAGCCGCGACACGAGTATCTTTTCTCGCACACCGAAGCTTGTCGCTTTTCCAAGGAACGCCGCCGAAGTATCCAAGCTCGCAAAGTTCGTTCACGACGCACGCGCGCACGGTGACGACATCTCTCTCACCGGGCGCTCTGCAGGCACCGACATGACCGGTGGTGTGCTGACGGACTCTATCTCCGTAGTATTTACGAAATACATGAACCGCATGGGAGAGATAGGCGCGGACTACGCAGTCTCTGAACCAGGCGTCTATTACCGAGACTTCGAGAAAGCGACGAAGGAAAAGAACGGGACGATCTACCCGGCATATCCTGCATCACGCGAACTCTGCGCCATAGGCGGCATAGTCTCCAACAACTCCGGCGGCGAACTCAACCTCAAATATGGAAAGACCAACAAACACGTCCGCGAGCTCGAGCTCGTGCTCTCAGACGGCTCACAGATAACGACCGGCCCGCTTTCCATGGAAGAATTAGCTGCAAAAGAAAAAGAAGACACCCTAGAAGGTCATATCTACCGCGACCTGCATAAGCTTATCGTCGAAAATAAAGAGGAGATAGAAAAAGCTCGACCGAACGTGACCAAGAATTCCGCAGGCTACAACCTTTGGGACGTATTAGATGAAAAGAAAGGCACGTTTGACCTGAATCAACTAGTGGTCGGAAGCCAAGGCACGCTTGCACTCGTCACGAGAGCCAAGCTCGACGTGATAAAGCCTAAAGCGCATCGTGCGATGCTCGTGATATTCATGTCAGACCTTGGGATACTCCCGGAAATTGTGCGCCGCGTCCTTGAGTGCACGCCGGAATCTTTCGAATCCTACGACGACAAGACTTTCGGCCTCGCGGTACGCTTCGCGCCGCGGATGCTCATGCAGATGGGTTTCATACCGGCGGTAAAGCTCGGACTCGCCTTCATCCCTGACGTATGGGCGGTCATCCGCGGCGGCGTACCGAAGCTCGTCTTGATGGCGGAGTTTGCAGAAGACACAGCAGAAGAAGCCCTGAAGAAGGCTCAGGAAGCGCACGACAAGCTCGCGGACTTGCACGTGACGATGCGAATCGCGAAAAGCGAGTCTGAAGCAGCAAAATACTGGAAAGTCCGTCGCGAAAGCTTCGCGCTTCTTAGGAAAAACGTGCGCGGACGATACGCGGCACCTTTTATAGATGACATCGTGGTGCATCCCGATGACTACCCTACTTTCCTCCCGGAACTATATGCACTCGTGTCACATCACCGCTTCATCTACACGATCGCGGGACACATCGGTGATGGGAATTTCCATATCATTCCGCTCGTGAACATGACCGGCCGCGAAGACCGGGCGGAAATATTTGAGCTCATGCCGAAGGTGTATCAGCTCGTCGCTAAATACCATGGCTCTATCACGGGAGAACACAACGACGGGATACTCCGCACGCCGTACTTGAACCTGATGTTCTCACCGAAGATGATCCAGCTTTTTGCCGAAGTGAAGAAGATATTCGATCCATTCGGCGTCTTTAATCCGGGGAAAAAGGTGGGCGGTACCCTGACTGACATCTCTCGCAGCATAATCACGCACGTATAAAAGTCCGTCCGCACCAAGCCTGAGCTCAGTGCGGACTGGAGGCGGACCTGACACCAATGCTTATGAAATGGTTCGGTGTTCGACACTGAACGTGCCGGGAATGATGTCGAGGCCGGTGATGAATGGCGCCTTTTTCTCGAGATCGGCTTCGCCGTAGACCGGGTGGTTGAACATATAGCCCATCGGATCTCCGTCGCCATAGTGTCTCCCCGTGACATTCGCGGGAAAACCGATCTGGTGTACGCGCACATTGAGAGCTTCTCTTGAAACAGTCATCTGTTTCCTCCTATCAGGGGCGGTATACCGTATACTTTCGCCCTCTATTTGAGAGAGTACACCTCTACTGTAAAATGGCAAACTACTTCTTGCGCACGAAAAGCATGATGACGAAGATGAGAGCGAAGAGCGCGAACGCCATCATCGGGAAGGTCACGAAGCCGAATTCTATGAAAGTGATCTTTGCGCAGCTCGGTCCTGTCGCAGAGCACGGCAAGTGCCCTGCTGGGAAGACCTGCAGCACGTGATGATACAGGGCGAAACAGGCGCCTATGGCCGAGAACCATAGAGAATACACCCGTGCAGAGGGCTTAAGCTCAGGCTTCCAGGTAGCAAGCCATAGGATTATGACCTGCGGGTAGAGACATATCCTCTGCCACCAGCATAAGAAGCATGGTTCAAACCCGAGGACTTCCGAATAAAATAGTGTGAAGAAAAGTCCGGAAAGCGCTAACAATAGCGCTATCTGTATCCCCCATTTCTCGAGCGGAGCAGCTATGTCGTTGAGGTCTGGAAAGCGCGAACGCAAAAGATATACCGCGAGAAACCCTGCCGTGACGACGAGCATCCCTATCGTGCCGATGGAGAGAAGGTAGTTCAGTGTTTCGACTGACATACTGTTGATGAGATGCCGTATGGGCTATTTCACCGGCGAAGCTTCGGATGAAGTAGCGACCGTACTTGTAGAAAACGCGGTGGTCTGACCGTCGAGAGTACAGCCTGAAAATGCTGCCCATTCCTGGAGAGTATGTTCTCCCCCAAGTACAGCACCGTCGGGACGTACCCAGGTCGGATAGCTTTGGATCTTGTGGTCTATACAGACTTGCGTCTGACCCTGGCCGTCAGGCGTAGAGCATTCGACGTACGGAAGGTATTTGGCAGCTGAACCGAAAAGGCCTTTGGTGCGCTGGCAGTGCGGGCACCAGAAGGCACCGTAGAAGACGACACCTTGTTTCTTGATGCACATAGCGAGCTTGTCATACTGGCTGGGCTTCCCTGAAATGAGGAAGCTTGAACCTATCGCCAAAACGATGACCGCTATGATAACGCCCCAGAAAATCATTACGCCTTTCTTCATGGAGAAAAATGTAGCATATTTGGCGCAAATGGTCTACGAAGACCGTCGGCTACCTATAAGGAATTCGCGAGGGCCTTCCGGCTGCATTTTATGCAACGGCACCCGATCGGCTTTATGAATTCGTCAAAATACTCTTCGCCGTAGTCGAACGTCAGCTCTTCGCCGACTTGTACGTCGCGGAGTGCCGAGACAACTATGCGGCCGTCTACTATATCTGTCTCGCAGTTGGGATCGCACGAATGATTCATGTATCGCGCGATGTTGGAGCGGGGCGAGCCGTCTATGGTCCAGTCTTTGTCTATCTCGAAGAGATAACGCGTATTCAGGGCATCTGCTTCTTTCGTAGAGATCTTTCTCCCGGTATATTCCGCGACGAATTCCCCTTTATGGAATACGCGTCGCGCAAAAAGCCCGAAGCCTGTCGAGGTCCGTCCGATACGGAACATGCGTTTATATTCTTCTTTCATCGCCGATACTATACCAAATCGCGCTATAATTTCCTCAATGGGAATGAGCGAGTACTTTCACGTCGCCATGTGGATCATCACTATCGCGACCGCGATCGTGAGCGTAATATTGGGCGCGGTACTCAGCTATCACTGGAGACGTTTTTCATATAACCCCCATGTCGCGAGCATATCCCTGGGATTCTATGGAATAGTCACTCTCGCACTCCTCCTCGGCATGATGACAGTAATCCCGGCCGGAATATGAAAGGTGCACTCGAAATACAGTTGGGAGAAGAAGTGCTTTTAGTATTCAGAAAGCATTGTTCATCCTTTTTGTAAGGCTTTTGAGCGTCGCTTTCGTGGCCGTGTTTCCTTTCCTCGGCTATGCCTATCTTTCGGGTATCGGCGCTATCACCGAAGCCGCGCAGGCTTCGCATGTCGGTTTCTTTCTCGCGATGTGGTGGCTGGTCATCATCTGGTGGACGGTATCGAGCACTTGGATGCAGTATTACCTGGAGATGTGGATCGTCACGAATAGACGGATAGTGAGCACCGAACAGAAAGGTCTCTTCTACAGAGAAGTCACCGGCTGGAGCATCGAACGCGTCCAGGAAGTAAACGTGCAGCAGGCTAACATCCTGCAAGCGCTTCTCGATTACGGCATGCTGGAAATACACACACCCGGAATGAGTGACGAGCACGAGCGGGTCTTCGGCATTCCTCATCCTGGAGCTATCCGCGAAGTCATCATGGCTGCTGCAAGCCAGATAGCGCCGCTCCAGGCCGCAAACGAGAATCAGGAAAAGCTCATACATACGATAAGCCATGAAGTGAAAAGCTATCTGACCAAAGACGCCGCTTCGCTTTCTTCTATAGCGGAGGGCGACGCGGGAAACGCTCCGCCGGAAGTGCGAAGTTTTGCTAAGCATGCCCTCAGCGAAACTCGCAAAGGCGTCTCAGCCGTTATGGATATCCTCAAAGACACAGACGCAAAGACCGGTATTTTAGAGATGAGCGACGCGGTCTTCGACCTCTCGGCGGATCTTTTCGCCCTGTATTCGGAGTTCAAGCCTGAGGCAGACAAAAAAGGACTCTCGATGACGTTTTCATCAGAAAGCGGCGCATGCAAGGTATGCGGCGACGAGAAAAAGCTGATGGACCTCGTCTTTCGCAACGTGCTCGACAACTCGCTGCACTACACGCAGACAGGCTCCATAAAGATAAATCTTTCCAAAAGCCCCAGCTCTGTCATCTGCACCGTCACCGATACCGGCGTGGGGATTTCCGAAGCAGATATAGCGAAGCTCTTTACCGAGGGCGGCCACGGCAAGCATTCGACCGATATAACCCTGACTCTACAGGCTACGGACTCGCTGCGGCCAAGAATATGGTCGAGGCTCATGGCGGCACCATCCATGCCGTCTCCGGTGGTCCCGGCAAGGGCTCGTCTTTTGTGGTTACATTGCCACTAGCATCGTAAAAAAGTATAGTATCTGTATGCAGAACGACCGACGCCTATCGACCGACCCGTACAAGGGCGTCCGCGACTTCTATCCGCAGGACCAGTTCGTGCAGCGCTACATGTTCGAACACATGGAGCGCGTCTGCGAACTTTTCGGCTACGAAGAATACAACGCCTCCGTCCTCGAACCCGCAGAACTCTATCGCGCGAAGACTTCAGAAGAGATCGTCGGCGAACAGACATATACCTTTACCGACCGAGGCGACCGGGAAGTCACGCTACGCCCGGAGATGACACCTACACTGGCCCGTATGATAGCGGCTCGTTCACGTGACATCCCCTTCCCTGCGCGCTGGTATTCCATCCCCAACGTCTTTCGCTACGAAAAGCCGCAACATGGCCGGCTCCGCGAACACTGGCAGCTGAACGCCGACCTTATAGGAGCAGACGGTGTCGAAGCAGATGCAGAAATAATAGCTCTCTCGCATGCGGTAATGCGCGCGATGGGCGCGGAAGAGCGTGATTTCGAGATTCGGGTATCCGACCGTCGTCTTCTGGACAGCATCTACGACGAACACGAACTCGCGCCTGAAACGAGAGGAGCGATAACCCGACTGCTTGATCGCCGCGAGAAGATTGGTAATTTCAAGGAAGAGATGACTAAGGTCGTCGGCGAAAAAGCGGAGGCGCTTATCGAGCGTATAGATAGGACTACATCCACCGCGTATCTGGAAACGCTTCGTGCACAACTCGAAGTCATGGGCGTGCGCAACATGGTCGTCGACACCAAGATAACCCGCGGGTTCGACTATTACACCGGCATGGTTTTCGAAGTCTACGATACGCACGAGAGCAACAAGCGCTCCCTTTTCGGTGGAGGGCGATATGACAATCTCTTGTCTCTCTTCAATGGTGAAAAGATCCCTGCAGTCGGCTTCGGGATGGGAGACGTCACGGCGAGAGACTTCCTCGAAGTGCACGGACTCCTTCCTGACTACGCACCGGCAACCGAGCTGATGCTCGCGGTCATCGACCAAGAGTGCATGACTCATGCGATAAAGCTCGCGCAGGATCTGAGGCGTGAAGATGTCGCCGTTTCGGTGAATTTCTCCGGTAAAAGGGTCGGCGATCAGATACGTCAGGCCGATAAGATGAAGATACCGTTCATACTCGCTATCGGAAGCAAAGAGCGTGAGAGCGGAAAATATACGATAAAGAATCTAGCGACAGGAGACGAGAAGATATTGTCCGCCGACGGCATAGCGGAACATCTTTTTTCATCTTTGGGATAGGAAATCCTGCTATACTCTTGCGATGCGAGTTATCACTTTTGACATTGAAACGGCAAATTGGCTTGGAAACGGCCGGAGTCAGCCGGCGGACCTTGATATCGCGCTTGTCGGTACACACGACTCAGAGACTGATACGTACGACTCTTTCCTGACGACAGATTTCAGCCGACTGTGGAAGATGCTCGAGCAAGCTGAAGTACTCGTCGGATATAACTCCGACCATTTCGATATCCCCCTTCTGAATAAATATTATCCCGGTGACCTGACCAGGATCCCTAGCGTCGATCTGATGGCGGAAATATACAAGACCCTCGGCAGGCGCATCAGGCTCGATGCTGTGGCGGATGGAACGCTCGGCAAGAAGAAAAGCGGACACGGCGGACAGTCGCTCGTATGGTGGCGAAACGGCGAAGTCGAAAAGGTACGTAAGTACTGCCTGAAAGATGTCGAGCTTACGAAAGACCTATACGAGTACGCGCTGAAAAACGGCAGCCTCAAATACCGCGAACTCGGCAGTCTTCACGAAGTAAAACTCGATACCGCAAAATGGCATGCGCCCAAAAGCGGTGCCATGACGTATACGCTGGGGTTCTGATTGGTGCCCGGGGGGTCGCTTGGCGTGACTCACTAAATAATTTTGGTCTTCGCGCAAAATTATTAAGTGGTCACTGCCCTGGCTCGCCTGTCGCCAAGGCGACATGGCTGCGCCCTGCAAGTCTGACACGGACTATGCGCAGGCACAGTCCTCCCGGGCACAATTTTGTGCCAAAATTTGTGCCCGGGGTCAGACTTGCACTGACCACAGCTCGCTCTTCAGGCGAGTGCTCTAACTACCTGAGCTACCCGGGCAATGGACGCCACTATACCATCTAGTGCGCAGAAGTTGAAGATGCACCTGGGAGGAACGACCTGAGCTTTTCCAACGAATCTGTAAACCCAGATAGCTGGTTCTGCGCCTGTGAACTCGCTCCCTGGATCTTATTGAGCGTGTCTAGCATCTGCATCAGAAGCGGGCCGATGATATGGATATAGGACCATATGAGCACAGCTGCGATAAGCGCGTAGAAAAGCAGTTTTAAAAGAGTATGAAAGCGTGCGTTGCGCCTCATGGCGCGAAGCATCTGGTTGTTCTCTTTGGTGAGACGCAGTATTTCTTGGAGCGTCCCTCCTCCCTCAGGTGGCATATATATAGTATACCGCGACTTTTTGAACTCGGGACAGGAATCTCCCAAGAGCTCGTTTTTCGCCTACGTGAAAAACTCCGCTCGGGTGTAATTTTACATGTGCCCAAGGCAACTTTGGAAACCCACGGTTTTCCAACGGTCGCAATGCGGCCTGCCTTCCTCTACGGGGATTAATTCTTGAAATGCTCCTTAGCCCGCATTTCAATCCACTCCCCCTCCCACTGCCAAGGGCACTCTCACTACGTTCAAGTGCCCTTGGCAGGAATCGAACCTACATCTTTCCCTTAGGACGGGACTGCTCTATCCATTGAGCTACAAGGGCGTGCATGGAGCTTATCATGCACGCCCTTGGGTTGAACAGCTTTCTGACGGGATCACGCTGTTGCCGGGAGATGGAGAAGTTCGCGCAAACGCTCTTCGTCGAAACCGACTACGAGCTCGTCACCTACGAGGATGACGGGTACGCCCATCTGTCCGCTCTTCTGGATCATCTCCTGGCGGTGCGGAAGGTCTGTGGCTACATTGTAATCCGTAAAAGGCACGTTGTTGGCCTTGAACATGTCTTTGGCCGCGTGGCAGAAATGACACGAAGGCGTTGAGTAAATGGTTACGTTCGGCATAGAAGTCATGCGCTAACTTATAAGGACGATTATTATATCACGACGAGTTATCCACACTCTGCCGCAAAAGCTTTGGCATTCGTAAACCAAAAATAAAGACCCCACACTAGCTCGCTAGGTGGGGTCATGGCAGCCTTTTCTGCCGTTGTGGTCAGGAGAGGAATGATTCTCCGCGAAAGGAGTTCAATCGCAGTCCCGACTCAGTCTGGGATAGGGTTCGTTCAAGTTGCCAACTGACAATCCCGTGAAGAGAATGTCACTCGAGCGAACCCGCCGCCCGCCGCCGATCAGATCGCGATCGTCGTCAGGGCGCTGACCTGGTCGGACGCGCCGGCGTTGCAGATGCCGGTGTCCTTGACCTTGACGTTGATGCAGCTCTTCAAAACAAACATCTGATGCCGCGCACGACGCTCGTGCGAGGTCATCCGTCCGTGACGCGCGGTCACGGTGAGGAACCCCTCATGCACATCTCCTTCAGGTTACCGTCCATATCGAACGGCGTTGGGATTATATGTTTTGGCGCATATACTTGTCAAGTATATAAAACTATCGTGAAATACTGTTCTTTGAAGCGCGTCAGAGCGGGTACGGGAAACCGGTCACAGATATTTTTCTCGCCGTCGCGATAAAAATTCTGCGACCCCGGCTCGCACCCGCGTCTGCTGACGCGGGGCCCGCTGCGCCCTTCGATTCCCCACGCACAGTGCCCCGCACTGTGCTGTACCCGCACAATACTCACTACGTTCGTTTGTGCGGGTACGGGGAATCGAACCCCGCTCTCAACCTTGGGAAGGTCGCGTTCTACCACTAAACCATACCGCAATCGGTTAAAATTTATCAAAATTGCGCCGATTCACCACCACCAGAAGACCTTGCTCCACCAACCCTGCTCATCCTGAGGAGAACCTGAGCTCGTCGTGGCGGGCTTATCGACGATGGTTATCATTCCCTCACCTTCTTTCCCGACCTGGTATTCGTCACGAAGCGCGGCCTCTTGCCCGCGTTCGGTCTCGAGCGATGCTATCTTTCCATTAAGTGCGGTCTCGCGTGTCTGAAGGTCTTTCAGATGCGCTTCGGCCTGCTGGCGCAGGTCGCTGGACTCCCTTTCCTTCATATAGACGCCTATCACTGCCCATAAACCGAAAAGCACCACTACTGCGAGAGTGAGCGAAAGTATACGCCGCCAAAAGAGGCGCACAGGATCGTTCCTTGGCTTGATGGCGGCCATAGGCTATAATCCTACCACTATGAGTTTCTTGTTCCACAAACGGACCAAAAAAGTCCTCCAGTATGTCTGGGGCGGCATAGCCATACTCGTCACATTGGGTATGGTTATCTTCTTCGCGCCCGGCCTCGCCAACCTCTTCCTGCAGTAGACCAGCGATTGCTTAGGCTCAACAGAACTCTCCTCGAACTCGATTTTCGATGGACGATTCACTATTGTAATTTTGCTCCGTCCATGGAGATTTGCTGGCCGATAAGATCGTGTTAGTGTGCCCGTATGAAAACTCTCGACGGAGGAAAATTAATAAAATTATTCCTTACTTTCTCACTTATCCTCGGTGTACAGCCACTGCATACATCGGCACTTATTGATACCGATGTTAAATACGGAGATAGCGGGTCTTCAGTCCGTGAACTGCAGAAATTCCTGATCAATCAACATTTCCTTGTCGGCACCCCGACGGGTAACTTTTTTGGACTTACTAAGAGCGCATTGAAGAAATATCAGCAGTCCGCAGGCATTCCATCGACTGGATACGTTGGCCCACGTACTCGCGCGGCAATCAACAAGGCACTCACTGACGGCACCCCCTCTTCAAATAATCAAACTTCGGCTTCTTCATCCGTAGATTCGGTCACCAGTGTTACATTGCAGATCCAACAGCTCATCAACCAAGTGGCATCACTTAGAAATGGTACGCGCCCCGCAACTAGCTCTATTATTCAGGCATATGCAACTTCGACGACACCGGTACAGTTTGATTCTGCATGGTCCAAAGCCGTCGTTAATCTCTTTTGCACTGATCGCTACGGCGGGTATAAAGACTTTTCAAGTGGCACTGGCGTCATCATAGATCCGCGCGGGGTCATTCTTACCAACGCGCATGTCGCGTACAACTTCCTTTTCGCCAACTGGCCTAACCCAAGTCTCGAGGAATGTTACGTGCGAGTTGGCTCGCCAGCTGCCAACGAATATACTGCCACCCTTATGTACATTCCTGAGGCATATGTACGCAATGAATTAAAATACATGTTCTCTCCTGCAACCACTACAGATTTGGAATTAGGTAAAAAGGACTACGCACTGCTTCTCATCACCGGCCACGCAAATCCTGTAAAACCCCTGGAAACAACGTTTCCGTATCTTTCTCTCTACCAAGGTCAGACGCTGCCAGTGCATACGCCCGTATACTTGCTCGGATATGCGGCCGAAAATTTCGGCCCGGATTCAATACTTCGCGATCTCCACTTGCTTTCTACTGCAGCACAAGTCGACGCTCAGCGCCCAATTGACACTAACACCGTTCCGGATGTGATAGCGTTTTCAGGAACGATTAACGCTCAGCACGGTGCGTCGGGCGGATCCGTTATTACAGGCAATGGACAGGTAGCCGCTCTCATCACCTTTTTGGATGAAGGCTACGGTGATACCACAGATCAACGCGTACTTAACGCTATCACTTCCGGATATGTTCTTCGAGATTTTGCATCCGACAATGGGGTATCGCTCTCGACTTTCTTGAGCAACCCAGACCTTTTCTCTCTCGCCAAGAAGTTCAATACGGATAAAGCAGCGCAGTATCAGAAGGATTACACAAAAAACGTAAGAGCAAAAGGTTTCGTTATTCCCGGTGTAAACTAAACGTTACTGCTCGCGGACGACTTTCAGGAAAACCTCGTGCGGGATATCGATTTTCCCGCGGGCGAGCATCTTTTTCTTGCCTTTCTTTTGTTTTTCGAGGAGTTTCATCTTGCGCGTAATGTCTCCACCATATAGATAGCCGGTGACATCTTTGCGCAGCGCTGACTTGCGGCGGCTTGCGACGATGCGTCCGTCGGCTTTAGCTTGGATCTTGAGGTCAAACCACTGCCTCGGCAGAAGCTCTTCGAGCTTTTCTACCATCTGTTCGGCTTCGAACTGTACACGGCGCTTGGAAACGATGCGAGTAAATGCCGGAGTAAGTTCTTCAGCGACGAGTATATCGAGACGAAGCACATCTGCCGGACGCATGCCGATTATTTCATACGAGAGGGATGCAAATCCCGACGAAACGCTTTTAAGTCTGTCAAAAAATCCTCGCATGAGTTCACGCAGAGGCATTTCGGCTTTCAGCTCAAGCTTGCCGTCAGGCAAAGTCTCTGTCGCGCCGACTTTAGCCTCATGGTCGTAGAGTAGCTGTGAAATGCCGCCGACATAATCCGTAGGCGTGATGAGCGAGACGTTGGCCCACATTTCACGCACGAGTTTCGCAGTGCCGTCGTCGGGGAATTTGGCCGGCGCGTATATCTCTTCGATATCGCCGTTCATTTTTGTGATCTCATAGACGGTCGTCGGTTGTGTCACGACAAGTGCCATGTTGAACTCTCGGCGCAGTCGCTCGACGATTATTTCCAAATGAAGCATTCCTAAGAATCCGCAGCGGAATCCCCTGCCCATCACACCCGATGATTCTTCCTCGTACGAGAGTGAAGAGTCTGAGAGTCGAAGTCTCTCAAGTGACTGTCTAAGAAGCGGAAGGTCGTCCTGGCTTTCCGGATATACGCTTGCCCATATTACGGGCGTCGGGGTCATATATCCGTGCAGTGCTTTTGCAGGATTTCGCACCGAAGTGATAGTGTCGCCGACGCTCGCGATGCCCGGCTTTTTTATTCCGGTCACTAGATAGCCTATTTCACCTTCTTGCAAAGTCTCTTTTGGCGTCTCGCCGGGAGTAAGCACGCCGACTTCGAGCGGAGAGAATTCCGCGTCGGCTGCGATGAATTTCAGGTTGTCACCTTTCTTGAAGCTGCCGCCAAAGACGCGCATGTAGACGATGATGCCGCGATTCGAATCATAGCCGAAATCGAAAATGAGGCCTTCTGCAAGCCCCGAGTCGGATTTCGGCGGAGGCACGCGATCTATGACTGCGTTCAAGACTTCTGCAACGCCTTCACCGGTCTTTCCCGATGCGCCGAGTACGGTCTCCTCCGGCACGTTCAAGAGAAGTGCGAGCTCGCTTCGGATGTCCGCGACGCGTGCGTTTGGCGCGTCTATTTTCGATACCACCGGTATGATGACGAGGTCGAGCTGTTTGGCG
>Ga0268264_10001458_pt1 | contig 22103 bp, 20 predicted proteins | sample KBSSwiS32_FD_190357 | JGI IMG/M metagenome (GOLD analysis project Ga0268264, IMG submission 190357) | Switchgrass rhizosphere microbial communities from Kellogg Biological Station, Michigan, USA - KBS Switchgrass S3-2 (SPAdes) (version 2) | ecosystem: Host-associated > Plants > Roots >...
CGGGGTAACCACCTCGATCCGGTCGGTCCCGGCCGAGGCCACCCACTCACCGTCGATGTACAGGGACGTCCGGTCCAGCACCTGGGCGACTGCGGGGGTGCCGATGTCAGCCCGAGCGCTCAACGATCGGCGTCCGCGTAGATGAATCGCGCTTGGAGTCCGAAGCTCTGACGCGCCAGCCATCTGACTCTCCTGTCGCCGTTCGCCTGTTTCCGATCGCGGGGCCGGGCCGAGCGCACCGACGCACTCATGATCGATCTGTGACGGGCACCACTCAATGTTGCAGTGCACAGCATTACCGCGCGAGTCAGTGCACAGTGCACAGGAAAGGGGCGTAGTGTGACGCGATGGATGGCACTGGTTTGCGCGGCGACTCCGAGGAGTTGCTACGCACCATCTGCAAGGAGTTCCTGGCCGATCCCTCCGTCATGCGTCCGATCCGGGACGCACTTGTCGACACGATCGACCCCCGCTTCGGATCGGACCCCTCCATTGCAGAGGCGATCGCTGAGGCGACTCGGGCCCACACCCATCATTGGGCCCGCTCGATGTACGAGGACCCGCGGCGAGACGTGGAGCCCCACCTGACAAGCCAGATCGTCAGCATCGCGCGCGACGGGTACCGCTGGGGTGAGGAGGACACCTTCCACGCTTCTCACCACGCCGCTCAACAGGCGATGTGGTCCATCTTGATGCGGATCGCATTTTCACTGTGCGATGAAACCGCCGTCCTGCAGCCCGCTCTTGAACGGGCCTCGCGCTCACTGTCGCTCTGGACCGACAGGACCATCACTGCCCTGATCGACATTCTGGAGCAGGAGCGCGCTGCTCTGTCGGGCGACCAGCACGTACGACGCCTCGAGCTGGTCAACATCATCCTGGGCGGCGCACCAGTTCCTGTGAACGGTGTCGATCAGAGTCTCGGATACTCGCTTTCAGCCAGACACGTCGGGGTGATCCTCTGGGCGCCACCACAGATCGCCGATCGCGCGGCACTCGTGCAGGTGGCGAGTGCGCTCGGCCGGATTGCGGAGTCCAGAAGCCGGCTGCTCGTTCATGCCAGCGCTTCGTCGCTGTGGCTGTGGCTGACGCCCGGAATTCCCGTTTCGGCGGAGGCGCTCGAGTCCGCTCTGGCCCCGCACCGCGACGTCCGGCTCGCGATCGGTTCATGGGGCGAGGGAGTGGACGGGTTCCGACGCACCCACGACCACGCGGTGGAGACCCAACGCCTGATGCAGAGCAACAACGCCCACCGGGTCGCCTGCTATGACGACGTCGCCGCCGTCTTGTTGCTGGCCCGAGATGAAGCCCGGCTGCGCGAATTCATCTACACGACTCTCGGCCCGTTGGCCTCAGGCCCACAGGACCTACGTGACACGCTGCGAATGTTCATCCACCAGCGCTACAACGCATCCCGGACAGCAGAGCTGCTGTTCACCCACCGAAACACCATCCTGCAACGCATTCGCCGCGCCGAAGACCGCCTGCCCGTCACTCTGGACCGGCACGGCACCAATGTCGGCATCGCCCTGGACGCGATGCACTGGCTGAACCTCCAGGACGAGTAGGTGGGGGCTCAGTCGGCCTAGCCAATTACACATACTTGATCAATAATCAGAGCGTGCGTCTGCAGCGGGTAGTGGGTGGGTCGGGCGCATCCGCTTGGTGCCTCGAGGCCCCCGAGCGCTTCGTGCGATGTGATGGACCCGACGGCTCGGGGCGTGACCTCGAGTCGGGCGAGGTGTTGCTGCGCATGCTCACAGGGGGGATCTGCGGCAGCGATCTGCCCTACTACCGGGGGGCCATGCATCAGCAGATGCCCAACCGGGGTCGGGGCGCCGCAGGTATCCCGGGGTATCCGATGCACGAGGTGGTGGGGGAGGTGGTCGTCAGTCGTGATCCACATGTGGAGGTCGGGTCGCGCGTCGTCGGTTGGGCGAGCATCTTCAACGGTCTGGCGCAGTACGTCGTCAGTCACGGCCGCGACCTGTTCGCCTACGACGCCTCCTTCGACCCCGGTGAGGCCATCGTCCTGCAGCCACTGGCCTGCGTCCTGGGGGCGATGAACGACCTCGGTGACGTCACGGGCGCCAAGGTGGCGGTCCTCGGCCAAGGGTCGATCGGTCTCCTCTTCAGCCACGTCGCGAAGCAGCGAGGGGCGGGGACAGTCATCGGGGTAGACCGTGTGGATCGCTCCGACTGCTCGTCGGACCTCGGGGTGGACGAGTGCGTGCACTCCTCGATCGACGGGTGGGTCGCGTCACTTGCGCCGACGGACGCTCCTGACATCGTCATCGAGGCTGTGGGACACCAGGTGGGCACGTTCACCCGGGCCGTCGAGGCCGTTGCGGTGGGAGGGCGGATCTACTACTTCGGCATCCCCGACGACGAGGTCTACCCGCTCAACATGAAGTCGCTGCTGCGCAAGAGGCTGACGCTGCAGTCCGGCTGGGTGTTGCCCGCCGAACGACGACGACTTCTGGGGCAGGCCAACGACTACCTGATCGCCCATCCCAAGCTCGCGGGGTCGATCGTCACTCACACGTTCGACTTCGACGAGGTCCCTGAGGCGTACGCAGTGGCAGCCACCCCCCGAGCCGGCCAGCTGAAGGTCACCATTCGCGTGGACCGGTGAGCCGCCGGAGCCACAGCCACCACTGCGAGCAGCAATCGAGGAGCAGAGACGTGCAGCTTCCAGAGGTCATCGAGCGCTACTTCCGATGCCTGGAGGCGGGTGACTTCGACAGTGCAGCGCGCTGCTTCACCGAGTCGGCGCGCTACTCGCACCCGCCATATCCCGGGGATCCGCCGGGTGCGCCACGCCACGAGGCGACAGGGCGCGAGGCGATCCTGGCGCTGTTCCGTCGGCGTGGACCACGCACCACCTCGCACCAGCTCACCGCCTGGTCGTGTCACCGGGACCGGTGCTTCGTCTCGGGCCAGATCCGCGACGGCCAAGAAGAGGTCGTGGGATCGTTCGTGTCCGAGGCGGCGCTCGCCGAGGACGGTCGGATCCTCGAGTACGTCGCGTACTCGTCGCGACCTGCTGTCTGGCACGGCGAGTAGTCGGCTGGATCTTTGATATTGTCGCCGAGCCGCTGGACGTGAGGAGGCGCGATGGCCCGGCCAAACCTGCAGGACGAGGTCGCACGTCACCTGCGGCGTGCCATCTTCAGCGGCGAGCTCAAGCCCGGCGAACGGCTCAACCAGGACGAGCTCGCCGAGCAACTGGACATCAGCAGGCTTCCGATCCGGGAAGCGATCATCGCCCTGGAGCGCGAGGGGCTGGTGCGGACGATCCCGCGCCGCGGAACGTTCGTGTGGGAGTTCCGTAAGCAGGACATCCTCGACCAGTACGAGATGTATGCCTTCGCCTCGGGTCTGGCGACCGAGCGCGCCGCGCAGAACCTTTCCAAGGAAGAGATAGCCGCGCTCCGCCAGTCGGTCCAAGACATGACCGACCACAAGGACCCGGCCCAACAGGAAGCGGCGAACGACCACTTCCACGTGATCATCAACAAGGCGAGCCATTCGCCTCGACTGATGTGGATGCTCGGACTGCTTGCCATCAGCGTGCCCGTCGGCTTCCACGACTCGGGTTGGGAGATCGCGGCTCGCGACCACTTGGACATCATCGAGCTTCTGGAGCGTGGCGACGGCGAGGCAGCGGCCGAGGCGATGCGCGAGCACATCCGGCACACCGGCACGCACGCGGTGGCCTTCCTGCCGCTCGTCGACGACGCCGAGCCGACGACCGACAAGCCCGGCAAGCGCGCCGACTGACGTTCGCCCTGACGTTCGCCTTGGCGTGCCCGTGGGGGTGCCCGGGCGACCTGGCCCGCAACTCCAGCAGGTGGGCCTTGCGGGTGACGTATCGGCGGATGCGTCGGCCGCGTTCATCGCCAACTTTTCGCGGCTGACCTCTTGACCTTTGTGACGGCGGGCACTCTAATTTGGAGTCCTGATCATTTATCAATGATCGAAGAGCGAAAGGGTTGGAGATGTCCCGTTCACTGTTCGCCCTCGCAACCGGCAGTCGTCCCGAGCGGCGGCGCCTGACCCGTCGTGTCCTGTGCGCGACGCTCCTGGTCGCAGCCCTGGCGCTGTCCGCTTGCGGCGGTGACGACACGGCGACGGCTCGCGAGCTGTCCGACCAGACCGGGCCCGACGGCGACGCCGCGTGGCAGGACCTGATCAAGGAGGCGCAGTCCGAGGGCGAGGTCGTGATGTACGGCTCGCACGCCGAGGACACGCTCAACAAGCTCGCCACGGCGTTCGAGGACGAGTACGGCATCAAGGTCACCATCTTCCGCGCCGCCGACAACGACCTCGAACCGAAGCTCGACGCCGAGGCGAAGACCGGCAACCACATCGCGGACCTGGTCGGCATGAGCGACGAGACCTACCTCAAGGCGACGGCGGCCGACGGGGGCTTCGCCGAGCCCAAGGGCCCAGCGCTCGACAATCCCGACTTCGACCGCCAAGCCAACACGCTTGCACCAGGTGTGGTCCGGTCGGTCGCCACGACCATGAGCTACGCGTGGAACACCGACCTCTACCCAGACGGTCTGACCGGCTTCGAGGACCTCCTCGACCCCGCACTGGCCGGTGGGAAGATCGGCATCCTGTCGCCGTTCACTCCGGCAGTGATGGACTTCTACACCTACCTCGAGAAGCAGTTCGGCGACGACTTCCTCGACAAGCTGGCCGCCCAGAAGCCACGCATCTACGAGGCCGGTGCCGCCATGGCCGAGGCGCTGGCGTCGGGGGAGATCACCGCCGCCAGCCAGGTCTCGCAGGTGAGCCTCTTCGACGCCAAGGACGCCGGAGCGCCGGTTGACTCGGGTCTCGCCGATCCGGCGTGGGCAGCGTCGCTGTACGAGGGAGTGCTGGCCGACGCGCCGCACCCGGCCGCGGCACAGCTGCTGATGAACTACATCTTCTCCCCGGCCGGTCAGGAGATCATGGCCGAGCGCATCGCCTCGGTGCTGCCCGACATCCCGGGAGCGGCCGCCACCGTCGACCAGACGACCACCGGTGGCGTGATGACCGCTAGCCCGGAGGAGTTCCAGGCCTTCGTCGACCGCTTCAACGCCTTGTTCCACGGATAGCCGGACGGCCACGTCTCGTAGCAGGGTCGAGGTCGGCCCCTTCGCGCACGCTCGTCGCCTGACAGGAAAGAGCAAGCATGTCCCACGTCTCCGTCTCCGGACTGACCCGCACCTTCGACGGGAACCCGCCGACGACAGCCGTCGCAGAGCTGGACCTGGAGGTCGAGGATGGCGAATTCCTCGTCCTGTTGGGTCCCAGCGGCTGCGGCAAGACCACAACGCTGCGATGCCTGGCCGGTCTCGAGACGCCCACGGCGGGGACGATCAGGCTCGGTGAGAGCGTGGTGTTCGACCACGCCGGTCGGCTCAACCTACCGCCGAACAAGCGCTTCATCGGCATGGTCTTCCAGTCGTACGCGCTCTGGCCGCACATGACGGTGCGCAAGAACATCGCCTACCCGCTCAAGGCCAGGAGGATGAAGGCCGCCCTGGCGGCGGGAGAGGTGGACCGTACGGCGGCCCTCGTTGACTGCCAGGACCTGCTGGAGCGCTACCCCGCCCAGCTCAGCGGTGGGCAACAGCAGCGGGTCGCGCTGGCAAGAGGCCTGGTCGCGCAACCGGACCTGGTCCTCTTTGACGAGCCGCTGAGCAATCTCGACGCCCGGCTGCGCGACCAGGTGCGCGCCGAGCTGCACGAGCTGCACCAGCGCAAGCCGTTCACCGCTGTCTTCGTGACCCACGACCAGAGCGAAGCCCTTGCCCTGGGCACCCGGATGGCGATCATGCGCGCGGGCCGGATCGAACAGCTCGGCACTCCCCGCGAGGTGTTCGTGGACCCGGCGACCGACTACGTGGCGGCGTTCATCGGGATGTCCAACCGGATCGAGATCCGGTACGCCAATGGCCGGTGGAGCGCCGGTCCCACGCCGGTCGTCGGCGCATCGCTCAACCCAGATCCTCAGGGGCAGACCATCGTCCGGGTCCGGCCCGACGACGCCAGACTCTCTCGTCCCGGTGACTCGCTGGCGGCGAAGGAAGCCGGAATCGCCGCGATCGTGGCCGACGTCGAGTTCGGCGGGAAGCACCTGGACGTCGCGCTCGAGGTTCCGGAGCAGAAGCGGCTGCTGGTGCGCGTCGACATCCGACGCTCCGACGACTTCGTGCGCGCGCTGAGTCGTGGAGACGAGGTGGTCTTCGCGTTCGACGTCGATGCTGCCCGCTTCTTCGCGGCCGCGGACGGGCAACGCCTCACGGCCGTCCGATCGGCTGTCGCTCCGGTCGAGGTCAGCGCGTGACTGTGGTCAGGGACGAGGTCTCGCCTCGGGCGCCGACGGAGGCTCCGCGGCGTGGCGCGAGCACGCAGGCGCGGTCCGGGGCGGCCGCAGCCCAGCTGGGGCTTGCCGCATTGACCGGGCTGATCGCCTATCTGGTCGTCGCGCCGCTGGTCAGCCTGCAGGCCGCTGCCTTTGACGACCGGGCGGAGGGCTACCGGCAAGGGTTCTCGGTGCGCGGCATCGACCAGATCATCGTGAACACGATCGGTCTGGCCGTCGGGTCGGTCGTGATCTCCCTCGTCCTCGGAACCCTGCTGGCATGGGCGGCCAGCCGGCTCCCGCGAGGACTGCAGTTCCTCAAGATCTTCCCGATGCTGCCCTTGATCCTGCCCGCGGTCGCCGGGGTCGTGGGCTGGGCGCTCCTGGCTTCCCCCCGGCCCGGCTACCTCAACGGGCTGCTGCGCAACCTGCCGTTCTGGTCGCACCTGGTCGAGGGTCCCTTTGACGTCTACTCGATCAGGTGGATCGTCTTCATCACCGGGCTCTCGCTCAGCGCGTTCGTGTACGTGTTCGTGAGCTCGGGGCTGGCCAACATCGGCGAGGACCTGCACGAGGCGGCCCGGGTGGGCGGCTCGGGTGCGTCAAGGGTGTTCTTCACCGTCACTCTCCCGTTGCTGCGTCCCTCACTCATCTACGCGACCGGCGTGGTGCTCCTGCTGAGCCTGGGCCAGTTCACGGCACCTCTGCTCCTCGGTGCGAACGGCGGCGTGAAGGTCCTGACCACCCAGATGTACATGCAGGTCGCGCAGACGCCGGTCCAGTACGGAGCCGCAGCCGCTCTCGGCTCGCCACTGCTGATAGCGGGGGTCCTCGTCGTCCTCACCCAGAAGCGGCTGCTGGGAGGCGAGTCGCGCTTCATCACCCATACCGGCAAGGGCTTTCGATCCGAGAGCCGACCCTCGGTCCTCGCCGTGCTGGTGATCCTCGGCTACGCCCTGGTATCCAGCATCCTGCCGATCCTCGCCCTGGCGTACGTGTCGCTGTCGCCGTACTGGACCGGGAAGCTGAGCTTCGAGCACCTGAGCACCGCCAACTTCGAGATGCTGTTCTCCCGTCCGGAGGCGACTGATGCGATCGTCAACAGCGTCACCTACTCGCTGGCCGCGATGGCCATCACCCTGCCGCTGGGATTCGTGCTCGCCTGTGTCCTGGTCCGGGGGGAGCGGCATCGGGTGATCCGGGTGGTCCTGGACTTCCTGGTCTCGATGCCGCTCGGGATCCCTGCTGTGATCTTCGGGGCCGGGTTCCTCATCACCTACACCTCCGGGCCGCTGGTGCTCTACGGCACTCCCTGGGTGGTGGTCATCGCCTACGTCACCTTGATGATCCCGTTCGCGACCCGGATGCAGCTGTCCACGCTGCTGGCCCTGGGACGTACATACATCGAAGCCTCCCGGGTCAGTGGGGCGGGAGTCATCCGCACCTACGGGACCATCGTGCTGCCCCTCATGCGCTCCAGCCTGGCCGGATCCGCGGCACTTCTCTTCGTGCTGCTCACCCACGAGTTCACCGCGTCGCTGCTCGTGCGCTCACCCACGACCCGGGTCATGGGCACGCTGCTCTTCGACTACTGGCACAACGGCAGCTATCCGATGGTGGCCAGCGTCGCGCTCGTCATGACCGCCGTGACCGCCTGCGGAGTCGGCATTGCGGTTCTGCTCGGCGGCTCCGAGTCGCTCAGCAAGATGTGAAGGAGGGCCAATGCTGTTCCACGAAACCGTCGCCGAAGCCCTCGCGCACCATAACGTGACCACCGTCTTCGGAGTCCTGGGGGACGCGAACCTCTACGCCATGGACACCTTCCGAGGCAGGTATGGCGGGACCTTCGTCTCGATGGCGCACGAGTCCGGGGGAGTGCTCGCCGCGAACGGGTACGCCCGGACCTCGGGAGCACTGGGAGTGGCCACCGTGACGCACGGACCGGCCCTGACCAACACCGTCACCGCACTCGTGGAGGCCGTGCGCGACCACACCCCGGTGCTGCTGCTGGCCGGGGACACGGCTGCGGCTGACACCGAGAACCTGCAAGACATCGCTCAGCGCGACGTCGTGCTCCCGACCGGCGCCGGGTTCGTGCAGGTACGCACCCCGGCCACGCTCGCGGAGGATCTCGACGGCGCGGTGCGTCAGGCGATGCTCGAACGCCGACCGGTGGTCCTGAACCTGCCGGTCGACTTCACCTGGCAGGAGGTCGGTGATCCGGCTGCCTGGGCGCCCACTCCGGTCCAGCAAGCGGTCGTTCCGGACCCGGCCGCCATGGACCAGGCGGTGGGCATCCTCGCCTCGTCGAGGCGGCCGATCGTGCTCGCGGGACAGGGTGCGATCTCCTTCGACGCCCGCGTCGCACTGCGCCGCCTCGCCAGCCGGATCGGCGCCCCCGTGGCGACGACGCTGCGCGCCCGGGACCTCTTCCGGGGCGACCCGCACGACCTCGGCATCTTCGGGACCCTCACTCATGCCACGGCCCTCGACGTGGTCGCCGATGCCGACTGCGTCGTGGCGTTCGGTGCCTCGCTCAACCGCTGGACCACGGCGGACGGCGGCCTGCTGAAGGGCAAGCGGGTGATCCAGGTCGATGTCGACTCGGCGGCGCTGGACCGGCACACGCGCCTGCATGCCGGGGTGGTCGGCGACTCTGCCGCGACCGCGGACGCCTTCGTCGCGTGGCTGGACGACGCCGAGATCAAGCCGACCGGCTTCGCGTCCCCGGACCTGTCCGAGCGGCTGGCGGCGCACGTCGAGAGCTTCCGTGACACGAGCACGCCGGAGACCGTGGACATTCGGGTTGCGCTGGACCGTCTCGAGGAAGCTTTCCCGGCCGACCGCACACTGGTGCTGGACGGCGGGCGGTTCATCTTCCACGCGCTGCGCCGGCTCCGCGTCCTCGAGCCGAGCGCGTACGTGCACACCGTCAACTTCGGATCGATCGGCCTTGGCATGGGGACCGCGGTGGGCGCTGCCGTCGGCGCTCCCCAGCGACCGTGCCTGTACGTGTGCGGTGATGGCGGCTTCATGCTCGGTGGGCTCGCCGAGTTCAACACCGCCGTCAGGCACGGCCTCGACATCGTGGTCGTGGTCCTCGACGACGGGGCTTACGGCGCGGAGCACGTGCAGCTGCGCAACAAGGACCTGGACCCCTCGATCTCGACCTTCCACTGGCCCGACCTGGCGAAGGTGGCCACCGCGTTGGGCGGCCAGGGGTACACGGCCCGCAACCTCAACCAGCTCGACCTGGCCCTGGCGGCACTCCCGGACCGGACCGGGCCGGTGCTCATCGACGTCAGGCTCGACCCGGACGCCGTCCCGGCGCTCCACTGACCCGGCACATCAACGGACTGAGAGGCACTGGTGTCAGCACGCTCCACGGACTCGATGACGGCCTGGCGGCTCGAGCTGCGGGAGTGGTTGACCGGCCACGTGCCGCGTGACCTGCCGCCGCTCAAGGACCGTCTCTCCGCACAGCCTTACCGGGTCTGGGAGCGGGTTCTCGCCGATGCCGGGTACGCCGCCCTGCACTGGCCGGTCGAGCATGGTGGCCGAGGTGCCGGCTCGGTCGAGCGCCTGGTCTTCCAGGAGGAGTACGAGCGCGCAGGCGGTCCGCCACGGGTGAACATCCAGGCGCTGATGCTCGCCGGGCCGACCCTGATCGCCTTCGGCACCCCCGAGCAGCAGGGGCGCTGGCTGCCCGGCATGCTCCGGGCCGACCAGGTGTGGTGCCAGGGTTTCAGCGAACCCGATGCCGGGAGTGACCTTGCCGCACTCCGAACCCGAGCGGTCGCCTCCGGCGACCAGCTCGTGGTCAACGGTCAGAAGATCTGGACCACCGGCGCCCGGTACTCGGACTGGATCTTCGCCCTGGTCCGCACCAGTGACGAAGGCCCTCAGCACCACGGCATCACCTGGCTGATGATCGACCTGCGCAGCCCCGGCGTGGAGGTCCGCCCGATCGCCCAGCTGAACGGCGATGACGACTTCGCCGAGGTCTTCTTCACCGACGTGCGGGTTCCCGCCGCGAACGTGGTCGGCGGCATCGGCTCGGGGTGGCGGGTGGCCATGGCGGCACTCGGTTTCGAGCGCGGAGTGGGTCGCCGCTCCTTCGCCCAGTACCTCACCCGCCTCGAGCAGCTGCGCCGCGTCGCGGCTGAGGCCGGGATCGGAGCCGATGCCGACGTGCAGCGGGAGTTCGGCGCCGTCCTGGCGAAGGTGCTGTCCTACCGTGACTTCACCACCCGGGTCGCCCTCGAGGACGACGCTGGCACGACCACCAGCACGCCGGCGTACAACAAGCTGATCTGGTCCGAGCTCCAGGTCCAGCTCTTCCAGCTCGGCGAGACCGTGCTGGCCGCGGCGGGCCGGCTCCGAGAAGCCGATGCCGGCGATCCAGGTGGCGAGGTGGCGGACTGGATGGCCGAGTACTGGTACTCACGCGCCGCCCGGATCTTCGCCGGAACCAACCAGATCCAGAAGAGCATCATCGCCGACCGCGTCCTCCAGCTCCCCAGGTGAGCCCGATGAGCCATGTCTTCAACGCCGACCAGATCGAGTTCGCCGGACTCGCAGCCAAGGCATTCGCGGGCCTCCCCGGTGGCGACGGGGGCTCCGAGGTTGCCGCGACGCGTGCTGCGCTGGCCGAGCTGGGACTGCCCCTGCTCGGTGTGCCCGAGGACGCCGGTGGGGCTGGGATGACCGAGCTCGACCTCGTGCTGATCCTCGAGGAGGCCGGGTACGCCGACGTCCGGGTTGCGATCGCCGAGACCGTCGGCCTCGTCGCCCCTCTCCTGGCCAGGCACGGTACGCCGGAGCAGCGGAACACGTGGTTTCCTGCTCTCGCGCAGGGCACCGCGCTCGGAACCGGGTACTGCCCGGTGCGCGGACCGGGCAGCCGAACCGGCGCCGACATCGCCTTGGCGGAGCACGACGGCCGGGTGCTTCTTCTCGACCTGCGAGAAGTCACCGGCGCCCCGCCGCCCGTGGCCGACCTGGTCCGGTCGTCCCTCGCCTCGCCCCTCGGTGGCGAGGACCGCGACCCGGAACCGCTGGTTCGAGAGCTGGCCAGCCGGGGTGCCTGGGTCGCCGCGGCGGTCCTCAACGGCATCACCCGCCGGCTTCTCGACCTCAGCCTCGACCACGCGCGCACCCGTGAGCAGTTCGGTGTCCCGATCGGCACCTTCCAGGCGGTCAGGCACATGCTGGCCGAGGTCGCATCCGCGCTCGAGTTCGCGCGGGCCCCGGCGTGGACCGCGGCTCGATGCCTGGCTGAGGACGCGCCCGGCACGGAGCTCGCGGCCCACGTCGCCAAGGCCACGGCGGCTCGGGCCGGAGCTCTCGCCAACGACCACGCTCTCCAGGTCCACGGCGGTATCGGTTTCACCAAGGAGCACGAGCTGCACCGGTGGCTGCTGCATGGCCATGAGCTCGAAAGCCGCTGGGGAACTGCCACGACCCACGAGTCGGCCCTGGGTCGCGTGGGGCTGCACTGTGACTCACTCGTCACCGAGTTCCTGCCGTGAGCACCTTGCACGGCGCACTGCCCGCACGTATCTTTGATATAAGATCAAACATTGGAAGGCGTGAGCATGACTGAGTTCGAGACCGTGGAGTACGAGAAGTCGCACGACGGGAAGGTCGCCACCATCTGGCTGAACCGGCCCGAATCGCTGAACGCGATCAACAACGTCCTTGCCCGGGAGCGGGAGGAGGCTCTCAAGCTTGCGAACGCCGACGAGGAGGTTCGCGCGATCCTCATCCGCGGACGGGGCCGCGCGTTCTGCGCCGGCCGTGACCTCAAGGAGCTGTCCGGTGAGGCCCTCGGGTCGCAGGCAGAAAGCTGGCGCATCGTCCGCTCGTCCGGACTGCTCGCGCTCAGCAACGACTGGCACATCTCGAAGCCGACCATCGCGATCGTGCACGGGTACGCCGTAGCCGGCGGCTTCGAGATGATGATGTGGTGCGACCTGGCCATCGTCACCGATGACGCCCAGATCGGCGACTACCACCTGAACCGTGGGCTGCTCGGTGGTGCCGGTCCGTACTGGTCGGTCCCGCGGACCATCGGCATGCGCAAGACCAAGGAGCTGTTCTGGAGCGGCAAGCTCCTGACCGGCAAGCAGGCCGAGGAGTGGGGCCTGGTCAACCTCTCGGTCCCGGCAGACCAGCTCGAGGAAGCGATCGACGAGTTCGTTGCGCCACTGATCAACAAGAGCCCGCTGGCGATGGAGTGGTGCAAGCTTGCGGTCGGTCGCGGTCTCGAGGCGGACAAGGAGACGATCGCCCTTCTGGAGCACTTCATGGTGATGAGCAACCACCAGACCAAGGACGCCTACGAGGGCGCCACCGCGTTCGTCCAGAAGCGCCAGCCGGCCTACGAGGGTCGCTGACAGGGCCAGCGACGATCGAGACACACGCCATGACCTGGATCTTCGGGACCGATCCCGACTTCGACCGCGAGCTGGACTGGGCCCGGGCGTTCATGAGGACCCAGGTCTGGCCGTTGGAGGTCCTCGACGTCGACGACACGGAGTTCGAGCAGGTCCTGCGCTCGTTGCAGGCCGAGGTGAAGGCGGCGGGTCTGTGGGCTGCGCACCTTCCCGTCGAGCTCGGTGGGCACGGTCGCGGGCAGGTACAGCTGGCGCAGCTCAACGAGGTGATCGGCAGCTCGTTCTGGGGCCCCTACGCCTTCGGGTGCCAGGCGCCAGACTCGGGCAACGCCGAGATCCTCGCCCTGGTCGGCTCCGAACAGCAGAAGGAGCGTTGGCTCCTCCCTCTGCTGGCCGGGGAGATCTGGTCGGCGTACTCGATGACCGAGCCCGAGAACGCGGGCTCGGACCCCACCCGGATGAGCACCATGGCGGTGCGCGACGGCGACGACTGGATCATCAACGGCCACAAGTGGTTCAGCTCCAACGCGATGGCTGCCGAGTTCCTCATCGTCATGGCGGTCACCGACCCTGACGCAGAACCGCACCGCCGGGCGTCGATGTTCATCGTCCCCAAGGACGCGGCGGGGCTGCATGTAGTGCGCAATGTGCCGACGATGATCGGCGAGGAACGTCTGGGCTTCGGGCACCCCGAGGTCCGCTATGACAACTGCAGGATCGACGCCGGCAACCTCCTGGGTGAGGTGGGCGACGGGTTCGCCATCGCTCAGAAGCGGTTGGGCCCGGGCCGGATCCACCACTGCATGCGGTGGCTGGGTCAAGCGCAGCGGGCCTTCGACATGATGTGTGAACGGGCTCTGCAGCGGACCGTCCGCGGCAAGCGACTGGCCGACTCCGACCTGGTGCAGAGCTGGATCGCCGAGAGCAAGGCGGAGATGGACGCTGCCCGGCTGCTGACGCTCCAGGCGGCCTTTGTGATCGACACCCGTGGGGCCAAGGCGGCACGTACCGACATCGCGGTCATCAAGTACTTCGGTGCCGACATGCTCAACCGCGTCATCGACCGCGCGATCCAGGTCAACGGTGCTCTCGGCTACTCCGGCGACCTTCCACTGGAGTTCATGTACCGGCGTGCCCGCGCAGCACGGTTCGTCGACGGTGCAGACGAAGTGCACAAGTCGGCAGTGGCGCGCCACGTGCTCGAGTCCTACCGGGAACCGGCCGGACCCTGGCCGTCGGACCACGTCCCGACCCGCCGGGCGGCGGCCGGCCGCTGGCTCGCGGATCGCATGGGGGAGGGCGCCCATGTCGGCTGAGGCAGCGACGAAGGGTGGGCAGCTCGCCGGGCTCGCCGTCGACCTCGAGGCGGCATGGGGAGGTGCTCGCGACGTGGTGCTGCGGCCGATCCCCGAGAGCCACTCGGGGTTCACCTACTGGGTCTCGGCAACCGTTGACGGTGTCTCCGCGGAGGCGGTCCTGCGGCTGCCGCCCCCGGGTGCCCGACCGGTCGGACCGGCCGACGTCGTGCGGCAGGCCCGGATCATGCGCGCCCTGGGCGCCTCAAAGGTGCCCGTGCCCGAGATCCTGGCCAGCTCTCCCGAACCGGTCCTCGGCGGCAGACCCTTCGTGCTGATGTCGAAGGTGCCCGGTGTGGGCCTCGCAGACCTGGGCGACCAGATGACGGCACATCAGATCATGCGCGCATCCTTCGACACCCTCGAGTTGATCGCAGAGGTCCCCGCGGGGGAGACCGGGCTCGATGGCGAAGCGGTCACCGACCCGCTCGAGGACGTCCGCCGCTGGGCCGCCCTGCGCGAGCGCGCGCCGGCCGAGCTGGTTGCTCGCGCACCCGAGCTGGAGGCCAGGCTGCTGCGCGCCCGGCCGGCAACCGGTCGGCCTCGCCTGGTCCACGGTGACTACCACCCAGGCAACCTGGTGTTCCGCGACGGCTCCGTCGTGGCGGTGCTGGACTGGGAGATCGCCGGTCTCGGCGTCGTTCCCTCCGACAAGGCGGGCCTGTGCCTGCTCGCCATCCGCAAGAGGTTCGCGGAGGCCTACAGCGGCGAACCCGCCGCCATCCCGCTGGAGGACACGCTGGCGATGGCCGGCGAGCCGGACTTCGACCATGTGCTGGCCGCCACCTGTCACAAGTACGCCGCGATCCTCGGCTACAACCTGGGACTGCACCGACGCGGCAAGCGCATCGACCCGGTCTACGAGGGCCTGACCAGGACGATCCCCGGCCTCATCGACGTAGGACTGGAGCTGGTGGCGTGACCCTCGACGAGATGACCGATCACCATCGAAGCGCGAGCGTGATGCAGGCGAACCCGGCGACGTCGGCGCCGGAGGTGTCCTGGGCGTTCCTTCCGGGTGCCGGCGGTGGCTCGACCCTGTGGGAGCCCGTCGCCCAGCGATTCGGGGGCCGAGTGCTGACCCTCCCCGCCGTTGACAGTGTGCCGAAGCTCGCGGATGCCGTGGAGGCGACGGTCCGGACGATGCCGGGACGGCGGATCCTGGTGGGGAACTCGCTGGGCGCGATGGTCGCGCTCGAGCTCGCTCAGCGAGTGCCGGTGGCCGGCCTGGTGCTGGTGGCCGCCGGCTGGGAGTTCCCGGTCTCGGAGGAGCTGATCCGCAGGGTGGAGACACGCGGGCACCTTGTCTTCGCGGAGTCTGCGCGCCGCTGCGTCAGCCCGGACGCGTCGCCCGAGCACCTCGCCGCCGTCATCGAGGACTTCCAGACACGGACCGCCGGGACCATGGCTGCCCACCTGCGGGCCATCCGCGACTACGAACCCCGGCTCGACGGTGCGACTCCGCGGCCGGTCACGCTGGTGCTCCGGGGCGGCCACGACCGGTCGGTGACGTTGCGTGACCACGTCGAGCTGGCCGAGCGGACCGGTGGTGCGCTGGTGCCGCTCGGTTCCGCGGCACACATGCCCTTCGTCGACCACGGTGACGAGGTGGCGGCGTGGCTCGAACGGCTGCGTGCCTTCGTGGTGGCCCGATGAGCAGCGGCGACGACGCGTTCGGTCTCGCAGGGAAGGTCGTCCTGGTCACCGGCGCGAGCCGCGGCATCGGCAGGGCGATCGCCGAGGAGGTCGCCGACGCCGGCGCCGAGGCCGTCGTGGTCGCCGCCCGGGGCGCCGACACACTCGAGGTGGTCGGCAAGGAGATCCTCGCTCGAGGCTGCCCGGTCGAGTGTGTCCCGGTCGACGTGACCCAGGAGGAGTCCGTCGACGCCCTGGTCGCCCGCGCCGTCGACCGCTTCGGTCGCGTGGACACGCTGGTCAACAACGTCGGCGGCGCGTCGTTCAAGCTCCCGCTCCACGAGATCCAGACCGACGGGTGGCGCAAGACCCTGGACCTGAACCTCACGAGCACCTTTCTGATGTCGCGGGCGGTCGTCCGCAGCTGGCGTGCGGCACCGGAGTGGCCGGACGCCGCCGGTCGCGCCATCGTCGTGGTGGGCTCCAGTGCCGGATTCCACGGGCGCCCGGCTCTTTCGCCCTACGTCGCCAGCAAGCACGCGCTGGTCGGCCTCACCCGCACCCTGGCCCGCGAGCTCGCCCCGTCCGGTGCCCGCGCCAACCTGGTCGCACCGCACCTGGTGGAGACCGAGCTGACCAGGAACCAGCAGCGTCCGGAGTTCAAGCAGGAGTCGCTGACCCGCATCCCTCTGGGACGGTGGGGAGAGGCGGAGGAGGTGGCGCGGGCGGTCCGGTTCCTGGCCAGCGACGCCGCGTCGTACATCACGGGGGCATGTTTGATGGTGGACGGTGGTCATGAGTCGTAGCCCGCATCCGCTGCTCTCGGAGCAGCTGCAGGACCAGTACCGAGAGAAGGGCCTCTGGTCCGATCTCACCCTGCGTGAGGTCCTCGACCGGCGGGCCGAACGCGCTCCGGACGCGCCCCTGTACCTCGGTGAGCAGGCGAAGACGTACGGCGACGTCGCGGCCGCGGCGGCACGGATCGCGGGCTACCTGGTCGAGAGGGGCGTCGGGCCCGGGGACACCGTCGTCGCCCCGCTCGTGAGTGGATGGGAGGCCACTGCACTGGTGGCGGCCACCTCAGGCATCGGGGCCCGGCTTGCGCCGCTCTCCAGCCGCAGCAGTCGCCTGCAGCTCGAGAGCCTGTGCCGGGCGACGGACGCCGTGATGCTGGTGATCTCGGGGCGGGTGCTGGCCAAGGGCGACTGGCACGATGCGCTCGCCTCACTCCCGCACGACCTGCCGCGGTTCCGGGGCGTGGTCCTCGCCGAGGCGAGCCTGGCTCCCGACTGGGCCTCCACCCTTCCGGATCTGGCGACGATCGCGGCCACGTCCGATCCGACGCCCGCCCGGGCCGTCGACACCGGGGCGCCGTTCCTGCTGCTGTCGACCGGGGGGACCACGGGGCCGTCCAAGGTCGTCATGCACGCCGAGAACGCCGCGATGTACGCCGCGACCCAGTATGTGGAGCGGTGTGAGCTGACTGCGCGGGACCGGGTCCTGTCCGCCGGTCCGTTCGGCCACGCCAGCGGCACCGTGTTCACGCTCTACGCCCCCATCCTGGCGGGCGCGGCGGTGCTCCCCGTGTCGCGCTGGGATGCAGCGGCCGTGAGCCGGGACGTCAACCGACACCGGGTCTCGTGGTGCCTGCTCTCCGGCACCCACATCTACGACCTGCTGCAGCTCGACGATGCCCAGACTGCACTGTGGTCCTCGGTCCGCGGCCTCAGTGCGGGGTCCGGGTCCGACGAGAGATACGCCGCGGCCGAGCGCAAGTTCGGGCTCCGGATCCGGCGGATGTACGGCCTCACCGAGTGCATGGGCCACGCCATCATGCCGGTCGACGCCCCCGACTCGACGCGGATGACCCGCGACGGCCTGCCCTTCGACGGAGTCGAGTGCTACATCGAGGGCGAGGCGGCGACGGGTGAGTACCTCGTCCGGGCCCCCTCCCTCATGCTGGGCTACCTCGGTCGGCCGGACCTGACCGGCAAGGCGGTCACCGCCGAAGGATTCCTGCGGACCGGGGACGTCATGTCCATCGATGAGAACGGGTTCGTCCGCTACGTCGGACGCACCAAGGACGTGATTCGGCGTGGCGGCATCAACATCGACCCCCTGGAACTGGAGCGCCTCCTGGTCCAGCATCCCGACGTCAACGACGTCTCGGTGGTCGGCATGCCGAGTCCGCGGCTCGGCGAACAGGCCGTCGCGGTCGTCGTACCTCGACCTGGGACACGGCCGGGTCTGGAGGACCTGACCTCACTGCTTGCCGAGCGCGACGTCCCGCTGCCCTCACATCCCGAGCACGTCGTGCTGGTGGAGAAGCTGCCCACCACGGAGTACGGCAAGCACAACAAGCCGATGGTCAAGAAGATGCTGGCCGATCTACACATCTCCAAGGACTGGGACGCATGACGGCCGATGGTGCGGATCGCGTCGTCCTGGTGACCGGGGCCGCCGCAGGGATCGGCAGGGAGCACGCCCTGGAGCTGGCCCGCCAGGGCGCGAAGGTCGTGGTGAACGATGTCGCTGCGCCGGACGAGGTGGTCGACGAGGTCCTCGCCCTGGGCGGACAAGCCGTCGGCGTCCAGGCTGACGTGTCCAACTGGGACGACGCGGAACGGCTCGTGCGGGTCGCGGTCGAGAGGTTCGGACAGCTCCACGGCGTGGTGAACAACGCCGGGATCCTCCGCGACAAGATGCTGGTGACGATGACCCCCGACGACTGGGACCCGGTCATCCGCGTCCACCTCGGCAGCACCTTCTGCGTCACCCGGCACGCCGCGTCGTACTGGCGGGCCCAGCACAAGGCCGGGACGCCGGTCGCCCATCCGCGGGTCGTCAACACCACGTCCCCGTCGGGCCTGTTCGGGAACGTGGGCCAGAGCAACTACGGCGCCGCGAAGGCCGGGATCGCGGGGTTCACCGTCATCGCCGCCGACGAGCTCGCCCGCCTCGGCGTAGGCGTCAACGCGGTCGCTCCCACCGCCCTGACCGCTATGACCGCCGGGCTCGACAGCTACGTGCAGGCGGTCCGCGAGCAGAGCCAGCGGTCGGGGTTCGACGTCGGATCACCGGCCAACATCGCCCCCGTCGTGGCTTGGCTGGCCAGCCCGGCGAGCGAGGGCATCACCGGTCGCATCTTCACCGTCAAGGGCGGAGAGGTCAGCGTCGCCGAGACCTGGGTGAAGGGCCCCACCGTCTCGAAGCATGGGCGCTGGGAGGTCGACGAGCTCGGCGACGTGCTGCCCGACCTCGTGGCGCAAGCCCGCGCCAACACCGCCATCGACGGAAGGACCCGGACATGACGGCGCCGGTCACGCAGCCTCGCGTCTTCGCCGCCATCGAAGAGCTGCAGGCCGCCGAGGGCCAGATGCTGGGCGCCGGCGACTGGCTCGAGGTCACCCAGGAGCGGATCGACGGCTTCGCCGACGTCACCGAGGACCACCAGTGGATCCATGTCGACCCTGACCGTGCCGCCGCCGGGCCGTACGGCGCGACGATCGCCCATGGCTACCTCACACTGGGGCTGATCCCTCGCTTGGCCCGAGGCATCTTCCGCATCGACGGCATGTCCATGGCGATCAACTACGGCGCCGACAGGATCCGCTTCCCCCAGCCGGTCACCGTCGGCTCCCGGATCCGCGCCGTGGCATCCCTGCTCAGCGTCGAGGCGACCGCAACGGGCCATCGGGCCGTGATCCGCTACACGGTCGAGATCGAGGGTCAGGACAAGCCGGCCTGTGTGGCCGAGACCGTCCGAGTCCTCGTCCCCTAGTTCCCGCCGACCACTCACCCACGGAGGCACCATGCCCGAGGCAGTCATCGTCTCGACCGCGCGCTCACCCATCGGCCGCGCCGGCAAGGGGTCGCTGCGCGACCTGCGTCCCGACGACCTGGCCGGGCTGATGGTCGAGGAAGCCCTCGCCAAGGTGCCCGAGCTGGACCGCACCGACATCGACGACCTCATGGTCGGCTGTGCCCAGCCAGCCGGCGAGCAGGGCTACAACCTCGGCCGTGTGGTCGCCGTGCTGGCCGGGATGGACCACCTCCCTGGGACCACGGTCAACCGTTACTGCTCCTCGAGCCTGCAGACGAGCCGGATGGCCCTGCACGCGATCAAGGCCGGCGAAGGGGAGGTGTTCGTCTCCGCCGGTGTCGAGACCGTGAGCCGCTACACGAACGGAAAGTCCGACGGCATGCCGAACACGAAGAATGATGTCTTCGCGGCGGCGATGGCACGGTCCGACGCCGCGGGCCACTCATGGCACGACCCGCGCGAGCAGGATGAGCTGCCGAACGTCTACCTGGCCATGGGCCACACCGCCGAGAACGTGGCCCGGTTGCGTCGGGTGTCCCGCAGGGCGCAGGACGCGTTCGCGTTGCGCAGCCAGAATCTCGCCGAGGAGGCGATCGCCAAGGGCTTCTGGGAGCTGGACATCACTCCGATCACCCTCCCCGACGGAACGGTCGTCTCGACCGACGACGGACCCCGCCTCGGCGTCACCCTGGACGCGCTCGAGGAGCTCAAGCCAGTCTTCCGCGAGGACGGCACGGTGACCGCCGGCAACTGCTGCGCCCTCAACGACGGCGCGGCCGCGGTGGTGATCATGTCCGATGCCAAAGCGGCTGAGCTCGGCGTCCCGCCTCTGGCCCGCATCGTCTCTACCGGCCTCAGCGGCCTGTCCCCGGAGATCATGGGACTCGGCCCAGTGGCGGCCTGCGAGCAGGCGCTCCGCCGCGCCGGCATGTCGATCGGCGACGTGGACCTCCTCGAGCTGAACGAGGCCTTCGCCGCCCAGGTCGTGCCCGTGGTGGAGGACCTCGGCATCGACATGGACCGGGTCAACGTCCACGGAGGTGCCATCGCCCTGGGCCATCCGTTCGGCATGACCGGCGCGCGGATGACCAGCACGCTGATCAACGCGATGCGCTGGGACGACAAGCAGATCGGGATGCTGACCATGTGCGTGGGTGGCGGCCAGGGCATGGCAATGGTTCTGGAGCGCCTGTCATGACGGGCCGCCGGGCACGGACGGCCAGTCCATGAATGACGAGGTTGTCACCTACGAGCGGCGTGGCGCCGTAGCCCTGGTGTCGCTCAACCGTCCCGAGTACCGCAACGCGCAGAACTCGGCGATGACCTACGCACTCGACGACGCCTTCACCCGAGCCGTCGACGACCCGTCGATCAAGGTCGTCGTGCTGGGTGGGAACGGTCCGCACTTCTGTGCCGGCCACGACATCGGCACACCCGGCCGCGACGCGGACCAGAGCTTCGAGCGACGGGCGGTGGTCTGGTGGGACCACACCGACCGAGTCGGAGCGGACTCAAGGTTTGCCCGCGAGTCCGAGGTCTACCTGGGCATGTGCCGACGCTGGCGGGAGATCCCGAAACCGATGATCGCCATGATCCATGGCGCGTGCATCGCAGGTGGGCTGATGCTGGCTTGGTCGTGCGACTTCATCATCGCCTCCGAGGACGCGATCTTCTCCGATCCTGTCGTCCGGATGGGGATCCCCGGTGTCGAGTACTTTGCACATCCGTGGGTCATGAACGCCCGGGCCGCGAAGGAGTTCCTGTTCACCGGGGACCGTGTTGGGGCGGCACGGGCTCGCGAGCTCGGAATGGTGAACCACGTCGTACCGCGTGAAGAGCTGCTCGAGGAGACGCTAAGGCTCGCTGACCGGATCGCGGATATGCCGGCATTCGGCCTGGCGTTGGCCAAGAAGGCGGTGAACCAGGTCGAGGACGTGCAAGGGATGCGCGCGGCGATGGACTCGGTGTTCGGCCTGCACCACGTCGCTCACGCACACAATGCCGAAGTGTCCAAGGACTCCTTGGCCGGCATGGATGCGAACAAACTGGCGCGCCGCCCGTAGGCGTCGGGGCTCGCCACGCGCTCGCATCAATCCACCGCACGGTCGTGTAGCAGCCGGGCTCGCTTTGGGAGCACGTTGTGCTGCGGGTTGCCCGCACTTCGACGCGAAGGTGAGGCCCCCGGCCCGCAACCGCCTCAACCCGAGCCGGTCACGTCATCCCGTCTAGGGCAGCGCGACGCACACGAACAAGTCCGCGCGACATACTCAGCCGGCGGCGTTCAACTGTTCCCGTTCGATCCGGTTGCGCAAGGTTCCGATGCCCTCGATCTCGGCCACCATCTCGTCCCCGGGCTGCAGATAGCGGGAGTTCTTGTCGCCGGCACCGACACCAGCGGGGGTTCCCGTCGCGATGACGTCACCCGGCCGAAGCTGGACGATCCGGCTGAGAAACGCGATCTGCGCCTTCAGGTCGAAGATCATCTCGGCTGTCGTGGAGTTCTGCTTGACGAGGCCGTTGACCATCAG
>Ga0268264_10001459_pt1 | contig 22101 bp, 17 predicted proteins | sample KBSSwiS32_FD_190357 | JGI IMG/M metagenome (GOLD analysis project Ga0268264, IMG submission 190357) | Switchgrass rhizosphere microbial communities from Kellogg Biological Station, Michigan, USA - KBS Switchgrass S3-2 (SPAdes) (version 2) | ecosystem: Host-associated > Plants > Roots >...
GCAGCTTCTCGTCGAGGGTCATCGCGGCGAGCGCGGCGCGGGCGCGCTCGTCTGGCGACAGCTTCGGGTCCAACCAGGCATGATAGATCGGACGCGTCGCCGATCGCGAGGCCGCCTGAGCTGTCGCCGCCTGCTGCGCAGAATTTAGCAAGAGCGCGGTTGCTATCAATGCAAGGCTTCTGGTCACTTAACGTCTCCCGGAATCTGACCCGCGCCCATCGAGCGGAACCTGCCAGACGCGCACATAATCGACCTCCATGCGCTGCGGCATGGCGGCATCGTCGATGCCTTTGGCACCGGCCCAGTCACCGCCGATCGCGAGATTGAGAATCAGGTGGAACGGCGTGTCGAACGGCCACGCGCCCTTGCCGCCGGGTTGATCGTTGAGGACGCGAAGGATGCCCCGTCCGTCGACGCCGATGGTGATCGAATTGGGCTGCCAGTCGAGCTGGTAGGTGTGGAATGCGGTGCAACTGGTCGGCACCAGTCTCTGCGCGCTGCGCTGCGTCTTGATCGTGTGATTGAACAACTTGGTGTGGAGCGAGGCGTAGATCAGGTTGGGCTCGGCGCCGACCTGCTCCATGATGTCGATTTCGCCGTCATCCGGCCATTTCCTGAGGTCGACGGGCAGCATCCAGATCGCCGGCCAGCTGCCCCGTGCGCAGGGCAGTTTCGCGCGGATTTCGTAGAAGCCGTAGTTCCACCCCAAACCCTTCGAGATAATCCGCGCCGACGTATAATGCTGGCCGCCCCAGTCGGAGAGCGCCGACGGCGTTTCGTGCCGCGCCTCGATCGTCAGCACTCCGCGCCCGACGCGCAGGTTGCGGCCAGCCGAATAATATTGCAGCTCGCCGTTGAACCACCCCTGCTTGTTGCGCACCGTGTCATGGGTCCACTTGCGCGGATCGAGACGCGCGCCGCCGAATTCATCGCGCCAGACGAGCCGAGCGCTCGCCGGGCGCGGACCATCGAACTTCGCGTTAGTGACGGTGAAGGTGGACTGCGCGGCGGCAATCAGGACTGCGGCGATGATCATGGGATGGGTACCGCGCTGGCCGGAGGCTCGCTGGAAACCGGCGATTCGCGCGCGGCCAGCGCGAACGCGGCGATGACGGCATAGGCCGCGAGCGGGACCACGAAAGACACGCCGAGCCCGAACCGGTCGGCCATCGCGCCAACTGCCAGCGGAAGCACCGCGCCGCCGAAGATCGCCAGGCACAGGAGCCCGGAGGTCGAGCTTTGCGACACGCCCGAGCGCTCGAGCGTGATGGTGAAGATGGTCGGGAACATGATCGAGTTGGTGAGGCCGATGGCCAGTGCCGCATAGCCGGTGATCGGACCCGATCCGGCCAAAACGGTGATGCACAACAGCACGGCGATCATCCCGCAACCGGCGAGCAGGCGCGAGGCGCGCACGCGGGTCAGCAGCAGAGTCCCAACCAGCCGCCCGACCAACGCTCCGCCCCAGTAGAAATTGGCGAGATAGGCCCCGGCGTCCTCGACCGGCAGGCTAAGCACCTGCCGCTGGTTGAGGAAGTTGATCATGATGCTGCCGATCGAGACTTCGGCGCCGACGTAAAGACCGATGGCGATCGCGCCGAAGATCGCCCAGCGCGACTGCAGTCCTTCAAACATCCGCACCGGCGCGTCTCGCCGGTGGTTCGGCGCGGCGTCGGACACCCGTCGGCGCAGCAGCGTGAACAGAACCAGCAGCAGCCCGAGCAGGATGGCCATGATCAGGAATGCTCGATCAATCGCGCCAAGCAGCGCGCTCCGCGATCCCTGCGCCCCACGGAGCACTGACCTGTCGAGCATCACCAGCGACCCGAAGTGGACGCCAAGCACCACGCCGAGTGAGTTGAAGGCCTGCGCGAAATTGAGCCGGAAGTGACTGCGGTCGGGCGGGCCGAGCTCAGCAGCGAGCGGATTGGCCGCGACCTGGAGCGCGGTGAAGCCCGCGGCGAGAACGAACAAGGCACCGAGGATCGGCCAGAAGCTTCCGGCCTTGGTGCTGGCGATGACCGCCAGGCAGCCGATCGCCATCAGCGCGAGTGATCCGATGATCGTGTCGACCGGGCCGATCCTGCCGCTGACCCATGCGGCCGGCAGCGACAGCAAGCCGTAGGCGAGGAAGAACACGATCTGCGTCAGCAGCGCCTCCGAATAATCGAGGCTGAAGGCGGCGCGCAGGGCGACGATCAGTGGATCGTTGTTGGAGGTTATGAACCCCCAGGCGAAGAACAGGCTGGTGACCGCGGCGAAGGCGAGCGCCGTGTGGCGCGTCGCTGTGGCGCTGCCGGTCACCGGCTCCAGCGCAGTGTCGCGACCGCGCCCACCGGCAGGGGCAAAACGTAGCGGCGGCGGCTGAGCGCAATCGTTACCGGACCATCGCCCGCTGCACGGTGAATGATTGCGATCCGGCTTCCGTCTGGATTGAGGAACGCGGCTGCCTCCACATCCGCGCCGTGCCGAACGGACGCCACGCGATACGCCCCGGGAAAGACGAACCGGCTGGCGTGCCCGAGCGCATAATACTCGACGTTGCGCGTGATAGTGCCGGTCGCGGGATCGATGGTGATCACGCCGCGGCAGTCACCACAACCACCCTTGTGCGGGCCATGCGCCGGGTCGAGCGCGAGATTCCACGTCAGCGATCCCCGTGCCCAGTGGTTCGCTGCGCCGATGATCAATTTGTCGGTCATCCAGCCCAAAGTTTCGCCGAACTTGGGTCCCCATTGCCCGCCCGAACATTCGGTCTGCCAGGCGTCCTTGGTCGGATAAGCGTCGTGGACCGGCGTTTGCGCCGGCACGTCGCCTTCGTAACAATGCCAGGCGACACCGGCGATGAATTGCCGCGCCTGCCGATCCCGAAGCACTTCGAGCGGCATTTCCGGATGATCCCAATTGTGGTCCCAATCGAGGATCTGCGTCTTGATCCCGCGCGCCTTAAACAACGGCCCCAAATGGCGCCCGATGATCGCTGCGCGTTGCGGCGGGTTGACCCGCATTCCGGGATAGGAATCGGGCTCGAAATTGGGCTCGTTCTGGATCGTCAGCATCGCCACCGGAACGCGCTCGCGCTCGAAAGCTTCGACCGTCCGCACGAGATATTGAGCGAGTGCCGGATAGTATTTCGGCTCCAGCTGGCCCTGAATCAGGCTCCTGGTGGTCTTCATCCACGCCGGCGCGCTCCACGGGCTGATCATCACCTTGAGCTGGGGATTGATCGCCAGCGCCTCGCGCACGCGCGGCAGCACATATTGCCGAGCCGGGGCGATCGAGAAATGCTTGAGTGCGGGATCGGGCGCGTTCCCGGGCGTGTCGTCGTAACTATAGTGGGTCCGCGAGAAGTCGGACGCGCCGACCGTCAGCCGGGTGAACGAGAAACCGAGCCCGCCGTTCTTGCGCCCGAACAACTCGGCCATGATCGCGCGGCGCTTGGTCGCCGGAAGCTTGCTGAACAGCTCGGCCGAAGCATCGGTCATCGCCGCGCCGAAGCCGTGCATGCGTTGGAAATGCTTCGAGGCATCGATCGCAATCGCCTCATCGCCAGTCGCCGCACTGCCCGCCCTGAGCGCCGGCTGCGGCGCTAGCTTCTGCGTCTCGTCGGCGGTGGTCAGCCACACCTCCGCCGTCGGGGCGGCCGCAACCGGTGCGCAGATTGCAACTGCCAGAATCAACGCGACTGCGAGCCGCTTCATGCAACCGGCTCCGCCGGGCAGAACTTGCCCAGATATTCCTCGTGGGCCGGCATGACGTCGACGCAACGCTCGATCGTCGTGGCGATATTGCCGAGGAACTGCTCGATCTGCGCGTCGCTCTTGATTGCGACCAATGGGTCGTAGCCGCGCGGGACAATGCCCTGACCGAGAAACACCTGGATCCAGCTCTCCTCGCTGAACAGTTCCTCATCTTCGCGAAAGATGCGGCCGTTCGCGCGCCACAGGTCGACCTTGCGCTGCAACGTCGCCGGCAGCTTCATCGTCCGGCAATATTGCCAGAAATCACCGTCGCGCTCGTTCGCCCAATAATGGAGGATGATGAAGTCGCGAATTCGCTCCCACTCGAAATCCGACTGGCGGTTGAACTCGTCGATCGTCGCCTGATCCGTGGCGCGATCCGGGAACAACCGAACGAGGCGGATCGCAGCAGCCTGGACGAGGTGGATGCTGGTCGATTCCAGCGGTTCGAGAAAGCCCGCCGCAAGTCCGATCGCCACGCAATTGCGGTTCCACATCTTGGTCCGCTTGCCGGTGGTGAAGCGCAGCTTGTTGGGGTTGGCGAGTTGCTCACCGTCGAGGTTGGCGAGCAACAGTTTCTCGGCCGCGTCGTCGTCGATATGCTTGCTCGAATAGACCAGGCCGTTCCCTGTGCGGTGCTGCAAGGGAATGCGCCACTGCCAGCCGGGGGCGCGCGCCGTCGAGCGCGTGTAAGGCGTCAGCGGGCTGGTCCGCGCGCACGGCACCGCCATCGCCCGATCGCATGGCAGCCAGTGGGTCCAATCCTCGTAATCGGTACCGAGAGTCTGGCCGATCAGAAGCCCGCGAAAGCCCGAACAATCGATGAAGAAATCGGCGTCGAGCTGCTGTCCGCCCTCCAGCGTCACCGACGCAATGTCGCCGTCGTCATGCTGCTGAACGTCAACGATCTTGCCCTCGGTGCGCTTGACGCCATGCTGTTCGGCCAACCCGCGCAGGTATTTGGCGTAGAGCGACGCGTCGAAGTGAAAGGCGTGAGCGATATGGCCGATCGGCGAATCCGCCATGTCGGCGCGCGGGTGCATGAACTTGTTCGCCAAGGCTGCGGCAGTGTTGATCGAGAAATCAGCGAAGTCGCGGGCCCGGCCTCGCTGGTTCGCTTGCAACCAATAATGGTGGCAGCGAAGCCACTCCCAGTCCTGGCCGATGATGCCGAAACCGTGAATGTACTTGTGCCCTTCGCGCGACCAGTCGACGAACTGGATGCCGAGTTTGAACGTGCCTTGCGTGCGCTGCATGAATTCGGCTTCGTCGAGCTGGACCAGCTCATTATACTTCTTGATTGCCGGGATGGTCGCTTCGCCGACGCCGACCGTGCCGATCGCTTCGCTTTCGACGACCTCGATATCGTACAGGCCCTGGAACAGCTTGCCGAACAGCGCCGCGGTCATCCACCCCGCCGTGCCGCCGCCCACGATGAGAATCTTGCGCACGGTGAGACAGTTAGCGGGAGTTGGCTGGGCAGGCCACGGTCGGCCGCGATTCCGCGCTGCGCGCCGTAGTGGCGCGGCTTGCCAACGACAGGCCGTAACCGCGACCAAACCGGATGCCGCCCTGCTGCGGCAGGCAGTCGCCCGATGGCCAATCGAACGACAGCCGCCCCGTAAAATCAAACTTTTTCGCGCCGCTTGCGGGCGACAACAGCAGGTCCGTGATCCCGGCCCCTTCCGTCCCCGGTAGCCACGCGGCGACGAAGGCATTGGAGCGATCGATCAGGTCGTTCGCCGCCACCGGGCGGCCCGAGAAGAGCAGTGTCACGACTGGCACGCCTTTGCCGCTGACCCGCTTTAGCGCGGCGAGGTCGTCGGGATAGCGGCTGGTGTGACGGAGCGACGCCGGGAAGGTGATATCGCCCTTCATTTCGGCATAGGGAGCTTCCGCCGCGACCATCACGACCGCGCGATACTTGCGCACGTCGACGCCGCTGCCGTCCGCGCTGTAGTCGACCGAACCCGCGCCAAGCTCGTTGCGCATTGCCGCCAGCAGCGTGGTCGCATTGGGATAATCCGCGGTCGTCGTCTGGTCGCCCTGCCAGGTCAGCGACCAGCCGCCGGTCTGCATCGGCAGGCTGTCCGCGCCCTTGCCGACAATCAGCACCTTGCCGCCGCGCTTCAGCGGCAGGACTGCGCCATCGTTCTTGAGCAGCACCAGCGACTTGCGCACCGCCTCGCGCGCGAGGTCGCGGGCCGCGGGTGAGTAGAGCGCGGTCGCGTCTGGATGCGGACCCGTGGCCGGCGACGCATCGAACAGACCCGAACGAAGTTTCACGCGGATGATCCGCGACACGGCGTCGTCGATCCGGCTCATCGAAATGCGGCCGGCGCGAACATCGTCGACGGTTGCGGTGATGAACGCTTTCCAGTCGTCAGGGACCATGGCGAGATCGATGCCGGCGTTGATCGCCTGCGGGCAGTGCGACTTGGTGCAGCCGGGGACCTGCTCGATCCCGTTCCAGTCGCTGACCACGATCCCGTCGAAACCGAGCCGCTGTTTCAGCACGTCGCCGACCAGGTGGCTGTTGCCGTGCATCTTGCCCTGGTGCTTCCCGGATGCGGTGTCGATGAAGCTCGAATAGCTCACCATCACCGTCTGCACGTCCGCCTTGAGCGCGCCATAATAGCCGGCGGCGTGAACCCGGGCGAGATCGGCTTCACTGGTCCGCGTCTCGCCCTGATCGATACCGTGGAAGGTGCCGCCATCGCCGAGGTAATGTTTGGCCGTCGCGAGCACCGACGTCGGGCTCTTGTGGTCGCCTTGAAGGCCCCGGACCATCGCCTCGCCGTAGGCGCGAACCTCGGCCGGGTCGGAGCTGTAGCTTTCGTAGGTCCGGCCCCAACGCGGGTTCTGCACGACCGCGAGGGTCGGCGCGAACGCCCAGGTAATGCCGGTCGCGCGAACCTGCTCGGCCGTGGCCCGGCCGATGCGGATCATCAGCGCCGGATCGTGGGCAGCACCGAGGCCGATATTCTGCGGGAAGAGCGTTGCGCCATAGACGTTGTTATGGCCGTGGACTGCGTCGGTCCCCCACACGACCGGCACCTTGATCTTCATGTCGGTCGCCATCGACGCCCGATAGAAGTCGTCCGACAGCTTGAGCCAGTCGCCGACGCGGGCGTGCATGTTCATTCCCGGCCACGCGCCGCCGCCGTTGAGCACGGAACCGATATAATATCTGCGAACATCGTCGGGCGTGACCGAGCGAATGTCGGGTTGGGTCATTTGCCCGACCTTCTGCTCGAGCGTCATCCCAGCGACAATCGTACGAACTCTGTCTTCGATCGCCGGATCAGGCGCTGGCGCGGCGCGTTTCGGCCATAGGTTGGCGGCCGTTGCGACGGAGGACAGCAGCATGGCCGCGAGGCACACCAATGCTCGTGGCCTCGCGCGCTTGACCAACACCGTCACTCGAACCCCCTAGAAGTGGTAACTGGCGCCAAGCAGCCACGATCGCCCGTACTTCTCGAATGCCTCGAGAGTCCGCGTTCCGTTCACGTTGTAGTAGGTGCGATACGGGGAATCGAGCACATTGCCGACCTGGAGAACGATGCCAAGGCCATCGAGCCTGGAACCGGGCTGAAATGTGTACCCAATCTGCGCATCCATCTGGTTGTCCTGCCCGATGAACGGGAAGCCCGGTTGGCTAAAGAGTGCAATGACTTCGCCCTTGAAGCCGGTCCGATGCCGATAAGAGACGCGCGCCTGGAAGCCGTTCTTTTCGTAGTAACCTGTGGCGTCCCAAACCCATTTCGAGAAGCCGGGGAGGATGCGGTCGGGGAGCTGATCCACCGCGGCCTGATTCAATTTATAATCGGTGTAGGACACGCTGCCGCCCGCACCAAAGCCATCGAGAACATGCGTAAACTTGTTGAACTCGATCGCCCCGCTGACCTCGACCCCCCGGATCCAGCCGCCGTGTCCATTGGCCGGTGCCGTAAGGCCACCGATGTTACTGATCGTACACCCTCCACATTGGAGTTGGAGGTTCGCGAGATCGCCCGGCGGTGGCGTCAGGCCCGTGAAGTCAACTGGCAGAATCTGATTATAGATGTAATTATCCAGCCACATGTAGAAGCCGTGAACCGACGCATAGCTCGCTCGTCCACCATACCATTCATAGCCGACGTCAAGTTCCTTGGCGCGCCAAGGCTCAAGCGCTGGATTGCCACCACCCGCTGACCATGGATTGACCGTAACCCCGGGACCGCAAGGCGGCAGACCCTGGCGAGCCGGGCCGGAGCAGGCTCCGCCGTTAAAGGAAGGTACTAGGTTGGCGCGCATGTCATCCATGCGCGGTCGCGCCATCACTTTGGCCAAGGCAAACCGAAGGCGATTGTGCCTATCCAGATCGTAGTAGAGATTCAGGCTTGGCAGAATGTCGGTGTAGGTGGCGCCCTCATCAACTTGGAGTAACTCGATCGGCGTTACCGCGGTATTGATTCGCAAACCCGATGATTTCTGCTTTTGCCGGACCACTTGGACGCCGACATTTCCGTGCAGATCGCCGGAGTCGATGTTCGCCTTCGCCTTAAACGTCAGGATATCTTCCTTGATGTCCCACGCCTTGTCGAAGTGGTTCGAATCCTCAAGCTGGACGATGTCGTAATAGCCACCGTTGTTCACGAGATCGAATACCTGGACTCCGAGGATGTCCATGTTGCCCGAGAAACCCAACGAAGTCGGCCCGGTCAGGAATTGCGGATCGATGAGACTCTGGAGGCGCCCATTCTTCAGGAACAGGTCCAGCTCGGTGACTTCCTTGTGCTTGTGACGATGGGTGAGGTCGGCACCGATCTCCGCGCTGCTGAAAAAGCTGCCGATGCCGGTACCTTCAAAGTCCTGTCGCAAGGTCAGGTCACCCTGGCCCAGTGTTTCCTTGATATGCGGCGATTTGATATGTCCGTCCGACCCGTAACCGTTCCAGGCGGCGCGATCACCCAGCGAAACCTGGCTGGCATCGGCATAATCGAGGCCGAAGTTCGTGTCCCTCAAGAAACCATTGACGGGAATGGTGCGGTCATATTCGTCGAACACCCGGCCCCTTGGGGTTCGCCCGTCAGAGGGATCCGGTGTTGTGCAGCAGCTGTAGCCGCCAAAGATTTCTATGTCGGTATCTTTACGCTTGTTGGATGAATATGACAGGTCGGCAAGCAGATGCGTGCGCTCGGCAACGCGGAAATCGTTGTTTAGGCCAACCGAGAACAGATGGTCGACACGCTTGTTGTCGTCCCACCGGAGCTGCGGAACGACGTTGGTAACGTGATCCGCAACATCGAACGTGTTGTCGCCGCGTTGCGCGGTCTGGACGTCACTGTACGTGACGCCGTCGACCCACGCGGACGAAAACCATTCGGCGCCCCGGGTCGTCGTCTTCTGCTTGAACCGGGAATAATAGAGGTCGAGGACCGAATGAACGGCGTCGCTCGGCTTCCATTCCACAGTGCCCGTTATGCCGTCGCGAACATCATGCGAGTTGATGGCACGAATTTCATCTCCCGACAGGGTTTGGACCCCATCCCCATAATCGCCGTAGAACCAGTTCTTGGTGTGATCGGTATGGCTCGGCGCGTCGAGGTGCGCGTAGCTCACCATCCAGCCGAGCGTGCCACTCTCATTCTGGTCGATATAGCTAGCGCTGCCGCGCCACCCCTTTTTCGAGAAATCCTTGTTGCGACCGCCACCCTCGTCATACTGGCCACGCAAGTTGAGCGAGATGTTACGCTTGCCATATTCGAGCGGGCGAACGGTTCGAAGATCGACCGTGCCGGCGAGCCCTTGGCCCGCAATGCCGGCATCGGGAGTCTTATAGACGACCACCGAGCCCATGAGTTCGGACGGATATTGGTCGAACTCCACGGCTCGATTGTAGCCCGAACTCGCTTGCTGGCGACCGTTCAGCAGGGTGGTCGAGAAGTCGGGCGCGAACCCGCGAATTGAGATGATCTGCGCCCGTCCGGCGACCCTTTGCGCCGCAATGCCGGGGAGTCTAGCAATCGACTCGGCGATTGAGACATCGGGCAGCTTGCCGATTTCCTCGGCCGAGACGGCCTCCACCGTGCCGCGCTCACGACGCTTGATGTTGATCGCATCCTGCAGGCTCCGCCGGAAGCCGGTAACGACGATCGCATCCTTGTCGGCGGGTTGCGTCGCTTTGACGTCACCAGGCCCGCTCGTCGTGGCGGGTTGCTGCTGGTCCTGGTTTGCCTGATCGGCGGTCTGGGCCAAGGCCTCAGACGGCAAAGTGGCGATCAATGCCGAGCAGCATCCACCGGCCAGAAGAGTGCCACGGCGCGCGCGCAGGGTGCGATTGGACAACGATCTCTCTCCCCGTTTCGGCCCGCTTCGCAGATGCGCAACAAGCCTCACTCCCAACCCTCAATGGAAGCGCTTCCATTTGGTGGGACAAACCCCCACCCCTGTCAAGCGCCGCGGAATTTGTTGGGCGCCCCGGTAGACTCGCGAATGATCAGCTGATGCTCGACGGCCACATACCGCGGTTTCGCGCCGGACTGCGAGTCGACCAGCAATTGGACGGCGCGCTCGCCGAAGTATTTGATGGGCTGCTGGACCGTCGTCAGCGGCGGCCAGATTATTTCCGACATGGGCGTGTCGTCGAAGCCAGTGACCGACATCGCGGCCGGAATTTCCAGGCCGGCGCGGTGGAGCGCCAGCATTGCACCAGCGGCCATATCGTCGTTGGCGCATGCCAGCGCCGTCACCGGCAATCGCTCTTGCAGCAGCTGCTCCGCCCCTTCGACTCCGGACTTGAAGGTGAAATCGCCGGTTGTGGTCCACGGCTCGTCATCCAGCCCCGCGCTCCTCAGGACGTCGAGGAAGCCGTCGTAGCGCTGCGCCGCCGAACGATGCTCGAGCGGCCCCTTGATGAACCCGATCCTGGTGTGCCCGAGCGCGACAAGATGCTCGCCGATGGCCCGGCCCGCCTGGCGTTCGTCGATGCCAACGGCGGAGACAATGGCCCGTGCTTCGTCGCCGGCGGAGATGGCGACCATCCTCACCCCGGCGCGGCGCGCCGACGCGATCAGCTCAAGATCGTCGGCCATCGGCGGCGAGATGATGATGCCGAGCGGGCGCTCGTGCTCGAGGATCGACGCGATCAATTGGGCAGGGCTTTCGCCGTCGGGATCGATCGCTCGGGTCACCAGGTCAAAGCCGAGAGACGAGCAAGCGCGGAGCGCGCCGAGCTCCAGCCCCGCATGATAATAGCTGTTGGGCTCGCGTTCGGGGTTATGGGCGTGGATCAGCATGATCTGGCGGCCGACGCCGCTGGCGAGCGCCCGCGCCTGCTGGTTGACCGAATAGCCGAGCGCTTCGACAGCGCGCTGAACGCGCTCGCGAGTTTCCGGCCGCACGTTTTGCTCGTTGTTCAGTACGCGCGACACCGTCACCCGCGCGACGCCGGCCGCCTTGGCGACGTCGTCGATCGTGGAATTACGCTTGGTCACGCGCGCATGGTTGGCAATGCTTGGTCCGGTTCGCAACGACATTGCCAATCGACCGCGCCGTGCGGGATCGTACACACGCATGCGCGAAGGGAGTCGGGACACAGTGGTGAAAGTGGCCAGGATGACGGTGGCGTTGCTGGTTTTTACCACGGCACCGACCGTCGCCGCTCCACCGTCCTTGATCCCGCTGCCAACTACTGTTGCCTGGCGTGACGGCGCGGTCGCTATCACCGATCGAACCGTGGTTGACGGCCGCGGGGGCGCGGCGTCGACCACGATGCTCGTGGCCCGCGAGCTCGCGCTCAAGCCCGGCACACGCGGCGCAACCGTGATTCGGTTGTCCCTGGTCCCGGGAAGGTCCGACCCTGAAGCCTATCACCTCCGCGCAGCGGGCGGCGAAGTGGTGATCGAAGCGTCGGGTCCGGCCGGCCTGTTTTACGGCGCGCAGACGCTCCGCCAGCTGGTAAGCACCGGCAAGGACGGAACCCGCTCCGTTCCGGCCGTCGATATTCGCGATGCGCCGCGCTTCCGCTGGCGCGGCCTGCTCATCGACGTCAGCCGCCATTTCTTCGGCAAGACGACGATCCTGCAGGTCATCGACGAGATGGCGTTCTACAAGCTGAACGTCCTGAAGCTTCACCTGACGGACTATGAAGGATGGCGCCTCGAGGTCCCGGCCTATCCCAAGCTTACCCAGGTCGGCTCACTGGTCGACGGCAAGCCGCAATATTTCACCGCGGCCGACATCCGCGAGATCGTCCAATATGCAGGCGAGCGGCATATCATCGTCGTGCCCGAGATCGAGATGCCGGGGCACGCCGGAGCCGCTGCTCGATCCTATCCCGAGTATTTCGACAAGCTGGGCGGCGCATTCAACCCCGCCAATCCAAAGACCTACGACTTCGTCCGTGGCGTCCTGGCCGAAGTCGCGCGGCAGTTCCCGGCGCCCTATTTGGACTTCGCGGCGGATGAGGTCGGCGATGAAACCTGGCAGGGAATGGCGGATGTCGACCGGCTCAAGGCCGAGCAGGGCCTGACAACGACCAAGCAAGTGCAAGCCTATTTCGGGCACAAGGTCGTCGGCATCATCGAAAGTCTCGGCAAGCGGCCGATGGCCTGGGACGAGCAGGTCGAGGCCCAAGCCCCGAAGAGCGTCGTGATCCAATGGTGGCGCCGCAACCGGCCCGACGTTCTCGCCGCCGCCGCCAGGGGCGGTTACGACATCGTGGTGTCGCCGGCCGACCAGCTCTATTTCGATTATCATCAGGGTGAAGGCGAGCCGGGCGCACCGTGGGAGGGCAACAAGGGCGGTCCGCAATCGATCGACAAGATGCTCGCCTGGGAACCGGTGCCTGTCAGCTTCACGCCGGAAGAGTCCGCCCGCGTGCTCGGGGTCGAGGCATGCGTGTGGACCGAGTTCATCTCAACCGAACGCTATTTCCAGTTCATGGCCTTCCCGCGCCTGCTGGCCTTGGCGGAGATCGCCTGGCGACCTAAAGGCCAGCGTGACCAAGCGGAATTCTCTAAACGCCTCGAGCCGCACATCGAAGCGTTGCGCGCGCGAGGGATCAACGCCCGCCGGGGCGAGTGGGACGCGTATGAGTTCATTACCAACTGACGTCCTTGCTCGGATGACCGAGTGGGCGGCACCGACGCCGGAACAGTTTCGCGCCGAAATCCAGCGGGGGGATCAACCCGCGGTGCTGCGCGGGATCGTTGGCGACTGGCCGCTGGTCAAGGCTGCTCACGGCGATGCACATGAGGCCATGGCCTTGCTCGAAACGGCCGCCGGCGCGGATATCGCCGGCGTGCTGCGGACGGATCCCGACGAGGAAGGGCGGTTTCACTATTCGAAGGGGAGCGTGTCGTCGTTCAACTTCATCCGCGGGAAAGGCAATGTCGCCGGGATTCTCGCCGGGCTCCGCGAGGAGGAAAGAAGGTATCGGCCGTCGTCGATCGCCGCGCAGGCCATGCTCGCCGAGCGATTCTTCCCCGGATTTGCCGAAACTCATCCGCTGCCCTGGGTTCCGGCCGCGGCCGAGCCCCGCATCTGGATCGGCAATGCGGCCAAGGTGGCGACCCACAACGACCCGGTCGAAAATGTCGCCGTGGTAGCCGCGGGACGGCGGCGGTTCACCCTGTTCCCACCATCCGCGGAGACCGATTTGTACATGGGGCCCCAATATCCGACGCCCGCCGGGGCACGGATCAGCATGGTGCACGTGACGGCGCCCGACTTCGAGATGTTTCCGCGCTTCGCTGCCGCACTGGAGGTCGCACAAGTGGCCGAACTCTCGCCGGGGCGATGCGATCTTCATCCCGCGCGACTGGTACCATCATGTCGAATCGATCGAACGCTTCAACGTCCTGGTCAATTACTGGTGGGACGCGGCGGCGGAGGCCGACTGATGCTGCAGTCGCTTGCGCTCGCGGCGCTCCTGTTCGCAACCCCGGCTTCTGCCAAATCGATCCTGTTCGTCGGCAACAGCTTTACCTTCGGCGCCGATTCCCCGGTCATGACCTGGAACCCGACGAGCGTTACCGATCTCAATCACGACGGCGTTGGCGGCGTTCCCGCCTTGTTCAAGCGCTTCGCCAGCGAGTCCGGCCTGTATTTCGAGGTCTCGCTCGAAACGGCGGCGGGCCAGTCGCTCGATTGGCACTGGCGCAATCGCCGCGCGCTGCTCGACCGCTCATGGGACTATGTCGTCCTCCAGGAATATAGCACGCTCGACCCGGACCGGCCGGGCAACCCGGCCAAGCTGATAAGCGCATCGCGGCAACTTGCGACGATGTTCCGAGCGAGAAATCCCCGGGTGAAGATCGCGCTGACCGCAACTTGGTCGCGCCCGGACCAGACCTTCACCAGGGAAGGACATTGGGCGGGCAGCCCGATCGAACGCATGGCGCTGGACATCCGCCGCGCCGATGACCGCGCGCTTCGGTCCAGCGGCAAGATCAACTGGGTCGTGCCAGTCGGCCAGGCGTTCAATTGCGCGATCGCATCCGGGATTGCCGATGCCAATCCCTATGACGGAATCGACGCGGGGAAGATCGATCTCTGGGCCGACGACCACTATCACGCGAGTACCGCTGGCTATTATCTCGAAGCGCTGACGGTCTTCGCCCGCATCACTGGGCGCGATCCGCGCAAGTTGGGACCGAACGAAACCGCGGCGCGCGAATTGAATGTCGCGTCCGACCTCGCCAGCCGTCTCCAGCGCGTTGCCTATCAGGTCGCGCTGGGCGGTCGCTGTCCCGCGTCCGCGCCGGGACTCGATGCCGCAACAAAGCGACGTTAGACAAATGGCCATGTTCACCCGCCGTCGCTTTCTCGCCACCGGCACCGCCGCTCTGGTCGGCGCACCGGCAATCGTTCGCGCCCAGTCTCGCTGGCGCGCTGAACCCTTCAGCCTCGGCGTCGCGTCCGGCGACCCGGCCCCCGACGGGTTCGTGATCTGGACTCGCCTCGCCCCGGCCCCGCTCGAGCCGCACGGCGGCATGCCGATCGAGGCCATCCCCGCCACGTGGGAGGTCGCAACCGACGAAGGCTTTCGCTCGATCGTTGCCCGGGGCGCGACCGAAGCTCGCTCCGAGCTCGCCCACTCGATCCATGTCGAGGTCGCCGGCCTCGCGCCTGACCGGCCCTATTTCTATCGCTTCGAAGCGGGCGGCGAGCGGAGCCCAATCGGCCGCGCCCGCACGTTCCCGCTTACCGCGAGCGCGCCGCGGCAGTTGCGGTTCGGCATGGCCGGGTGCCAGGATTGGCAGGCCGGTTTCTTCACCGCCTACCGCCACCTGGCCGACGAGGATCTCGCCTTCGTCTTCCACTATGGCGATTACATCTACGAATACGGCCCGGACGGCGACCCGGTCCGCGCCCATGTCGGCGACGTGCTGATGTCGCTCGACGACTATCGCCGCCGCCACGCCCAGTACAAATCGGACCTCGACCTCCAGCGCGCCCATGCCGCGCACGCCTTCTTCATGACCTTCGACGACCATGAAGTGCGCAACAACTGGGCCGGCGATACCGAGCGCGAGGATCATGCCCCGCCCGACATCTTCCGCCTGCGCCGCCAGTCGGCTTTCCAGGCCTGGTACGAACATATGCCGGTGCGCCGCGGGCAATGGCCCAACGGCTCCGCGGTGCAGCTCTACCGCGGCACTCGCTATGGCACGCTCGCCCGGTTCGATTTCCTCGACACCCGCCAGTTTCGTACTCCCCAGCCGTGCGATGACGGGATGAAGGTCCCGTGCGCCGCGGTGCGCTCGCCGAAGGCGCACATCATCAGCGCCGACGAGGAAGCATGGCTCGCGCACAACCTCGCGCGCCGCGATGCGCGCTGGAACGTCGTCGCGCAGCAGGTGATGATGATGGCGATCGACCGCCGCGAACAAGCGGGCAAGCCGTCGGGCAAGACCGTCAACCTCGACAGCTGGGCCGGCTACGAAGTGCAGCGCGAGCGATTGCTGGCACGCATGCGCGGCCTCGACAATGTCGTGGTCCTGACCGGCGACGAGCATACGAACTACGCGGGCCTGCTTGATGATCGGGGCCGCCCGGTGGCGGTCGAGTTCGTCGGGACGTCTATTTCAAGCGACGGCGACGGCGAGGACATGCCGTCGTGGGGGGCCGCCTATCTCGCCAACAGCCCACAGCTGAAATTCTTGAACAACCAGCGCGGTTATCTGACCTGCGACGTCAGCCCCAACGAATGGCGGAGCAACTTCATGGTCGTCGATCGGGTGAGCAAGCCGGGCGGACAGCTCAGCAAGCGCGCGACCTTTGCGGTGGCGCACGGCGAGCCGGCGCTGCACCCGGCTTGAGCGGAAAGGTGCTGGCGCTTCGCTTTTTCGTCGTCATCGTAGTTTGGCTTGGGGTCTGCCTGCCGGCCGCCGCTTCGCACCTGGTCACCGGCAACGGCCACGGGTTCGCCGTCGTCGCACCCGAGCGCGGCGCGGTGACGAGCTTCATGCCCCACCCGCACAGCTTCACGCGGCCTGATCCGGCCCACCCGCTCAGCGAAGGCATCGAGACAGCGAACTTCATCAAGGTGATTAGTTGGGGCAAGTCCGGGCGGGCGGCGAGCGCCGACTATGCCGACGATTCGCACATCATCCGAATGCACCGCGACGACGGCAGCGCGGCAATCTTCATGCCGTTCGGGTTCGAGCGCCCGGCGCTGATCATTCAGTCGGATCATGACGGGTGGCGGGTCGAATGGAACAGGCCGGTGCGCTCACAGCGCGCGCTAGCGGCCGGTGCGAGACTGTTGCGCTTCGCCGGAATCGACGAGCCATTGCTCCTTGTTCCACTCGGTAGGGCCAGCGCGCCAACGCGCGAACCGCTCGCTGCAAGCAGTGCTTGGGCACTCATCGCGATTGAAAAGGAACGCGATGCAACGGCCGCCATGCGCGACCTCGAACGCTGGCACGCCGGGCTTTCGTCCCAGGCGCTTGTCCAGCGCGAGCTCGCCCGCTTCGAACAATGGCGTGCCAAACCGACGGTTCATTTTGCGAGCGAGAAAGAGCGGCACCTGTGGCGCCAGAGCGAGACCATGTTGCGCATCGCCCAAAGCCGCGAGCCCAATCGGCCCGGCCGCTACGGCAACGGGCTAATCGTCGCGGCCCTGCCTGACGTTTTTTCGACGCCGTGGGTCCGCGACATGGCGTGGGCGACGGTCGCGCTCGCCCGCATGGGACACCAGGCCGAGGCCCGCGCCGCCATCCTCGCTTATTTCAACGCCCGCCCGACCGGCAAGATGCGCAAGGCGGTGAACGGCGCCGACTATCAAATCTCGGTCGCGCGCTACTTCGGTAATGGCGAGGAGGAGCCGTTCTTTACCCAGGAAGGCAGCACCAACATCGAGTTTGACGACTGGGGCGAAGTGCTGTGGGTGCTCGGCGAATATTTGCGCAAATATGACGATCCCGCGCTGCTCAAGACGGAGACGCACCGCGGACCGCTCTACGAATCCGCCCGCGACTTCATCGTCCGGCCGCTGCTCGCCAATACCGAGCCCTTCGGCGGCGGGCGGATCGTCGCCGCCGACACGTCAATCTGGGAAGAGCGGCAAAAGGACCAGAAGCATTTCGCTTTCTCGACCGCGATGGCGATCGTCGGCTTGCGCGAATTCGCCGAGGTCGCGCGCCGCGCCGGCGACGACCCCGCACGAGGCCATGCGAAAAGCGCGCAGGCGGAGCTCGAACAGGGCTTCACGGGGGCCTTCATCCGCGACGGCAAATTGCGTGGCACGCTCGAGCCCGGGATCAAGAACGACATCGACGGGGCGCTGCTGCCGATCATCAACTTCGGCGTAGTCCGCGATCCCGCGATCATCCGCGACGTGATCGACCGGATGGAGCTATTGAAGGTCGCATCGGGCGGATACCGGCGCGTGCGCGGCACCTACACCGACCCGAAAATCTTTGAATATTGGTACGAGCAGGAGGAGTTCCTGTTCGTCGACTTCCATCTCGCCGAACTCTATCGGCGGGTCGGCCGAACCGCGGAAGCCGACGCCATGCTCCAGCGGATCGTCGCCAAGTCAGCCGCCGACCACAACATCATCCCCGAGATGTACGTCGCCGTCCCGTGCGACCTGTTTCCCGGGAAGATCGGCGATCCGACCGGAGCGATGCCGATGGTCGGCTACGGCGCCGGCGCTTACGTCCTGCATCTGCTGGACCGGGCAGCGATTCACTAAGCGCTGGCGGAGACGGAGGGATTCGAACCCTCGGTACGGGAATCCCCCGTACGGCGGTTTAGCAAACCGCTGGTTTCAGCCACTCACCCACGTCTCCGGCTGCGGCCCCCTTCGCGGGAAGAGCGGCCTATATATAGCGATGGTGAAGGCATCAACCGGTGGACACCGCTATTTGGGAACGATCTCGAGCCGCAGGTCGAGCCGCATCGTCTCGCCGGCTGCCAGCACGCGCAACCCGAGTTCATCCCACTCGATTTCCGGCGCGTTGAGCGCGGCGTTGGCGTGAGTCACCGGCTCGGCGACGCAGATCCCGCCTGTGGGCGGTGAATAGAGCTGGAAGAAGCGCGCCTCGAGCGACGACAGGCGGACGTCGTAGGGCCAGTCCGGGTCGGTCAGCAGCGCCTCCCCGTCCCAGCCGCCGAACCCGTTATCGAGCCCCTGCCCGCACACCAGCCGTTCGCGGAGGTCATAGCGGCCGTCCGCGACGACCTTGTCGACCGGCAGGACGTCGGCGTCGATCGTCCAGGCGTGGGTGACGCGGGTGTCGAGGCGGGTCGCCGGTCCGCACGGAAAATAAGGGTGCTGGCCGAGCCCGCACGGCATCGGCTCGGCACTGGTGTTGGTGCAGGTGAGGCCGAGCGACAACCCGCCCGGGTCGAGCGTGAACTCCTGTTGCGCGGTATAGTCCCACGGCCATTCGGCGCGCTGATGGTCGAAGCCAAGCACGGCTGTGGCGGCATCCGCTTGCTCGACGTCCCATGCGCCGAGCCAGCCCTGGCCATGCAGCGGGCTGGGGTCGCCGGCCATGTTCGGCGCCAGCCGGATCTCGCGCCCGCGGAAGGTAAAGCGACCGCCGCGGATGCGGTTGACGTAAGGCACGAGCGGGAAGCTCGCCGCATCGAGCACCTTTTCCAACGGACCGTGGCATTTGCGCAATATCGGCCGCGGCTCGCTTTCCCCGAGCCATTCGAAGGCGGAAATACTCCCGCCAATCGAAGGACTTAGCTGAAGCCGCAATGGTCCTGCGGTGAGTTCGACGAGTGCTTCCGATGCCATTTTTCTGACCCTCCGCTGTCAGCGCGATTCACCGCAATGCAATTTCGCTGGGGATAAACCGCTCAACGACATTGCGCGTGGATTCGCGCCAAAGGTAGATAACGCCCCCGAGGCCGGGGAGGGTCACGAATGAGTAGACGCGTGAAGGAGTTCGTCGACATCAGCGACCACAAGTCGCTCGACGAGCTGATTGGGCAGCTGATCGAACTTCGCGATTCGCTGCCGGACGATTGCCAGGCGGAGTTGAAGCTGCGCGGCGACGAGGTGTTCGGGCACCGCATCACCATCGCTTACCTGCGCGACCAGACCGCCGAGGAGGCCGAGATCGAGCAGCGGTACGCCGAGACCCAGCGCCAGGCCAAGCAGCAGGAACTCGAGCGGCTCCAGGCCGAGCTCGGCGTCGTTTGCTACCAGGCGCCGGGCAAGCGCGGAAAGCTTCGCATCGTCGGTTAAGTCAGGCGGGGTGGAAACCCAGCGCCAGCCCGTTCATGCAATAGCGCAGCCCGGTCGGCTTCGGGCCATCGTCGAACACGTGCCCAAGGTGCCCGCCGCAGCGGTGACACAGCACTTCTGTCCGCTCCATCAGCAGGCTGCGGTCGGTGTGCGTGGCAACTGCGTCGGGCAGCGCCTTCCAGAAGCTCGGCCAGCCCGTGCCGCTCTCGAACTTCGTCGTTGAGCTGAACAAGGGCAGCGAGCAGCCGGCGCAGACGAACGTCCCGCGGCGATGCTCGTTCAGCAACGGACTCGTGAACGGCGTCTCCGTCCCGGCTTCGCGCAGGACATGATAGCGCTGCGGCCCAAGCTGGCGGCGCCACTGGTCCGGCGAGCGGTTGATGGCGAAGGCCATGGCGTTCGCGCCGCTTGTTCGGCCGAACAGGAGCAAGGCCGATCCCGCCAGGGCTCCGAGCCCTAGCAATGCGCGGCGATCCATCGGCTTGTTCATTACCCACATCCTCAAAATTCGTGCTGCACCAGTTACGCGCCGCACCCTCGTCCGGATGCACCGCGCTAGGCCTTGGTCAACGCGCCCGAGGCAATTACCGGCCCGGTCGGCGAACCGGTGGGTGAGCCGCCGGGCGGCTCGACCGATATGGCGACGGTCGCGCCATTTTCCATCAGCGTCGCCAACGCATCGGCCAGCCGCATGTGCGACTGCTTGGCGCCGCCCATCGTCCCCAGGGAACGCGGCTTGCCGCCGGCCGGGATGACCCACAGCTCGTGCGCATGCGCCGGGTCGGCGGGCATGTCGCCGGCGACGACCAGCACCAGCTGGCGCCCGGCCGGGTCCCAGCTGGCCATGACTTTCATTTGCTTCTGCTCGTCGCCGAGCATCGCGACCATCGGCGTTCCGGCCGGCTGGACGATCGCCGGCGGCGCTTCCGCCCGCGGCTGAAGCAGCAAGACGCCAGCCAGCGTCGCCGCCAATGCGGTCGCGCCCCCCGCGATTCCGCGCCAGACGTTAAGCCGCTGCTTGAGGATGACGACATTCGACTGCGGCGGAATGATCGCCGCTTCGATCCGCGCCCACACCCCCGCCGGCGGAGCGACGGAATCGACCTCGGCGGCGAGCGGCGCCAGCCGTCCGCGCCAGCGCGCGACCTCGTCCGCAAAGTTGGGATCTTTTGCGGCAGCGGCACGCTCCGCGCCGGTCAGCAGGCGCAGCGCCTGTTCGGCGGCCAGCGTCGCGCGCTCGTCGGGTTCGCGTTTGTCGGTCATTGCTCAAGACACCCACGCAGGCGCGCCAGGCCGCGCCGGATCCAGCTCTTCATCGTGCCCAGCGGCACCGCTTCGCGCTCGGCCAGCTCGGCGTAGGTCGCGCCGTCGAAAAAGGCCGCGCGGATCATCGTCCGTGCCCGCTGCTCGAGCTCATCGAGGCAATCGGCAAGGCGGGTCGCGTCCTGCTCCTGCTCGATCACGTCCAGCGCGGATGGGCTGTCGTCCGCGACCTCGGTCGCTTGATCCAGATCCTCGGCCGGAGCGCGGCGGCTGCGCAGCCGGTCGATCGCCCGGTTGCGGGCGAGCACGGCGAGCCAGGTGATCGGGCTCGCCTTCGTCGCATCGAACCGGCCGGCGTTGCGCCACACGGTGACGTAGACTTCCTGTAACGTGTCCTGCGCTTCCGCCTCGTCGCCCAATACGCGCAGGCAAATGCCATAGAGCTTGGCCGAGGTGCGCTCATAGAGGGCCCGCAGCGCGGCGGGGTTGGCCGCCGTCACGCCTTCGAGCAGGCTGACCAGCTCCAGCCGCCGCGGGTCGATCGCCTGCGCTCCCATCATTCGATCCATCGTCACCATGATGCCCGAAGCCCGGGGCGGCGGAAAGCGAAAGCCCGCGTGCGCGTGACCAACGCCGTCCGCCGCCACATCGGTCAGGGCATGAGCACCTTGTCGACGACGTGAATGACGCCGTTCGACTGCATCACGTTGGCGATCGTGATCCGCGAGCGGTCGCCCTTGGCGTCGACCACGACCCAGCCCTTGCCGGCCTTCATGAACCGGAGGCTGCCGCCCTCGACCGTCTTGAGCGTCGCCGTGCCGTGGTGCGCCGCGGCCATCGCCGCGATCTGCTGCGCGGTGATCCGGCCGGGGACGACGTGATAGGTCAAAATCTTGTCGAGCGTCGCCTTGTTCTCCGGCTTGACGAGCGTTTCGACGGTGCCCGCCGGAAGCTTGGCGAAGGCTGCGTTGGTCGGTGCGAACACCGTGAACGGGCCAGTGCCGGACAAGGTGTCGACCAGCCCGCCGGCCTTGACTGCGGCGACCAACGTCGTGTGGTCCTTCGAGTTGACGGCGTTCTGCACAATGTTCCGGGTCGGATACATGGCCGCGCCGCCGACCATCGGATTGGCCGTCCCGGCGGTCGCCATCAGCGCCAGTCCCAGAGTCGCGCTCAGGTTGAACAATTTCATGATTTAGCTCCCTCACGTGTGGCGGCTTTCAGACTGCCGCGAAGGAAGTTACGGGGCGGATGACGAACCGGATGCAGCCGCCGTGCATCCGCGCCGCCAGTTGCGCCGTATCTGTCGCTGCGTCGGGGGCATCGTGACGCAGCCGGTTCCACCCAGCGGAGAGACGCTGCAATGTTGTTCATCCTCCTCGCCTATTTCGGCGGCATCCT
>Ga0268264_10001460_pt1 | contig 22091 bp, 23 predicted proteins | sample KBSSwiS32_FD_190357 | JGI IMG/M metagenome (GOLD analysis project Ga0268264, IMG submission 190357) | Switchgrass rhizosphere microbial communities from Kellogg Biological Station, Michigan, USA - KBS Switchgrass S3-2 (SPAdes) (version 2) | ecosystem: Host-associated > Plants > Roots >...
GGGAGGCTCGCACGACTGCGGGAACGTGAAGGCGTCCAAAGCCCCGGAAGGAGCAACGACGGGGGCAGTCAGCGGAGGTGTCGCTGGCGGGGTAATCGGCCTACTGGCAGGTATCGGCGCGCTCGCGATCCCGGGTCTCGGGGCGTTTATCGCGGCCGGTCCGATCATGGCCGCACTCAGCGGAGCAGCGGCAGGAGCGACTGCAGGCGGCGTGGTCGGCGCACTGATCGGGTTCGGCATCCCCGAGTACGAAGCCAAGGCGTACGAAGAAAAGCTGAAGACAGGAAATTACCTCCTAGCCGTGCACGGCCTGGAGGGCGATGAAGTGGACAAGGTGGCGGAAGTATTTAAAAAAGCAGGCGCAGAGGACATTTCTACGACGACTGAGAAAGACGTCGACTAATACTGGCATCACACCGATATTCACGGAACGGGCGGCTCACGGGTCGCCCGTTCTTATTTTATCCGCGTCGCACAAAAATGTGGGCGTTCTATCGCCTCTCGCAATGGAAGGCTTGTTGAGGATCAAGATGAGCATTAAAACGGGGAAGTTCGTTGGATTAAATGTGTTTCCTTGCCTTATGTCGTTTATGTGTCTTTTCTTTAAAAGCTCCGCCAAAGGGGGGCTGCTTTTAGCACCCCCCTTTTGGCGAGAGTCATTTAGCTAACTTTTACTTCGATTTGCTTCGGGCGGGCTGCTTCGCTCTTGGCCACCCTTACCTTCAACATTCCTTCCTTGAAATCGGCATTTACTTTCGTTGGGTCGCCATTGTCCGGAAGGGCAAAAACCCGCGCAAAGCTTCCGTAGGAACGTTCGACTCGATGCCATTTCTTGTTTTTGTCTTCCGTCTCGAATTTCCTTTGGCCCGTGATCGTGAGCAGTCCATTCTCCATGGTGACCTTCACGTTTTCCTTGCTCACCTCCGGCAACTCCACATGGATGACGTATTCCTTTTCATCCTCAGTGATGTCCACCAAAGGCACCCACTCTGCTGAAGTCAAGGATTCCCGCTCGTTGCCTCGGCGCGCTGATCCCCCCGGTTGGAAAGCACTTAAAATACGGTTCTGAAATTCCTCCAACTCGCGTAGAGGATTCCAATGAGTGATATTATTTGCCATAGCCCAATTTTCTTTCTAAACGGCGGATACGGTTAGTATTCAGCCGCCCCAGACAGACCGCCCTAGCTGACCAGGCCGACCGGTGCGTTTCTTTGGTTTCCTGCTCATTGAGCCTGGAAGTAAACGCTACATTTTTTTGCTTTCAGCAAAAGACATGCCCGCGCTTATTGGTAATTTTTCTCTGGCGTGAATCTAGCGCAAACGGGATTTTGAGCCAAGTCGGCACAGCTCGGTGAAAATTTTGAGAAAAAATGTCTCAAATGCTTTCCAGAATTCGAGAACAGGCAAGGCCAAGGTTACGAATTGGGAAAATTACACGCTGAAACGATGTGAGACTCTGCCCCGGTTCGTTGCACAGGACTTTGGAGATCGTCAGTTAGTTCATTGAAAACGCCATCGACCCGTTGCACGTGGAACGAAGAACTGGCGTTCGTGGACCATCCTGAAGCTGGCGAACGCAGCGCTGTGATTTACACCGTACTGACGGTTGCGACCGACATGGCGTCAACTCCTTTTGATTATCTGAAGTTATGTTCACCTGTTTGTTAGCGGCCACAATCTCCCAGATCAGAGGGTTCACGCCAGCGGCGCGGGCCAAGGCAAAATTGAAAGTGATTACTCAGGCAGCCTAACTCCCATTTTCACAACCTGCTTTTAAAAACGTAACCATGAGGTGGATTCCGTTGCGACGGCAAAGGCTAATCAAGCGTTTACTGAAGGTTATTGAGCGACAAAAACATAGCTTCATCATTTGAACATTTTTCGATCTCTTTTGTCTTTCAATAATGAAAGGCATAATTAATCACTAAAGGAAAGGAGGGTAAAAGCCATGAAACTTCAAGGCAACATACCATGGAAAAATGGAAAATCCCTTTCACGCAGGCAAACCGACGGTGATCCATTTACCCGCTTGCAACGGCAAATGAACGGTTTGTTCGACGGCTTCTTTGGCCGTTTGCCGCTCGATCTTTGCCCTTCCGGGGCCGAGGGCTTCGCGCCTCGCGTTGACGTAAGCGAGATGGGCAATGAGGTGCTGGTAAGAGCCGAGTTTCCCGGGCTAAACGAGAAGGATATCGAGGTGACTGTCACCGGTAATGCACTCTCGATTAAAGAAGAGAAAAAGGAGGAGCCTGAAGAAAAAGCTGGTGGCTATTGGCACAACGAGCGCAGTCACGGGCACTTCGAGCGCAACGTGGGACTGCCCCAAGGCCTGGAAAATGACAAGACCAAGGCAACCTTTAAGAAAGGCGTCCTCAAGGTGACCATCACCAAAGCGCCCGGGGGCGCAAAGCAGGGTCAAGAAGATCGATTTCATCCAGGGCTGAGGGGTGCAGCCCAACATGGACTGTGGGCGTCACCGCACGGCGTCGCCCAGAAAACTAACAAATCATAGATTCAATGTTTCTGACTTATGAAAATGATTCAGCTAAAAAATAAACATACTTGTTGGATTGCGGCAACTGTCGTTGCCGGTGTTGCATCCGCAGTGTTCCTTTTCACGCCGCAGATCCTCGGCACCGATGATCAATCGGCCACCTCCAGCCTCATGGAAAAGATGCAGAAGTGGGAGGATGAAATGACGAATAGGTTCCGCGACACTTTCAGGAACCTCCGCGCTGAGAACAAGGAGAATTCAATAGGAACCGCCTCCGTCGATCTGCGGGAACAGCCGAAGGAATACGTGGTTCGATTGAACTTTCCCGGTCGTGACCTCTCACGTGTGGATTGCGTGCTCGAAGGAGGCTCCCTCCGCATCGCGGCGCCTGCCGAGGCCGGGGTTGGACGCTATGAACAAAGCATTGTCCTCGTTGACGCAGCACGCGATGCCAAGCCCGACATCCAGCGTAACCAGAAGGACGGGGTAATGGTTGTCACCATACCAAAGAAGTCCCCGCCGGCCGGTCAGGGAGCAGCGTCGCAAGGGCGGAGTCCGTCGCCATTGCTGCCCCTGACGGATTGGGACCGCCAGATGTTCCAACAAATGCAGAAAATGCAGGAAGAGATGGATCGCGTATTCAACGACTCGTTTCAAGCATTCCGCCAGGAGCCGGGGCTCAAAGGATTCTTTGATGAACCGCGCTTCGGCTCATCGATCGACACGCAGGAAGAGAACGGGAACTACATCGTCAAGGCATACCTGCCGGACCGTGATATGCAGAACGTGTCTGTCACGGTCATCAACGGCGACACCCTCAAGATCGAGGCGAAGGCCCAGGAGACGAAGAAAGATGGAACAAGCGGTCCCCATATCATCAACGAGACGGAATATTCCCAAATGGTTACACTCCCTGGTCCCGTTGATGCCGGCAAAATGAAAGTCGACAAGAAGAAGGGGATGCTTGTCATCACACTTCCCAAAGCGAACTCGAAATAGGAATTCTGTAGGCGGGCTCCTTTTTTACCGCGATAAATATGAACGAGAATCCTCGGGCTACATTCTATATGCACGGTCTCAGTCGCAGTTTCGCAAGGACTCTTCAGAGCGCCAGTTCCGACGAGGGAGAGGCCGCGACGACCGAAGCGTGTGCAAGGTCGCTGCTCGCCGACGCAATTGGCGCACGAGCCTCCGATATCCATCTTGACTCCCAGTCAGAGGATGTCCGTGTGCGGTTCCGAGTCGATGGGATTATCCTGGACGTTGCCTCGATCCCACCCGACCGGGGACAGCGGTTGATTCGCTACTTCAAGGTGACGGCAAATCTGGATCCCGCGCCATCGCTCCTTCCGGCAGATTCGCACCGCCAGTTTGAATTCGAGGGAAGGTCGTTTGACATCCGGCTGGCATGCGCACCATGCGTATACGGCGACAAGCTTGCACTCCGGCTCCTGGAGCGGTCCACGATCAGGCTTCACCTGGCCGATCTGGGTCTGGCTATAAGCGACCGGGCGCAAATCGACCACTGGCTGGGAGATATCAACGGAATGTTCGTCGTTGCCGGTCCCGCTGGCAGCGGGAAGACCACCACCCTTTACGCGCTGCTCGCCGAATTGAACCTAACACAGCGGAATATCGTTACCATTGAAGATCCGGTGGAGTATCAACTCGGGCATTTGAATCAAATCGAGGTAAACGCCGCCCGTGGTCTTACCTTCGAGCGCGGGATGCGGTCAATTCTACGTCTCGATCCCGATTACATTCTGTTGGGGGAGATTAGGGACAAGGAATCCGCCTTGATCGCCATGGAGGCCGCGGCGACAGGCCGCATCCTGTTGACGACGATGCACGCACGCAATGCAGCAGGCGTAATCACGGCCCTCCGGAGTCTGAACGTGCAGAATTACGAGATTGCGGCATCGATGGCCTTCATCGTCGGCCAGCGCCTAGTTCGGAAACTGTGCAAACGTTGCCGGAAGGCGGGGCCGGCAACGGATCAGGAGAAGCGATGGTTGGAAGGTCTTGGCGAGAAAGTTCCCGACCACGTCTGGCATGCCTCCGGTTGCGAGAAGTGCGGTCAAAAGGGTTATCTGGAACGTACTGGGATATTCGAGGTGCTGCAGGTTGACGAACGGCTTTACAATCTGATTCTTGCCGGGGAGGACGAACATGCCATAAGGCGGCACCTGCGTGCGGAGGGACATCAATTGCTCTTACACGATGGCTTGATCAAAGCCGCCGAGGGAATCACTGACCTGTCGGAGTTGAGCCGGATCGGCGCACAAAGCTACCTCGACCGGATTCAAAGCTAAAAAACGTAGAGTATTTTGACGGTGGGCAGCGAGATTTCGTGTCCCCAAATCAGCAAGCTGGGCGTGGCGATGGCGATGACGTCACAATCGACCGCTTCTGCTGGCAGAAGCATCGCGGTTTGTACATAGACTTTGGGAGCGACATTGACTTTGATTCATACCGGCACCATCTGAGACGGAAAGCCAAGCATTCTTGCAAGACGCAGCGAGCAGACTTGCGATTCACCACGAAAGCACATCGTCTGGAATCAGACGGAGCCGAGCACGGCTCTTTCGAGGGCCGCCGAAAAAGCGGATATCGAGATGCTGGTGGTGAGTGCATTCGGAGGGTCTGCGCTGGGGCAGAATAATCGCGAAAATTCTGCAGGACAACAGCTTTTCATTCGTCAACGAGGCGCTCATTCCTGCCGTGTCCATCCTGTGATGAGTCAGAGAAGAACTCGGTGGAGTTGCCCTTTATACTAATATATTTTTTGCCGTATCGGCAACGAACGCCGGGATTGTGGTTGCGGGACACAAGGCGAGGAGGATGGCGGACATTTTCATGGAGGGCTTCGGTAATTGGCTCGTCTCTTCACGTTTTTGACACCCCGGACGGCCATTCCCGGGAGAATATCGTCTCCCCGTATCTTCCCAACAACGCCGCCACATCCGGATAAAGCGCCTCGAAACCTGCTGCACGCAACAGGGTGGCGGGAAACCCTCCGGACAAGAGGCCGATGGAATGCATGCCCGCCTTGTCCGCAGCCTCTGCGTCGTACGGGGAATCACCGACCACCACGCAGTCCGCAGCAGCGATGCCACCCAGGCGTTTCCGCGCGGCCTCGAAAATATCGGGATGCGGCTTGGATTTCTCCGCATCCTCCGATGTTGTCTCCGTATCCAAAAGATCGGTGACCCGGCAAAGGTCCTTGTAGGTCTGCAGCTCGTCCTTCTTCGCGGACGAGGCGAGCGCTATTTTCCAGCCATCGGCCAGCAGCCGCTGGAACAGCTCGCGCACCAGCGGGAACGGTTTCACACTGCTCATGAATTCCTTTGTGAAAAGATTACCCCGGTATTTCTCGATCTCATGACCCTTGGCGTCGACTTCCTCCTGCGGGAGAAAGACCGGCATCAACTGGTCGCCGCCCTTGCCGATCTGCGAGCGGATTGCGTCGAATGAATGATTATGCCCGAAGTGGCTGAACGCGGCCTGCCACGCCTTTGCATGCAGGTCCACGGAATCGACCAGGGTGCCGTCCACGTCGAAGATCGCCGCTTTCATTGGTGCGGGACCTTGCCGGTTTCTTTCAGCCAGCGCTCCTGGAATATGCGGCGCGCGGCCCAGCCGACGTCGCGGATGTACCACGCATTCATGGAGCCGCCGATAAGCGAGCCGATGTAGGGGATCGCGGCGAGCGCCTTGCGTTTCGTGATGTTGATCGAGAGTTGCTTCGCCAGCGCGCGAAGGCCGATGATTGCGCTTTCCTTGCCGAGCCGGGCCGTGCCCGCTGTCTCCGCCATTTTGCTCCAGCTCTGCTTGAGCAGGATCGTCTGCAACGACCGCACACCCATGAGCGCGCCGAGCTTTTCCTCCACATTATTCGCGCCCGACGCGGCGAGGATGCCGAGAATGAATTCCTCGTCGGCCTGCGTGCGGCATTCGTAACCGTAGCAGATGCCGATTTTCTCAATGGTGCGCAGCGCGATCGTGATAAGGGCCGGTACATCAATGGGCGCGCCGAATATTCCAAAAAAACCTGTGCCTGCGCCCTCCGCCGCCGCGAGGCCGATGCCCCAGTTATGCACGCCATCCGCAAGGCGGTCGGATAGCTCAAGATCCTTCCCTCTGAGGTCGGAAATCTTCCCCACGGCGGCATCGCGTTTCACGTCCTCCGTTTCGATCGTCCGGGAAGAAAGCTGCTTCGCCATTTTTAACGCGCCCATAAGCGCCCGGCCCGGCACCACCGCGCGCAACATCCAGCCCAGCGGCTCGATCATCACGCCGAGTGTGCGGTCGGCCACGCTAGGTTCCTTCGCGTGCCAGCCCTCGATCTCACTCACCTGCCCGCGCTCATATTTTGTAAGGGTCGCGGTCACAGCGGCGGGTTTTGTTTTCCGGGAGGGCGGTCTTTTTGGAGGAAGTTTCGCCAGCTTACGTTTCGCCGGCCTCTTTTTTCCCTGTGCAGGTTTTTTGGGCATGACCTTTTTTCCCGGCATACAAAGAGATCGGATTTCACGCGCATTGCGATTGCCTCTGGTCGCGCCACCAAAGCCGCACACGGCGGTTAATGGCATGCAACCAGCCGCCCGCCGGCTCACGATTAAATATCAAAGGCCATTTATGAAAAAGACTCCCAGAACATCCAAAGACAATGCGAACGTGCCTCTTACGAAACAGACCGCAGGCGCAGTCACAGGCGCCGTCGTCGGCAGCATGGTGGCGGGCCCCGCGGGAGCAATCGTCGGAGGGGTTGCCGGTGCCATGATGGGCAATCGTGTCGAGGAAGGCAAAACCGCCGTGCCTCGCAGGGCGGTAGCCGCTGCAAAATCCACGATGAAATCGATCCGGAAGGCCGCTGGCAATACCAGTGTCAAATCGCTTACCGGAAAAATTTTCTCCCTGAAGGCCGCCGCCAAGTCCGCAAAACCGACCCCGAAAAAAGCTTCCTCTAAAAAATCCCCGGCGAAGAAATCGGAGAAGAAGAAACCGGCAAAGCCTGCTTCGAAGGTGGCCGCGAAACGAAAAAAATAAACCAAACCAATCAAACCCATGCTAGCACTTACACTCATTCCAGTCGTTGCAGCCGCAGGCTACTCGCTTCTCTATCTTCTTTTCGGTGGGGGACTCGGGGGAGCTGTTTTAATCTTCTTCATCGCGAAGATGCTCGGTAAATAAATGGTTGTTTGCCCTAAAGGCAGCAGACTTTTTCTTCCAAGAGCGCCGCGATTGAGGAAGGACCACAACCCAGTGTATAGGGTCTAGTCAAACATCAACCAGATCCGTCAGAAAACAATCCCCACAGGCAATCAGAGGTTGACGTAGTGACATGAATTTTCACTCCCTGGCGTCCAGTATACCGCCAGAACACGATTCAGGCGTGTGCTTCTGATTCTTGCTATTGTTTTTTTGATTCTATGGGGCGGCGGGTTTGCTTTTCATGTCGCCGGCGGACTCGTTCACCTCTTACTGATCATCGCTCTCGTCGTATTCATTTTGCACTTCGTGCGTGGCGGTCGCGGTATATGACCATTGCGAATGCGGCGTCTATTACGTGATTATGTGAAGTCGACGTCCCTTTGCCATGCCCGCCCTCAAAACCAAAACCACAGCCACAGACGCGCTCATCGGCCTTTGGTCGCTGATGTTGACGGTGTTCGTCGTCGCCACGCTTTATTTCGCCCGCGATCTGCTCATTCCCCTCGCGCTTTCGGCGCTTCTTACTTTTTTGCTTTCTCCGCTCGTCACACGCATCGAACGCTGGATCGGTCGTATCGCAGCGGTGTTGCTTGTAGTGGCGTTGATCTTCACAGGGTTCGGCGCGGCGGGTTGGATGCTCACGAGGCAGTTGGTTGACCTCGCGACGAAGCTGCCCGAATACAAGGGCAATATCGCTACCAAACTGCACGCCTTCGAGCTCCCGAAAGGCGGCGTCTTTACCAAACTCTCGGCCACAGTTGAAGAATTGAAGAAGGAGTTGCCCGGTGGATCGGGAGCCGCCGGAGTGCCGCTTATCCAAGATGCCGGCAGGCCTGGAACTGCCACGGTTTCCAACCCCGACACTCCGCCGGCGCTTCCCGTGCAGGTTGTCGAGACGTCTCGCGCAAATCCCATGGAATTGATCCGGCTGATCATTGCGCCATTGCTCGGTCCGTTAGGCACCGCATCACTGGTGCTGGTGCTGGTCATCTGCATGTTATTTCAGCGTGAGGATTTGCGCAACCGGCTCATCCGGCTAATCGGCCAGGGGCGGATCGGCGCGACCACTCGCGCGATGGATGACGCGGGCCACCGAGTCTCGCGCTACCTGCTCATGCAACTGCTCGTGAACGTGATCTACGGCACGGTCATCGCCATCGGCCTCTATTTTATAGGAGTGCCCAATGCGGGATTGTGGGGTGCGTTCGCAACCGTGCTGCGCTTCATTCCTTACATCGGGCCGTGGATCGCCACCATTTTTCCCACGCTGCTGGCTCTGGCTATCTCGCCGCATTGGACTGTGCCGATTCTCACTATCGCGCTTTTCGCCGGGTTGGAACTGCTTCTCAATAATGTGATGGAACCGCTGCTCTATGGGGCCCACACCGGGGTGTCGTCGATCGCGCTCATCGTGGCCGCCGTCTTCTGGACGTGGCTCTGGGGACCGCTCGGGCTTGTGCTCGCAACCCCCCTCACCGTCTGTCTCGTGGTCATGGGTCGGCACATCCCGCGCCTCTCTTTCCTCAGCGTCGTGCTGGGCGATGAAGACGCACTGACGCCCGCAGAAGATTGTTACCATCGGCTTCTCACGCCAGGAGAGCGCGATGAATTGGAGTTCGTTGAGTCCTTCCTGAAAGCGAACTCGCTGACCGCGCTTTACGACTGCGTCTTCATCCCTACGCTGATCGCCGCGGAGACCGATGCACGAGCAGAGCTTTTGGATAAGGAGCAGCTCAGTAACGTCGAGCAGAGCATGCGCGACATCATCGAAGACCTTGGCACGCGCCCGACTGTGCCATCAATGACGTTTGCGGAAAAAGGCAAAGACGTGGCCGACGAGAAAGCCCCGCCGCTGCCAACGGTTGCGCCCGATTGTCGCGTCTTCTGTCTGCCCGCGCGTGCCGATCGCGACGAACTGGCTGGCACCATGCTCGTGCAATTAGCGCGCCAGCAAGGTTTCGGTGCGCAAAATGCCCCGGCCAAATTGGTCACAGGAGAATTACTTACATTGGTCGAGAACTCGGAGGTGGATGTGATCTGCATTTCGGTTGTCGCTCCTTCCACGGTCATTCATGCACGCTATCTCTGTCTCAAACTACGCGCCCTCCTGCCAAACCTGAAAATCATGATCGGACTGTGGGACGCGACCGACGAAGTGACCGAAGCAACCAAGCGCCTGCGCGATTCAGGAGCCGATGAAGTCGTCACTACGCTGGCCGACGCACTCGTGCACATGGCCAGGCTCGCACCGCCCTTGAGCGGAGAAATGACCGCTGCATCAACTCCGGCCGACGAGGAAGAACGCCTGGCCGCGCTCGCCGAACTTAACCTTCTTGACACCGATGCAGAGCCGGTCTTCGATCGCATCACCGCCAAGCTCGCGCGTGTCTTCGAGATGCCCATCGCCCTCATCTCGCTCATCGATCGCGAGCGGCAGTTTTTTAAATCGCAGGTCGGTCTGCCCGCGGAACTCGCCAAGGCGCGTAACACCGCGCGCAACGTCTCCGTCTGCGGCCACGTCGTCGCCAAGAACCAGGTCACGGTCGTCGAAGACCTCGCGCGCGATCGGCGTTTTGCGAACAATCCGCTGTTAAAGGAACACGGTATCCGGTTCTACGCCGGCGTCCCGCTCCTATCACCCAACGGCCAGCCCATCGGCTCCCTCTGTCTTATGGACATGAAGCCGCGCCAGCTCACGGACCGAGAAAAACGTCTTCTGCAGGAATACGCCAACGAAGTCATGGAGGAGATCGCGAACCGCGCGTCGCGACCACCCGCCGGGACCGTTCCGACAGCGGGCGCGATCACCTAGGCGGCGTTATTCCTTGAGCGAAGTTTCGACGGGCTCAGGCGTCACAGTGGGAGGCTTCGAAGCAGCTTCGATGGTTGCAGCCGTCAACCCCAATCTCGCGCGCAACAGGTCATCGATCAGCACGGCGCGGTCGTTGGGCACAATTCCCGAACCATACTTGCGCGCGTAGCCTTTCGTTATCTCCGCGCCGAAGAACAGAATGCAGGCGGAGTAGTAAATCCACGCGAGCACTATTACGACTGACCCGGCTGCGCCGAAGCTGGATGCGATGCTGCTGGTCGCGAGGTAGTAGCCGATGACGAACTTTCCGAGAGTGAAAAGCAGCGATGTCGTCACCGCGCCGAGCCAGACATCGCTCCAGCGAATCAGCACGTTTGGCAATAACTTGAAGATCATCGCAAAAAGTCCGGTGACGACCGTGAAAGAGATGACAAAATCCCATGTCTTCCAGATCGAAGGCGGAAGTTGGAAGCGACTGCTCATATAGAATCCCAGCGCGCCGAGCAAGACGCTAATGATTAGCGAAACGAGGAGAAGAAAGCCGATGGCCAGCACGATTAAGAAGGAAAAGAAGCGATCATGGATGATCGTGAAAAACGGGCGGCCGGGTTTAACGACGACACCCCAAAGCATGTTCAGCGCGGATTTCAACTCGGCAAACACTGTGGATGCGCCGAAAAGCAGCAGCGCCGTACCGAGGAACGTGGCAAAAATGCTCGCTGATTTTTGCGCCGCGTTCAATTGCACCGCCGACTGAATGGCTTCGCCCGCTCCTTTGCCGGCCAGATTGGCAATTTCCTGCGATAGTTGACTGCGCGCTGAATTCTCGTCGAACACCAACCCGGCGATCGAAATCACAATGACGAGCAGCGGTGCGAGCGAGAAGATCGCGTAGTATGCGAGCGAAGAACTGAGGCGCATCGCGCCGTCGTCTACCCAATCGGAAGCGGCGTCCTTTAGTAATTGGAGCAGGTGACGGGCATACATAGGCGGCGCAGAGCACCTCATCGCACATGTAAGGCGAGCGTAGTACGGACCCCCAGCGAGGAAAGGCAACCTGCCTGCCATTCTATCGCGGCGGCGGATCTCTCTGGTCGCATGGATTCCAATTTCCCTCGATAAACTGCCACAGCTCAACACTGTGGGGTAAATCTCCAGATCGGTCACTTTCTAACGGCTATAGTCATTATGTTTAGTAGTAAATACAGAGGAGAAAAAAGCTTTAGTCGCGCTGGAGGGGGTTTTTTAGGGGTAATTTAGCACCCACCCCTAGGTTTTGGGGAGCCCTGCCTCGCGCAACTTTTTACTTCTTCACTGTATTATTTAATAATTTGTTTAGAAATGGCCTTCAAACCATTGTATGTAATTCTTACAGAGATCCCCTTGAAATAAGAGTAACCATTTGTATGTAATCCTTGCAGGCCTGTTATTATCAAGCCAGACTCCTGATCCACTTAGACGCCTCCGCCATCGCCTCCACACTGGGAATCCCCGGCTTCGCCGGGTCACCAAGCTCATCCATGAGCCATTGCAGCGCGGACAGGTGATCGGGGGAGGCTGCCATCAGATGGGCATTGGCGCACTCCTGCGGGGCTCCATCAGGCCCGGGATGAGTATGCCGAGCTGAAGAAGCTTTTGAGTCAGACATCTGCGGATACGGAACGGATGTTCCAGATCATGGAGGATATCAAGAAGCGGATATCCTACGACAAGAGCGACGGCACATGGTTCTGGTTCGACCGTTGCGATGAGGGCAATCCCGACGAATACAACAATGGATTCCCCACTGCGCTGGACGCGACCCGGAATGCGGTTGAACCCTACCTGGAGTCTGAACCGTGCGATGAGTGCGGCGCCGACATCCCGACGTCACATCCGAGCCTGATCAACCATCATCACCTGGAGTCGTGCTCGTTGTACGAGAATCCCGCAGATCCCCAAAAGGAATCACAATGGTTCATCGTGATGGGGCGTATCCCGGGTGACGATGAAGATTCATCAAACATCTTCTATGTGGAGAACGAGGAGCAGGCGCGCGAGAAGTTCACCGAATGGGTGTGGAACACGGAAAGCTCCGATCCTCTTCCGGAGGACTGGGAAGGACCCGGGAATTCCGAGGTCGCCCTAACGGTACGAAGGGGGTATATATGTTCACCTGAATGAAAACTAAGAAAAAAAGGAAATCCTCCCTTTTCCGGGGAGTTTATTTTTCGAAGCAACATCAAATGTGGATCGCCGCTATCCGGAAGGTAAGTATCAAAAGATTGTGCCGTACGGAACTCGAGGCCGTGGCTCACTACAATGCCGCGTGCAAAGTATTGTGGCCTGACAGGAAGCTGAATGACCTTACACGGATCCGGCTGGGGAATTTCATGGTTGGCAGGGAATACGTCATCGATTTAACCGGTGGTCGTTATGCGAGAGTGGATCAGGAGAGAGAAGCGAAATACAACTACTGGAATCTCCAGGCCATTGGATGGTTTTACCGGGAGGGTGTAGTGCAGATGTGCCGATATACCGGCGAGGCTGGGTTCCAATATTGCCGGCTCGACGAGCTGGTGTTTGGGGGGCCATGTATTCATCTGGATGATAATCCGCTCAACTGCCACCGGGGTAACCTTGGGGCGATCGACAAAGCAGATCCCCCGGCGATGCCGGGGCTGATCACCGTGATGGAGCCTCTGAAGGGCGAAGCCTTGTGAGCAAGCGAGCGAAGCGAGCGCAGCGAACTATTCGGATATGCATAACCCACCGGAGGGTTTCCCGAGGACATTCCGTTGGAGCTTGCGGCGTCAGCCGCAAGCTTCTGCGGAAAGGGTGGCGCTTATCCGAACTGCCGTAGAACCTGTACCCATTTCCCTACCCGATTTTGCCCCATTGTAATTGACCCCCAGGCTTCGCTGGGGTCATTACGTTTACACACAGAGGGGGTCTGGGGGAGATCTTGTATAGGAAATACTCTGGATTTTTCGATTTTGCACACACGATTACACACATGCTTTTTTCGTATGTACAATTCTGCAGAGACCTCACGGAATCCAGAGTAAAGTAAGGTGTGCAATTTTACATAAACGTCTTTTCCTCGTGATTTTTTTCATAAATGAGAAATAGTGACACTTTGTCGTACTACTTACATTGTAAATCATTTCGGTTTTCGTGTGTGTAATTCTGCAGAGATCATCCGGATATCTCTGTAAAGTAGTACATGTAAAATCGTCGAGATCATTTCAAAACCAACCATCTGAATTTTTTTGCTTCCAAAATCCACTTGTAAAACAATTTATCTAAAAAGGGACCATTACAAAATTACATACATATATCTCGCCCACACAGGAACATTCCAAAACGTATTAACAATACCAACTGATTCTAGCGAGGTCAGCGTCTTGGATTTTGGTAGTGAAGTTCACTGATATTTAAAAAAAGGGTCCCTGCCTGCATCCTTAGCCTCCCGCACCCACCCATCGCAGGCCAACCCGCATGCAGCGGATCAACTGCGATGAGCGGACAGGGGGAATTCTTCTTCTCAATGCCTGCGTCGATCAGCCCGGCACGCTGCCTTTTCATGATCCGCCGTGATGTTCCCACGCCATGCCGGTATCCTTGCGGAGTCAGCAATGGCGGTATCTCCCATGTATTCATGCAGATCCTCAGCCAGCCGAGTTTTTAGATGACGGACCCGGAAATACGACTCTCGCCTGTCCCGGGCCGATTCCAGCGCCTTCTTGCCGGCAGCCAGTTCAGACACGAGAAGCACGTATTGAGGATTGTGTGTGGCGAGGAAGTCCTCCCAATCAACATTGCGGGATGCGGACTGGCTTGGATCATCTGCGTTTCCCGCCAGCATATCGCCCAACGGGATCTCCTCGTCGGTGTCGATATCAACGCCGGCTGGTTCTTCAAACGAGAGAACCATGCTTTTGCCGTCCAGTTGACCCCCGGACGACATCACATCGGTCCGGCCCGCGCTGTGTGAACGTCTGCCCGACTTCATGTGGAGCGTGACGTAATAGCAAACATTGCCCGGCGTGACCTCCTTGCCCCTCGCCTCCAGATCGTGAAGCATTTTTGCCGCAACGCACAACGAATCTTGATACAATTCCTCACTATCCTCTGCTCCCACGGGTTTGATGTGCGGAATGACCGCCTTCAAACGTGGAGCAACTTCCTGAATCAACATCTGGCCAGCTCGTGGTGACATATTTTGGGTTCCTCTCTTTGGTGTGAAAGGTGGACGTGACGGAGGCACAGCTCCGCCTCGCGGCCACCAGTTTTTGTTTACTGACAGCCGCAGGGCGGCGTGGAAGGCCCGAGCGCCGTCAATGACGACGGCTCAAGCCGGGAAATGGGAATACCTCTTCCGGTAACACCTCAATTCAATGAGGCCAGTCCGACGTGGTTGTCGAGCAGGCCGTGCAGGGCTTCGGTGCGGCGTGGGAGTTCGATCAGGTTTCCCTTCAATGCTTCGGTGGCGGCATTGAAGAACGACCACGCATTGCGCGCCTGGAACGCCTCGTGCCGGGGCTCCCGCCACTCATGCAGGATGCGGGGAATCAGCTTGTTCGGGCAGACCCCGACATCGCAGGCCCGGATCACGAGATCATGGGCAGCCCGATCATCCAGATCGGTCAGCTTGTAGGTGGACAGCCGGGTATCTTGATGATGCCAGCGATCCATGAGTTTGCCGACCGCCGACTGCACGAGCTGCGGCATATCCCTCGTGATGAACCGGGTGTGTTTCCGGGCAAGTTTAACTTCGCCGGAAAAACTGAGATTGTCACAGACAAATACTGTCATCCCGGCGACGACGCCGGCAGGAAAGGTCTTGTCGTGACTGTTGCGCAAACCGAGCACCCAGCAGTAATCGTCATCGAATTCACTGCGCTGGATTTCCATGAGCCCGAAATACCGGTGTCCTTCGTGGGTCAGGCTGTGGGCCTGGTTGCCGACGATGAGCCCGTTGGTTTTCAGCGTTCGCTCGACCTCGGTGATGAGGCTGATGTGCGAGATCGGTGTCCATGTCTTGGTGGGCCGCGGCGTGGACACGCCGCTGACGTCACAGCGTTCGACTGCCCGGGCGCCGCAATGCAGCATGAGGTTCGGGCACTGACGTTTGGTTTGAAGTGGTTGCAGTAGTGCTACCATAATGAGGTGCCTTTCTTGTTGAATGTTTGGATTGATCGGGAAACGAAGAAGGCCGGGCACTCCGTGGAGCACCCGGCCCATGTTTCCGTCGCCGGTATCTTCGATACTTTTGTGGCTAGAGGCGGACGCTCTGGAGTTTCTCCAGCGTGTTGCGCACCGACTGGACATCCTTGTCCGCCGTCTTCTGCTCGCGCTGCGCTGCCTTGAGGGCTTCGGCGAGCTTGTTCAGCCCGGTGATGGCGTTGCGGAAATCGCCCCTGACGAGTTCGACCTGCGCGAGCGCGGTTTCGAGCGCGGACTTTTCCGTCGCCGGAGTGGAACGTGATGCTGCCTGGCTTGGTGTGCCATTGGTACTGCCGTGGGCACTGGTGTTGTTTTGTGGCATGGGTTTCCTTTCCTGTTGTGCCTCCACTGGAGGCGGGTTGGTGTTTGTTGCCGGCGGTTCCGGTGATTGCGCCGGGACAGGCGCCACAGCATCCGGCCGGACCGGCATGACGATCATCTGGCGGCCACCGCTGACAAAGCGCAGCGGTGACAACTCGTCGATGATCTCGATCCGGGTGAGACCGAACCCCAGAGCTTTAGTGAGGAAGTCGCGGTTCAGGAAGATCGTGACATCCCTGCCTGTGATTTTTGCCGGCCCGACGTCGAACTGAGTCCATGGTTCCGATGCCTGGGATTTACCCAGAAGCCTGACATAGCCAGCTTTGATCTCGATTCCGACGGCCCGGTTCACCTTGTCGTGATGGGGCATCCGGGCGATGAGCATGACAGTGGCATCCGTGGATGATGGCTCCAGCTCGATCGTGGTCTTGGTTTCGTCGGGATTCCGGACGACCTGACGCCAGTTGGGGTAGTTCCCCTCGATGCCGCGATGGATGAAGCGCCAACGCCTGCTGCTGATTTGCAGGTATTGATTGTCGCTGTCCTTCAACGGCGCTCGCAACTGCCACTCGCCATCGGCATTGAATTCCTTCCGTCCCAGGAATTTGTGGGTCGGGATGATCAGGGATTCCGTCAACGGCAACGAAAACGAGTTGCTGCTGTAGAGATGGCGACCGTCGGTGCCGACGACGTGATGGCATTTTTTGTCCGATACATCGATGCACGCGCCTTGTAGGATGTAGCGCGTCGGATCGCTGCTGGCGCAATCCATGGCCTCCAGCAAGGCAACCCGGATGTCCTTGTTCAACGACACCGGCTCGGTCTTGATTTTCGGGACGGGAGGAAACTCCGCCACGTCCGTCGATTTCATCGTGAGCTGGGCAGTCTGCTGGCCGACCGGGTAATGCAGCACGACGTTTTCTTTGGATGTTTGTTCGACGGTGATGGATTCGACCGCAGAACAGCCCTTGGTAGTTTTGATCAGATCCTCGTAAGGAACGAGTATCGACGCCGGTTCGCCGTTGGCGGGCTCCTCCAACCGGACGGTGACGAATGCATCGAGATCCGTTCCGGTCAGGGTAATCCAGCCTTCCCGAGTTCTGTCCACCTTCACTGTCCGTAAGACGGGCAGGGTGGCTGATTTTTGAATGACTTTGCCGAGGCCGGCGAGTGCCGGTTTGAGTTCGGCGATGGGCAAATAGATTTTGCTCATGTTTCTCCTTTCTTGTTATGGGTTGAAATGAAAAAAGCCAGCGACATCGAATGATGCGGCCGGCCTTTGCCTTTGGTATAAGAGATCTTATGTGCAATCCTGCACGACAGTTTGTTTCGGCGAGCGAAATGCAATGCTGGCGTTAACCCGCAAAAGCGTTGTCGCCAATGAAATCGATGAAGATGGACACGGTTACAACCCTGACTTATGAACGCGCCTTATACTGTTGACTTAAAATGCTTCCTCGGTACCCCCAAACATTAAAATCAGATGAGAAAATGCCGTCGCTAGTTTTTCCGCATCGAGGTTGTCGGCGCAGCGAATACCCACATTAGGAACCCAATCTCCTTTCACGTATGAATTCGGCCAATAAATCTTACGTTTGTTATTTTTGCATGCAAGATAGACGTACCAGCTGCCGAATTCGTTGCTTCGATATTTAACCGAGGGATTGAGATCTTTGGGATCGAATACATAAATTTGCTGTTTTTTTAACTTGAGGATAATTTTTTGCGATTTTTCCGTGTACCCAATTTTTGCAGGACCTATTTTACCATTAATGAATTCGACAGTTTCATTGTAGGTAGGACTGAATGAATTTCCAAATTCGGGTTCCACCCATTTCTCATTCAGGTAGGAATCCGCGAGAGCTTGTTTCTCCGTCTGATTTGCTCCGATGGGAGAGAGGGTTGGTGAAACTGCGCTTGTGGGCTTGGTCGGTTGAGGCCTGGCTGCCTTCTTCCTTGCTTCAATCTCAGAAAGCAAATGCGGATCAATCTGGATAGCACTGGACGTTGTATTCAAGGCTGTAATCTGATCAGCTGTCAGCGAAGCAATCGGAATGCGAGCGATTCCTGCCGAGTGTCCAATCGTAGCGGTGTCGCCTTCGATCGAAGATAGTTTGGCATCATCATACCTTTGACCATTTGTGATCAACAGAACCATTGGTCCGTTTGATTCCGAGGTTCCAGACAATGTTGATGTTTTTAATTTCTGAGCTTGTTTGTTAAACTCCAGGGCGTTTCGCCATTTTGCATCGGCCGCCAGCAGGCGCGCTTTAAACTGTGGATATTTCAAGGAAAGTTCGTGGATTGTTTTGATGTTTGAGTTAGCTGTTGCCTCAAAATCTGCGGAGGAATTTAGGGGCGGGTAATCCACTTCGATCCAGAGCCCGCCGGAATTGATTTGAAGTCGCCGGCCATCGGCTCTGACGATCGTATGGTAAACAGGTGTTGACGCATCAACGGAGTAAAACTCACAGTTCTCCACGTATGTTGAAGGATGATCGGTATAAATCAGGAGGCCATGGGGCTCCGATGCTGCCAGAATGTCTCCGGCAAAAAGAATGATCGCTGTCGCGAAGGCGGCGAATATGGATTTGATGTTCATGATGCTCCTTTCTAATGAGCTTGTGGGTTACTCGCATCGAACGTCCCAGAATGATTATGACGTTTGAGTAGCGGTATGACTGTTGCAGTTGAGTGAATGTGACCGAATATGCTTCACGGCTTTTTGCGCTTTTCGATAGTTTTTGCGAGTGCATCACCGGCAGCAAAACCACCTAAAAATCCGAAAAAACACGGCATCATGGTCACCTCATGCCATGCTTGTTTAATCGCCATTGTAACGAACCAACCAATGGCCGCGCCGATTATCCCCCCAATCACCGAGAGGGCTACGCGCAGGGCGGAGGCATGGGTGGCCGGTTTGACTGGGAACTGGGGCTTCTCCGGCCCAGTCTGCAATTTCGTGATTCGTGTGGAACCGGGAGCCACCTGTTGAGGACTTTCAAAGAGCTTTTGCAGAGGTTCTCCCTTGGGCATCCCTTCGTGCCAGTATGGGGTATCACAGGTTACAGCACCGGATTTCCACAGGTTTTCCACCTGGCTTAATACAAATGGGCCGCATTGTTCGCCGCTGATCCATAGGTAATAGTTCATGGTGGTCTCGATAACCGGTTCCCGGTCTGAGTTGTTCGCCTTGCTTTCGAGAAGCACAAACGTGTTCCGGCTTTGACAAACTTTTAGGAATGCCGGGCACTCAATGCAAGCACAATCACGCCCATTATGGGCGTGGTCGGAGGTTCATGGTTGGGGGATGCTTTCGAGCAACCCTAACGTGACTGACGCCTCTAAACGCCTTGCAAGTTTTGGCCGTAATCTTTCCCGGCTGCGGTCGCAAGCGTGCTTGAGCCAGGAAAAGCTCGCCGAACGGGCTGATGTTCACCCTCGCTATATCCAGAAACTTGAGGCTGGCACAGCTCATCCATCGCTGATGGTACTGTGCCGGTTGAGAATATCGCTCGGTTGTGAGTGGAATCAACTGCTCGAAAAGTTGTAATATCGACAATCTGAAATGAATAACGCCAATTTTTCCAGCCTCACACCGGGAATCGCAAGGAAGCTGATCAGCGTAAAAGGTTATGAACGCTTTGGACAATGTAGAAGACAATCCGCAGTTCTGGCCAGACTGCGTAAAGAATTAATGCCAACAGCGCCCACGGCAGCAGATCGAGAATAGTTTTGATGATTTTGAATATGAGCATCGGCTCCTCCTTTCTTTAAAATGGACAGGGCGGCTTCCATTGAAGAAAGCCGCCCCGTTGTGTGGTTTGTTCGCTTCAGTGGTATGAGCGGCATTCATTGAAGAATTCGCATCCGGCGCATTGGAATCCCACCGAGGGGATCCAATCATTGCGCTGGAGTCCGCTCACATAGGATTCCATGACGCGGAACAGCCGCGTCCTCTGGTTCTCCGTTGCGGGACCGAGCAGCGTGACAATGAGCTTGGGGTTTTTGGTTTTGACCAGGTGATGGATCTCGATTCCGGATTCGGTTTTTGAAGTCGAGTCCCGGTAGAGCAACGCATACCCGGTAGTCTGGATCTCGTTGAGGTGCCCGACCTGCTCCAGATCCGGGGTTTTGCCGCTGCTCTTGAAATCCACGATCCGGCCGCCCGCGCGGACGAGATCGATGATCCCTACGAGCTTGGGCAACCCGTGCCGGGCAAGATCGGCTTCCACGGTGACTTCCACGGCCTCCGGTTTCTCATCAGGCTGGATCGGCGATTCCCGGAAATACGTCTCCAAGAGTCGCCACCCCACCTTCCGTTCCTCGGCTTCACTTTCTTCCTTCCAGTCCACGGGTGATTTGCCCTGTTCATCACCCCACGCCGTAGAATAGACATCGTGCAGTTGCTTGAGGCTGGGGGCTTCGCCTTTCCACCGCGCCTTGTTCCAGTATTTCAAGACTGCATGCACGCTGCTGCCGACGTGCAGGGAGGAGGATTTGGGCTTGTGGAGACCCCGAACGTAGCGAAAGAAAAACTTCAGCCGGCATTGGGACCAGGTCGAGAGGCGCGAAGCCGACACATTGGAGATCAAATCCTCAATGCTTCGGGCCGCCCCCTTCTTCTCCTCCTGCGGAACCAGGACCGCCGTCATGACCGTGTTTGCTCCCGCTGCTGATATTTTCCCCGGTGACCGTTACCGTTCTTGCGGCCGTACTGCTCAAACAGCTCATCGATTAGGTTTGAAGCCTGCATTCTGTTGAGCAACCTGACGCCGGAACCGAACATCTGCACCGCGAGGTTCTCCACATCGTTTTTGTCCACGTTGTTTTCGCGGACGATCCTGCCGATCAGATCCAACTGCTTCGGGGTGACCGGCGTACCCTCTGCCGATGGACGGTGACCGTTTCCATTGGCATGGCCATTACCGTTGGTCTGATGGCTGTTGCCACCATTCATGCCGTACTGGGTGGCGTCCGGCATGAAGCCGACTTCCTGGATCTCCTTGTCCACGGCCTCCTGCAGCATCTTGTAAAGCTTGCTGCTCTCCTCAGGCACCTGATTGATGTCGCCCAGCTCGGTGCGGATGCTGACGACGTATGAATGACTGCTGAAGTTTGGCAGGCCAAGCTTCTTGCTGTATGAGGCTTCGAGAATGATAGCCATGGGTTGATTTCCTTTCGTTTGTGGTTTTTTGTTTGGGGTGAAAAGAAAACGCCCAGCCGGAGTGACCCGGCCGTGCGTGAAGCTTTTTTTAGCTATCAATCACCGGCGGCCCTGATGGGCTGCTCGGCGACGATGTCGGTGATCCTCTGCGTCTATTCCGACCGCTTTGGATCTGATACGGGCGGTTCCTCGGCAATGACACATTGATCGCCGCTTTTGTTCATGCGGCTCAAACCCTCAGCTACAAGACGGCTTGCCAGCGCCGTCATTGGAACACGTTCGGTTTTGGCTGCGTGATAAAGCGGCGAGATCAACGATCGATTGAGCCGGGGAGAATAATATCTGGTGTCTGCCATGTTGTTTCTCCTTCATGTTGAAATTCGGTTGTCTTGCCATCCCTTCAAAACAAGGCCATGAACACCGCTGCTATCGCGACTGCGAAGAGGACCATGATGGTCCATTTCACAATCGGGGAAAGCGGTGGCAAATGCCGCAGAAGCCGCGGCAAGCCGGCCAGCAATGATGCCAGCCAGGCGACCGGAACAACGGCGACATGAAGCAGCAGGATCACGATGATGATCGTGAGCCACAGAATCATGCCACCATCGCAAAAACCGGTTCCTGTCCATCGGTCCAGACTTCCGAGCACACCCGGATGGTTTCGATGAAATTCCGGAATGTCTCTCCCATGAAGGCGCCCCAGATCAAGATGATCACCGTGCCGTTGGCGACAATCTGCTGAATACGGATGCGTGTTTCACGGGCGGTGTCCTTGATCTTGCGGTTTGCTTGGGCGAACCGCTCCTGAAGCAGGGATTTTACTTCGTTATATTTCGTGCAGGCCTTTTCGCGGACAGGTTCAGGCAGTGGCCCATAAA